>RCNI01001000.1_pt1 | contig 16145 bp, 14 predicted proteins | sample 2041151 | NCBI WGS metagenome assembly RCNI01 (sample SAMN09708214, study PRJNA481090) | feces metagenome | isolation source: feces | place: Antarctica: Albino Rookery | reverse complement strand
GTTGGGTATTATATTACTCACTATAAAGAAGGATTATATTGTGAATGAATTTTAGTAGGATTATAATTAAAAATGTAAGGTGATTAAAGGAAACTTCAATTTGAATTTAAAGAATAGTAGGATATGGAAAACGGGACTTGCTAACATTGGATAAATTCAAATCTATATAAATAGAAATTGAAATTGATTCTTAAAAAGGAAAGGAGTGACTTAAATGAAATTAATTATATATGCTTGTTCTTTCATATATGGATTGTTTAAAACACTTATGAAAGATTTATAGATTGCTATATGGCGCTCCGTTTTTTGAGCTTTGAAAGCCATCAGATTAATCCGGTTAGAGAGGGTATTCTTGTGAAACATACGGTGCATGCAAATAGGAAAACAAACAAGGGGATAATGATGCAGGAAAATATTTATTGAAGAGTGGAGCCCATTTTGCATCGTAAAATGCGGACATCCCTGAAAGCTGTACCGAAGGACAGGTGAGCCATAGATTTTCAGCCATATTCAGTAGAAATTTAATGGCATAGAGGTAAGAAGCCCTTTGTGGATTTTCTAAATGCAGAGTATATAATGAAATGGCGGAATGGTATCCTCAATGAATTTTAAAGAAAGAACAGGAATGATATATGGTGGAGAACTCGGAGTTTTGCCACATTGGAGGATATCCATCTAAAAAGCCCATAATAACATGATCTCATTGTAAGATATGGTTTTTATTGTGTGATACATTACATTATCGTAGAATTAAAATAATAAGAGATTTATGGGAAATACTCGTTCTTCAGTATACAGAGCAGTTGTCTGATCTTTATGGAGAAACTGGAGATTCTTGAGGACAAGCTGAAGCCTTTATCCACGAAAGAAGAATGGGATAAAGCGAGAAAACGTATTTTAAATGAACTAACAGGAAAAGAAAAATATGTTTCCAGAAGGATTCTTTTCAGGAGTCAGAGTTAGCAGAGTACTATGCTTAGTAACAAGTAAAGTGCAGAAAATATTGAAGGAAAAGAATATATTTTGCCATACTAATTTATCGTGTGAGTTTAGCAAAAAAAGTAGAGCATTAACAACCCCAATAGGGTGAAAATGCTCTTTTTATATATAACTTAATCTCTAATTTTATTGTAAGTGACCGCAATGTTTTCCTGATTGCTAGTCACTGAAGAAAGTTGACGTTGAAGAATAATAAATATCACTAAAAAGAGCGTGAAGGTAAATCATTGGTGTTTTGTTTTGCTTTTAAAAAGTCATACAATGGTTAATATGGACAAATCTTTAGTAAGAGAAATAAAACTGAATAAATAGATTGCTGATTTGCAGGAAGAACTTTGTAAATTAGAGAATAGAATGGGATTTCTGTCTAAATGGTCAACACAAATGAAAGTTTAGAATTGTGGACGCTTAAATGAAAAAGCTGATGAAAATCAAATCAGTTTTTATAATGTAGTAATCAAGAAAATGAGGTATGCCGGTTTAGGTCATCTAACAATGCATTTATATGAAAAATCATATGGAGAAGACTTTCTGGAATTTACACAGCGCAGACTGGCTTCCCGCAGATTTGGGATTAAGTGAGCAGGTTAAAAAATTTCAGGTACAGGAAGCAATAGCTTAGAATCGTAAAAGTTAAGATGCTTTTTATTTACAGTTTTTATACATTTTGTCTTTCTTTTTATTTTAGATGCCAAGCATGATATCAAGATATGATATATTGTATATGCTTACGCTTACGCTATTTGATATAAATAGTTCTTACTTGAGAAAAATCAGATAATAGTGTTATTATCTATTTAAGAAGTGTTTTTAAAAAAGTAATCGCAGGATAGGAGAGATGGTTATTGAATCCCAAAGAAAATTTAGTAATTGCAAAAAATAAAATTATTACAGAAGACATAAAATCATTAGCGTATAACAAAAAAACCCAAAAATACGATGTAACCTTTAAAACAGGTCAAAGCTACAGATATAATTTTGATAATATTGTATGGATTAGAGACCCTATAAAATATAATCCTGAAAATTATCAGGTTTCCAAGGATGGAAGAGTTTTTATTGGCATTGAAAGTATTTATCTTTTTTCATTTAAGTTTACAAAATATTGGTATGTAGCGTTTAAAAATAATAAGGGGAAAAACTATGCATATCGTGAAATTAAAGTAAAAGAATCATGTCTTAATGAAAAGTCTTCTAAAGATGTTTTTGATTATTTAAAAGAAACTACGAGATTTTCGGAATTAAAAGACGATAATGGGGAAAACATTCTTGAAAAAAAGTATGAGAAAATGACTTTTATTGATAATGATACCGTACTTGCAAATTATCTTAATCCAGAAAAATATTATTTTAAGGAAAATGAGGAAAAGAACCCTATCTTCCCGTTTGGATGTAATAAAAGTCAGTTTAAAGCAGTAAAAAATGCGATAGAAAACAAAATTAGTGTCATAGAAGGACCTCCAGGAACAGGAAAAACACAGACGATATTAAATATTATCGCAAATCTTTTAATTGAAGGAAAGACTGTTGAGGTAGTTTCAAATAATAATTCAGCTATAGAAAATATTTTTGAGAAGTTATCAGATGTGAAATATGGCATGGACTTTATTGTTGCACCATTAGGTAAAATGGAGAATAAAAGCACTTTTATTAATATGCAAACTGGAGAGTATCCGGATTTAACAAGTTGGAAGAATGATAGAATAAGCAATGATACATTCTTTAAAGAAATTAGGGAACAGTCTGAACACTTAGAAGTTATATTTCATAAACAGGAACGCGTAGCAAGACTTAGACAGGAGCTGCAAGCGCTAAAGATAGAAAAGAAGCATTATGAAAAGGGAGAATTTTCATTATATAATGGTGTGGCTTTCAGAAAAAGGAGAAGAGCGATACGTTCCGATAATATTATGGATATATGGAATTGCTTGCAGGATTTTGCAGAGAGAAGAAAAAAGATTTCGTTTTTTCTTAAAGTAAAACTTTGTATAGTATATGGATTATATGATTGGAAATTTTATCGTAAAGAACCAGATGAAATGATTTTAGAGTTTCAGAAGTTATACTATACGCAAAAAGAAAAAGAATTACAAAATGAACTGGAAGAATTACAAACTGAGCTATCACAGGAAAAGGCAGAAAAAGTAATTGAAAACTTTACCGAGAGTTCATTGGCTTATTTGAAAAATGTTTTGCATGAAAAGTATGGAACTAAGGAAAAAAGAACCATATTTACAGAAGAGGCTTTATATAAATTCCCTCAGGAGGTACAAAAGGAGTATCCTGTTATATTGAGTACAACTTTTTCTGCAACAAGTAGTTTAGGTCGTAACACAGTTTTTGATTATGTTATTATGGATGAAGCTTCTCAGGTAGATCTCACAACAGGTGCACTTTCACTTTCCTGTGCTAAGAATGCAGTGATTGTGGGAGATAGGAATCAGTTACCTAATATTATAAAAAGAGAGCAAAAACAGAATTTAGATAATCTTTTTAAAAAGTATTCTATTCATCAGGCATATGACTTTACAAAAAATAGTTTTTTAGATTCAGTTTGTCAAAGATTGAAGAATGTTCCGTGTACATTGTTAAAAGAGCATTATCGTTGTCATCCTAAAATTATAAATTTTTGTAATCAGAAATTTTATGGCGGAGAACTCATTATAATGACTGAAGATAAGAATGAAGATGATGTTTTAATGGTAATGAAAACATCAGAAGGAAATCATGCTAGAGGTCACTTAAACCAAAGAGAAATAGATGTTATTTGCAACGAGCTGCTTCCTGAATTAGATAAAAATAAAGACGTAGGGATTATTGCGCCTTATAAAAAACAATCTTCAGAGTTAAAGCATAATATTAACGATGAAAGTATTGCGATAGCTACAGTACATAAATTTCAGGGAAGGGAAAAAGATAGCATTATTTTAACTACAGTAGATAATGAAGTAACAGAGTTTACAGATGATCCGTATTTGTTAAATGTTGCGGTTTCAAGAGCTAAAAATAATTTCTATCTTGTAGTTTCAGGAAATGAGCAACCGAAAGATAGTAATATCCGTGACCTGATTTTGTATATTGAGTATAATAACTTTACGGTTACAGAAAGTAAGATTCATTCAATCTTCGACTATTTATATACTCAGTACAGTGAAAGCCGATTTGAATTTTTGAAAAAACATAAACGCATTTCTGAATATGATTCAGAAAACCTCATGTATGGTTTAATCGGTGATACTTTAGCTGAGGAAGGATATAAAGAACTTGGAGTATTATGTCATCAGCCTTTAAATACGTTGATAAGGGATTTAACAATTTTGACGGAGGCAGAGTCTAGATATGCATTAAATCCAGCTACTCATCTTGATTTTTTAATTTATAATCATGTAACAAAAACACCGATTCTTGCAATAGAAGTTGATGGATGGACGTATCATAAGAAAGAAACAGTTCAGGGGAAAAGGGATGAACTTAAAAATATTATTTTAGACAAGTATGAATTACCGTATCTTAGATTTTCGACTAATGGTAGTAACGAAAAGGAAATTTTAGTTAGAAAGCTTAAACATGTTATGGAATGAAGTTGAAACATTTACTTCTAAACGGTAGCATAATTAACAAGTAGAAAAAGGCAAGCATAGTAGTAGAAGATAAATCTTGAGTGTTGTTCAATGTCACGCTATAATTTACATAAAGTTTAATGAGTGTAGAAATAAAAACACAACAATTTTTCGGAGGTGATATTTTGCAGTTACCATATTCAGAAAGCTTGGATATAGCACGTTTTTCACATTTATTTGATAATAAAAGTGAATGCTATAAGTTGTTTTGGTTTAAAGCAATTGTAAACAAAGTCTGTGAGGGAAATATAACGCCATCTTTTGAAGAACTTGTTGATCAGATGATAGCGGATGCATGGTATATGGTAACCGAATTCCATCTTAATTTAGGACCGAATGATACCCTTGAAAAAGCAGTGAGGCATATGTCTACAATAAGTAAAATGAAGTCTAGTGAGAAAAAAGAAAAGATATTGAAGTTTCTCAAAGAATCTAACGATAAAGAACTTATTAAATATAAGAAAACGTTGACATATAATGTCCCCTATCGTTTACAGTCCCCTTTTATGGAGTCTATGAAAGGGAAAGAGTGGAATCGTGGGGCAGAAGCATTGGCTGATAGGATTAATCATGAAAAACGCCTAATGTATTATTTTTTGGAGTTTAAGGGATTAGAAACAAGAATTCATGTGCAAGATAAATGGGCTATGTACATAACTGTAAATAAAGAGATTCTTTATGGGTGGATAGAATTGAATATGATTACATATTTACAGAGAAGAAATCCAAGTGTACCAGGTATAGTGGATAAGATATATCCGCCTCAGGAGCGAAAACTTGATAAAGTAAAAAAGTATTGGAAACTCTTAATTTCAATGGAAAAATTCTATGAAATCTATGGACATAACAAAATTGATGAAAAAGATATATCAATTGACCATTTTGTTCCATGGTCCTATGTAGCGCATGATGAATTGTGGAATCTGAACCCTACAAAAAGATGTATTAATAGCAGCAAGAGTAATTGTTTGCCTGTGTGGGATAAGTATTTTCCATTACTAGCAGAAATGGAATTTACAGCATATAAAATGATGTGGGAATATCCTAAAGTACATGAAGAGTTTGACAGGTGCGCAAAAGAACATCTCAATAATCAAGAAATAAAAGGACGGCTATATAGAGAAAATTTATCAGAAGGAGATTTTACGGAAGAACTTAGGAAAATAATCTTTCCTGTATATCAGTCAGCAGAAAATGCAGGTTTTTCTAAATGGACTTGGGAGAAGTAAAATGAATTATTATGATGATAACGCACAACAGTATTTTGAGGCAACAAAGAACGCAGACATGACAGATGCATATAAGCGTTTTTGCAAATACATAGAAAAAGGTAGTTATATATTGGATATAGGCTGCGGAAGTGGAAGAGATCTGAAATTTTTTAATAAACATGGATATATTGCAGAAGGGCTTGAACCTTCAAAAAAGTTATGCAATTTAATTAGGACTAATATGCGTTGTAAAATATATTGCGATAGCATTCAGAGTTTTATGTCAACAGAACCGTATAATGCAATTTGGGCATGTGCTTCATTATTACATTTGACTCCTAAAGAAATCTTGGACTTCTTTAAACATATAGATAAGTTTCTTTTTTCAGGAGGAATAATTTATGTTTCTGGAAAAAATGGAATTGAAACAGGTGTAAATGCAGATGGAAGATATTTTTGTGAGTTTTCAGAGAAACTGTTAGAAGATATTTTAGAATGTAATAGCAAATTGACTTTAATAGAAAAATGGTATTCAGCAGATGTAACAGGAAGAAATGATTTTCAGTGGATGAATTTTATCCTTAGCTTTGACAAGCTGCAGTGAATTATAAGCTCGTTCACCTGCTAAAGGCTGAGTCTGTATGATTTCAATAGCAGATTGCATAAGTAAGTTGAATTTATAATTAACTTTTTAAAATTATATTGAAGATTTAGGCGTTCATTACTCTTGAAAAAAAATATACCACTATGATATTATATGGTTAGTTTAGGCTAACTAAAGAAAAATATAAGCTTAGGGGGGAAAGAAAATGAAACCGAATTATAAAAACTGGGTACCCAAAGGCATGTTAGCAGGTGTTCTTGTGGCAACCGTCATAACCGGAATTTTATTTTATATTTTTGGAGTAACGGATATACTTACAGGCGTTGCTAAAGTAGTTACGGAATTGATACTGGGCATATTGCTTGTGCTCCTTATTGGTTATTTCTGTTTGTGCATAAACTGGTACAGAGCTTTTTCGTATAACGGGGAAAAACAGATTGCACGCCGCATCATTGAAGGAATCGCGCAGTATGTTGTAATACCGGAAAATGGAAAAGGATTAGATATTGGATGTGGAAGCGGTGCATTAACTATTGCCTGCGCAAAGAGAAACCCTAATGTATCAATGACAGGCCTTGATCGTTGGGGAAAAGAATATGCATCATTTAGTAAAGCTTTATGTGAGTCAAATGCACAAGCTAAAGGTGTCGTAGCTAATACATCCTTTGTACAGGGAGATGCCTGCGCACTTGCTTTTGAAGATGAAACTTTCGATGTTGTTATAAGCAATTACTGCTATCACAATATCATGGGCATGGATCGTCAGGATATAATTCTTGAAACGCTCAGAGTTCTGAAAAAAGGTGGAACTTTTGTAATTCATGATGTTTTTATCAAACAGAAGTATGGAGATATAAACAAACTTATTGCAAAGCTCAAAGAGCTGGGATATGAAACTGTAGATCTTATTGACACGACTAACGGTATATTTATGACAAAAAAAGAGTCTCGGATTTTATTCCTTCAGGGCTCAGGCTTATTAATCGGTAAAAAATAGATTTCCGGATAGTGTTATACACAATATAGATATGTGCATTAAAAGTCTTAACAGGCGGATATAAATTCTCAAAATTAAGAAAACTTAAGAATTTAAACGGATCCTTTATGGTATAATTGACAAAATTGTAGTTTAAGGGGGGAGTCTTTACTTCTGGTATAGACTCAATGGGAAAGGAGATATTTATGTCATTTAATGCAGATTATGAAAAAATTTTTCCAATAAAAAAACAACTAATGACAAAGGAGGTTTTGGATGGGGACTTTTGGGGTTTCTGGTTCCTATCGCAGGCTTAGTGCTTTATCTTGTATTTGAAAGTGAAAGACCTAGAACAGCCAAAGCTGTTGGAATCGGTGGATTAGTCGGATTTATTCTACAGGTTGGTTTTTATGGAATTTCACTTATCGGCTGCTATTTAATCGGCGGTTAATAAATGTAGAAGAAAAGGAGAAAAAATGAGAATTACAAATCTTGAAAATGAAAACAGAAAATTTATTCAGAATGAATCCAACTTCCATGTTCTGGAGCATAACAAAGATGCCAGCGTTTCACCGTTTAATGCTGTAGATGAATACTTTATGAGTCAGATGAACGTTCGCAGAAGACAGGTTGTAATTGAACTTCATAAGCATCAGTCTGCGGTTATCCAGGCCGGAGCAATGCAGTGGATGTGCGGTAATGTACAGGCAGGCACAGGAGTAAAAGGTATTGGCGATTTATTCGGAAAAGCGATTAAAGGTGCTGTAACCAAAGAAACAGCAGTTAAACCGGAGTACAGCGGTGAAGGATATCTTGTCCTTGAACCTACATACAAATATATTCTGCTGATGGATGTTGCAGAATGGGGTCCGAAAGGCATGACCATCGAAGACGGTATGTTCCTTGCCTGTGATAGTAATGTTAATCGAGATGTTGTTGCAAGAAAAAATGTTTCATCTGCAGTTTTAGGTGGAGAAGGCCTTTTTAATATGAGCTTAAACGGAAAAGGAATTGTAGCGCTTGAAAGTAATGTCCCACAGGATGAATTAATCGAGATTGAATTACAGGATGATGAACTCAAAGTAGATGGAGATCTTGCAGTATGCTGGTCAACAAGTCTTGATTTTACTGTAGAAAGAACGACAAAAACACTTATAGGTTCTGCAGTTAGTGGAGAGGGTCTTGTTAATGTTTACAGAGGTACCGGAAAAGTGCTGATGTGCCCTGTAGCACCGACATATTCCTTAAATGCTGCGATGAATACTATGAGTGCAAAGTCAGCAGGGAAAAACAGTAATACACTTGGAAGATAGTTTGAAATATGGTCTAAAACTAAGGAAGCAGCAAAAACGTGATATAACAGGTTTTGCTGCTCCTTTGTATAAGATAATATTTTCTAATTCTTCTTGTCTATTCCTTTCAGAATATCCATTGCTTCCTTAAACTCTTTTGTAGATGCAGAAGGGTTAGCGTGAATAATTCTCAAAGCTTTTTTGTAGTTTGCAGTTCTGCGTTCCTTAATTTTATGTCTATATTCCTGAACCTGTTCCATTGCATAGTTGATTTCATCAGCTTTTTCGTCCATGGAATTCTGAAAGTTCATATATTCTTCTTTCTTTTCTTTAAGTACATCGGAAATTTCTGCAAGGACATTCAGTTTAATCTCAAGCCCTTTGTTGATCACTTTATCAATACGTTCTTTTCTGCGTTCACTATGTTTATCGTGTTTCGCTTCCAGTTCCTCTTTAATAAACATCTGAAGCATCAGCATATTGAATTCAGTACGATTTCTGAAACGTTTCAGTTCATCCTCAGCAAAAGCGGTAATGACTTCTGTTCTCTTTGCAAGACGACGAAGGTTTTCGTTTTCTTCTGTAAGCTGAATCAGCATATTGCGTAAATCCAGAGCAGCCTGAGTGGAGTGTACAGCATCAATTACAAAAAGTACAGTCAATACAACGGTCAGTGGATCGATAACCACATCAGGAATAGCACTCAGCAGTTTTGCAAATGGTGGATGAATAAAACGAATCAGAAGAATGGAAAAGAATCCCCATGCAATAGAACTGGACATACAGATATATCCCTTAAGCTGTATTTTATGACTGGAATAATCCCAGTAGCGGACTTTAAATATTTTCTCGATGACAGCACCGGTAAAATACTCAAGAATAGTAGCTGCGAGCATTCCCAGTAACCATACAAAAAACAAATTATCACTTACCGGTAAAGTGGCAAACAAAATGATGATTGCACCGGAACCGTAAATTGGCAACCATGGGCCGTGAAGAAATCCACGGTTGACCCATTGTTTCTGTTTAATGGATACGTAACAGGATTCCCAGATCCAGCCGAGAACACAGTAAATGAAAAATAACAGTAGCCATTGGCCTGTAGTATAAATATACATAAACGCTCCTTTTTATCTATATCAATAATAACTATTTAGAAAGTAATACTTTCATTATCTGTTTTTTTAGAGAAACTGTCAAGTTTTAAGCATTAGCAAAGAATTTTAGTCAGTAGAAAATAGAAAGACCGAATCCGCAAAAGCTGAATTCAGTCTTAAAAAAGGTATTAGTCTTCTAAGATCTTTCCGTCTGTAGAGATTGTTACAACCTGCCATGGAATGAATTTTCCACTGTTTTGCAGGGCTTTTTTTGCAGCAAGTTCAAGTCCGCCGCAGCATGGAACTTCCATGCGTACTACAGTAACACTTTTAATGTTGTTTTCATGAATAATCTCCGTAAGTTTTTCGGAGTAGTCGATACTGTCAAGTTTAGGACAGCCGACAAGGGTAATATGACCTTTTATAAATTTTTCGTGAAAAGAGGCATAAGCAAAAGCTGTACAATCTGCAGCAATCAGTAGCTTTGCATTGTCAAAGAACGATGCTTTTACCGGAGCAAGTTTTATCTGAACCGGCCACTGTGAAAGACAACTTGGTCTTTCGGAAATTTCCAGATGTACATTTTCAGGCTCTCTATGATTGATTGCTTTTGCAAGTGATCCGGGACAGGTACCGCCGGAACATGTTTTCTCTTTTGTCAGTTTTTCCACCTTGTGTGCAATAACTGCGGATTCATCATATGGAGCAGCTTCACGAACGATAAAAGAAATTGCATCTGTAGGACAAACAGGAAGACAGTCTCCCAGTCCGTCACAATAATCATCTCTCATCAATGTTGCAATCCCATCAACCATTTGAATTGCACCTTCATGACATGCTTCTGCACATGCTCCACAACCATTACATTTTTCTCTATCTATGTGTATGATTTTTCTTTCCATGATCCAATAATCCTCCTATTGATTTTATGTGCTGATTGTAATACAATAATGCCAATAAGTCTGTTGAATATTCAACGAAATGGAGAAAAATGAAAAAATATATAGATATTTTAAAGAAAACAAAGCTGTTTAAAGATATAGATGAAGAATCAATTCTTGAACTGCTTCCCTTATTCGAAGCAAACCTTAGAAACTATAGAAAAGGGGAATATATATTCAGAGCAGGTGAAACAACAGAAGTACTTGGAATTATGCTATCAGGTAAGGCTATGATTATTCAGGAAGAATTCTGGGGCAGCCGTAACATTCTGTCTTTCATAGAGGTGGGACAGAATTTTGGAGAGGCTTACGCATGTGCACCGGGATTACGACTCAGTATTAGCGTTGTTGCGGAAGCACCATGCAGTATAATGTTTCTGAATGTCAGAAAAGCCTTTAACAGCGATAATGAAAACAGAGCAATGTATAGCCGAATAACCGGGAATCTGCTTTCAGATATGGCGGAAAAGAACATATACTTCACAGAGAAACTTACTTATCTGGGAGAAAGAACTACAAGAGCAAAATTACTAGCTTATCTGTCGGGACAGTCACAGAAAAATAACAGTGTGGAATTTGATATTCCATTTTCACGGCAGGAACTTGCAGACTATCTTTTCGTTGAGCGAAGTGGTTTGTCTCAGGAGCTATGCAAGATGCGTGATGAAGGCCTTCTTGTTTTTAAGAAAAATCACTTTATACTGAAGAAAATCCTTTAAAAGAACTTAAATTTTAATGACGGAGTAAATTGAATTTCGTCAGAACCTATGCTAAAATTTTAGAATCAGATGAACTTCAATTCATACTATATAGTGTAGAACAGGGATAGAGGAAAGAACGGGGTAAAATTATGGAATTTAATAAAAAACGAACAAAAGTGGAAATTGTCCTGGACATTATAGTTGTAATTACTATGATTCGTCAGTTTATGATTGGTGAGTACCATAATGTTTTCCTTGGTGTACTGACTCTGACTCTCTTTATGGTTCCGAAGATTATAGAACGGAAACTTGATGTAAGTATTCCGGCAGGTCTGGAAACGATAATTCTGCTATTTATTTTTTCCGCAGAAATACTGGGTGAAATCAATGCTTTTTATATAAAAGTTCCAATCTGGGATACGGTCCTCCATACCACAAACGGTTTTCTTATGGCCGCAATCGGATTTGCCCTGATTGATATTTTTAACAGAAGTGAAAGATTTTCCATTACAATGTCTCCGTACTTTGTCGCATTCTTTGCTTTCTGCTTTTCAATGACTGTCGGTGTTGTATGGGAGTTCTTTGAATTTGGCATGGATCAGATTTTCCGTATGGATATGCAGAAGGACTGGATCGTCCCTGCCATAAGTTCAGTGAAACTTAATCCGGATGGAGCAAATATTCCCATAAAAATGGCTATTGAATCAGTTGTAATTAATGGTGAAGAGTGGAATATGGGTGGATATCTTGATATCGGACTTATTGATACAATGAAGGACCTTATTGTAAACTTTATCGGTGCAGTAGTCTTTTCCCTGATTGGTATAGCTTACCTGAAGCAGAGAGGAAAAGGCAGGATTGCCGCATCACTTATTCCGATTGTAAAAAGAAAAAAATCCGGAAAATAGATTGAAAAACATAAGCAGAGAACCTGTACTTATCTTTCAATTCCCATACATAAAAGAAAGGGTAATGGGAGAAGAATGTAAAGACACTGAAAATTTGATACTTATTCGGATAACCGAAAATATTTTAATAAGAATTTCCCGAAAGACACCTGTTGTTTTGGGAAATTTTAATTTGTAATAATAAGATTAAGAAAGAATATTACGTTGGAGGAAATTTATGCAGAAAACAGAATTAAGCGGTAAATTTTGGAAGTTTGCTTTACCAAGTATGCTTGGACAGCTATTAAACAGTTTATTTATCATTGTAGATGGATTCTTTGTAGGACAGAATTTAGGGGATAAAGGCCTTGCCGCAATAAATATTATCTGGCCGATGGTTGCTTTTATTCAGGCAGTCAGTATAGCTATAGGCACAGGAGGTGCTGTTCAGATGTCCATCGGTATGGGAAGAGGGGAAAGGAAATCTGCATTAAAGGCAAGGGGACATGCAGTAGTTATGCTTATAGCCACAACGCTCATTACAGGAATCGGATTTTTTGTCCTTTATCCAATCCTTCTTCCACTACTTGGAGCAAGAGGTGATCTTTATCCGATGGCGGAAGAATATATTCGTGTTGTCTGCATTTTTGCCATTTGTCAGGTATCGACTATAGGTATTATGCCTCTTTTACGAGGAGCCGGTCGTGCTATGACGGTAATGTGTCTTACCATAGGAGGACTTTTCGGCAATATTTTTCTAGACTGGCTTTTCATTGAGCATTTTCAGTGGGGAATGCAGGGTGCCGCATTTGCAACGGTTTTATCACAGGGAGCCTGTGGTATTTCCGGATTCATACTTCTGATTACGCATAAAGAGTGGAGACTTACCCTTGAAGAGTTCCAACTGGAAATAAAACGTATGCTTAGAATTCTGCTATACGGATTTTCTTCATTTGGATTAACCATATCTGTCAGTCTGCTGATTCTGTTTAATAATCTTCAGGCCCTTCACTATGGGGGAACTGCAGGGGTTGCAGTATATGCCGTATTCAGTTATGTTCTTGGAAGTGTGCTTCCTCTTGTTTCAGGTATTGGAGACGGAATTCAACCACTTCTTGGAAATGCCTATGGTGCACAGGATTTTAGATCAATAGGAATTCTGAGACGTAAAGGTATGTCTCTTGCAATAGGAACTGCCATTGTGAGCAGTATTTTGATCTGGCTTTTCCGCAGAGAGCTTCCAATTATATTCGGAGCAAGTGAAGTTACAGTAGAAGAGGCATCAGGGGCTATGTGGACTCTCGTTCTGGCTTTTCCGTTTATGGCTGTTGTCCGTTTCTGCTGCAGCTACTTTTCTGCACAGGCAATACCGGGAAAAAGTTCAGCACTGGCATATGGAGAGCCTTTGGTGGCACAGCCTCTGTTCCTTATAGTGCTACCTTTAATCTGGGGACTTGAAGGTGTATGGATGGCTTATCCTGCTGCAATGATTACTATGACGATAGTTGCTCTTTACCTTCTTTTTCATCACAAAAAAGGTGAGGAACAGAAAGAAAAGATAAGTAAAGACAAATGTGTAAAATCATTTTAAGCTAGCTGAAACTAAACAGGATTTAGACAATTTACAGAATACCGGGCAGAATAATTCTACCCGGTATTTTTACATCAGGTGAGGGGGTTGTTTTGTATAAAGCTGTATGATAAAATATAATATGTAAGATATTACTAAGATGCTGTAGCTTCTGTTGCAGTTTTTTTAATGGATTGGAGGCTTTTTATGAAAAAACAGATTACAGATATTTCGATTGATATTGTAGGAGGTATCCTTCTTGCTCTTGGGGCCTACAATTTTGCTACGGCTGCAAAGTTCCCATTGGTAGGCATAACAGGCATCAGTTTGATTTTCTATCATTTATTCGGATTGCCTATAGGTACTGTATCCCTGCTTTTAAATATACCTATCGCTATCATATGTTATCATATACTGGGAAAGAAATTTATGCTCCGTTCAGTGAGAACTCTGATTATAACTTCATTTATCATTGACTACATTGCACCTCTTTTCCCTATATATACAGGAAATAAACTTTTAGCGGCAATATGTACCAGTGTACTTTCCGGTCTGGGGTATGCACTCATTTATTCAAGAGAGACTTCTACAGGTGGTTCGGATTTTATCATTATGTCAATTAGAAAACTGAGACCGCATCTTTCTTTCGGCGCAATTACTTTTGGAATGGAAACGATTATCATCATAATAGGTACTCTTGCTGTATCCCGTAATATTGAAGGCCTGATTTATGGTGTAATTATCAACTATATTTGTGCAGCGGTAATCGATAAAGTTATGAAAGGACTGGATTCAGGAAAGACATTACTTATCGTAACAAGTCATGCAAAGAAGGTTGCAGAAATCATATCTCATGTTTCCGACAGAGGTTGTACATTCCTTAAAGCAGAAGGAAGTTACTCATCTGATGAAAAAGATGTAGTTCTTTGTGCCTGCAATGACAGGGAAATGGTATCGATTAGAAAACAGGTAAAAGAATTTGATCCCGATTCCTTTACGATTATTCTGGATTCTACGGAAGTTGTAGGAGAAGGATTTAAATTAGAGGGTTAAAAACTTAAAGAAAAAGGTCTTTGCTATAGCAGGGATCTTTTTTCTTTTAGTATAATGAATTTTTCTAAATTGAAAGACTAAAAAAATTATGATACTATAATAGAAAAATTGTATCTTAATAGATTTAAGTCAGCAATATTTCGCAAATAGTAAAAAAGGATTTTAATTATGAACTGGATAGAATTATCAGCATTTTGCCATTTTCAGGGACAGCGTTTTGCTTTAAGCTGGGCAAAAAAGAATTTAAGTAAAGAGGAATATGAAGCTATAAATAACTCCTATAAGTTATTGTTTAAGTGAACCGTACTATTTGTTATTATAGTATGTTTGCCGATTATAATTCTCTTCTTGTCTCTTGTGTTTACGGAACCTTTTTCTCAAAGATATGAAGCACAGAATATGCCGGAAAATGCAACCGGGTGTATTTCAGCAACTGTAGATTATGACGGTAATTTTTTCTGGACTCATGATTCGGTAGCATATGAGCATCCTCTTGAAGAATACGGATTGTCTCCGGAAGATTACGAGTTCAAAGATAAAGTGAAGGTGTACATAGATGATATGCAGAATGTCATTAAGGTTACTGAAGAGGATAAAGGAATGAGTTTTAGAGAAAAGGAAGTTTTAATTGGCGTTATAGGGAGTATACTGGTTCCGTGTTTACTTTTGATTTGTCTTTATATACCTATTGCATATCGTACGTTTGGAAAGCCGTGGATAGAATTTTATACTGAATTCAGAAGATAAGAGACTTTAAAACTTTGAAAGGGCATGGTTTTAAGGAAGGAATACCTGGATTACTGAATTAAATTTTAAATCAGGTATTGCGAGAATGGCATAAAATAATATGTTAGGCACTATAAGCGGAAAGCGATTCATCTGATAATAATGTGATAAAATAAGAAGAAAAACCTAACCGTTTAAGTAGACATGAGAAATGAAAGAAATATAATATCGGTAATAAACAGAATGGAGACTTATATATGATAAAAGTACTTTTTATCTGCCACGGCAATATGTTTCGTAAGTCCGGAACCCCTTGATTTATAAGGATTTGTGAGGTGTGAGAGGTATTTACTACACCATTACTACACCATTTTATTTTAAAAATCTGGAAGAGTCTTGATGTGATAAAAGATCAATATACGGAGGAATTATCATGGAATCAAGAATAACAGAAAACGGAATAAACTA
>RCNI01000999.1_pt1 | contig 16158 bp, 13 predicted proteins | sample 2041151 | NCBI WGS metagenome assembly RCNI01 (sample SAMN09708214, study PRJNA481090) | feces metagenome | isolation source: feces | place: Antarctica: Albino Rookery | reverse complement strand
AAAATACGCACATAAATGGTGTGCTTGCTCCTGGATTAATACTTGTATTTTTTTGCATAATATCAAGATTATTATTAAGATTTTGTTCAAGTTCTTCTTCATTCAAAACTTGTAATTGGAAAAGAGATAAACTTGTTCCTGCAATTTGCTTTTTAGTAATAAGCATATCACCTGATTCAGAAAATAAAGAACATTCAACTTGTACAAATCCACGAGGATCGTCAAAACCATTAATAACTTTTCCTTCAATAATAGTTAAATTACCTACTTTATCATTAGGAATAGTATATTGTCTAAGACCTTGAATTTGTAAGAGTTTAACTTTATTACTAAGTTCTTCAATGCGTTTATTTTCAGAATCAATTTCTCAAATCTTCTTTCCCGGAAAATTCGGCTTGGATCATACCCGGTCTGCCGCTTACTAATATCTGCCGCTGCTGGCTGGGATCTTCCTGAGGATAATCTATCCGGAAGTGGGACCCTCGGCTCTCCTTTCGGCACAATGCCGCTTTCAGCAAAGCCTCTGCAGTGTGAAGCTGGCCTAAAATCCGTCGGGTAGCCGCAATTCTATCACAATCTTCCGAAGGGTGTAAGTGAAGCCCCTGTCTGATCGCGCAAACTGAACTGAATGCCTCGGTCAGGCTCTCCTGACTACGCTGCACAAACGCATTTTTGTACATGGTATTTTGCAGCTGTCGCAGTTTTTCAGGTAGATCCGAAGCTGATACCGCCTCCATCTCCCACTGGTTTGGAAAACAGTGCAGCTTGCCAAACGCTGCAGCAGACCTTCCCGCGATTCCACCAAATACCAAACCATTTGCAGTGGACAGTCCTCCTATGCGGTCTGCACCATGCATTCCACCAGTTACCTCTCCAGCCGCATACAGCCCCGGAATCCCCGTAGAAGCGTCTGGTCCGATATAGACGCCACCATTAGCAGCATGTGCAAACAGTCCTAACTGGATATTATTCTCCATAGACAGTCCCTTAAATTCTCGAAGCCAATCAAAATAAGTTTTTATGAACTCCGGAGTATTCTTGCGGAGGTCTTCATGATAGGAAGCTATCACCACTTGTCCTCTTTGCTCTGCCCTAAATAGCGCTAAATCAACCTGCTTAGAATCCAGCCGTGAACTAAAGGGGCCATGCCGAGAGCGTTGATCCAGCAAGGTCGTTTCATTCTGTGTCAAAAGTGGACTTCCGTCCTCGAGTCTCAATTGGATGAAGCGGAAGCATTTTTCATTGAACACCGTATTATACGCAGGAGAACGAAAGCCAGGCATAATCTGCATGAACTCCATATTTACAAGCTGGCATCCGGCCTCCAGTGCCAACGACTGGCCAAGGCCCTCGACATCATCTGTACACAGATGGTGTCGGAACAGGCTTCCGTATCCGCCAGTGGCCAGCACCACTGCCCCACAGCCAATATACCGCAAGGAATGATTGCCTGCAAGAACAGCACCGCAAACACGCCCATCGTATTTTACCAGTTCCAGGGCCTCTGTTTTGGGAATGACTTTTACGCCCAGCTGTTCCAACAACGGTGCTAATACCTGACGCACACTGGCAAACTCAATTCCGTTCCAGTCTCGATGTTTATGATCAAAGCAAGGGATGAATTCTCGCTGATTTCCACACTGAGCTCGACGAAGATGTACGCCTCTGCTTTTGAGTTTTTCCAGGCTGGGACGAATTCCCGCAACGAATGTACGCACAAGCGCAGGGTCTGCCATATGACAGCCAACGGTTTCAATGGTTTCTACCAAATCGTCCAAATCATCTTCATCTTCCGGACCAATGAGCCCCAATCCCCAAGTTCCGGGATAAAAGCTGGAACCAGAGAAAAGCGAGCCTTTTGCTGCAAGGATAACTTTCGATCCCTGTTCAGCTGCCTCAATGGCTGCCATGATACCAGCTATACCCGCCCCCAGAACCAGAACATCACAACTACATTCCAGTTCCAGTTTCATGTGTTAATTCTCCTTATGCTGTTCCATAATATCAGGATCACAAAGATGACATGCACAATAGTGCTCTACACCATCTATTGTGTATCGTTTCAGTTCCGGCTTTACATGTTTGCAGATCTCCATGCACTTTTTGCAGCGAGGATGGAAGTGACAGCCTTCCGGCGGATGAACCGGGTTAGGCACATCTCCCTCCAAAACGATACGACTGTGCTTATTGTCGGGGTCCACAATCGGAATTGCAGACAGCAGCGCCTCCGTATAGGGATGCATTGTGTGATCGAAAATCTGCTCTGTTGTACTCAATTCCACAATTCGTCCCAAATACATAACAGCAATTCTATCTGATATGTACTCCACTACAGACAGATTGTGCGTAATAAACACATAGGTCAGGTTCAAATCTTCCTTGAGCTTCATGAGCAGGTTCAATACCTGTGCCTGAATGGATACATCCAATGCGGAAACAGCCTCATCGCAAATAACCATCTCCGGATTCACCATAAGTGCCCGGGCAATACCAATTCGCTGTCTTTGACCGCCGGAAAACTCATGGGGATAGCGATCCATATACTCCCGGCGCATATTGACAGATTCCAGAATATCTCCAATCAGCTTTCTCTGCTCTTCCTTCTTTTTAATACCGAAATGGGACAAGGGATCTGCTAACGACTGGAAAATCGTGAACGCCGGATTCAACGAGGAATACGGATCCTGGAAAACAATCTGGAGTTTCTTATGAAGCAGCTGCTGATCAGCCTTATCCAACTTCCGCAAATCCTTCTTGCCGCCGTTTTCCTTACCGAAATCATACAGCATCGTTCCGTCTGTAGCATGAACCAACTGGATAATAGATTTACCGAGAGTTGTTTTTCCACATCCAGATTCGCCTACAAGGCCCAGCGTCTCGCCCTTGTAAATATCCAGATCAATGTCGTTCACTGCCTGCACATAATCCGAAACCTTGTTAAAGAAGCCGCTGCGAATTGGAAAGAAAGTTTTTACGCCACGCAGTTCCAGCAAAACCTCTTTTTCTTTCTGTTCACTCATACCTTCGGCTCCTCCTCTCTATTTCCACCATAAACCTTATCCGCATTCCAGCAGCGCACAGAGTGATTGCCACAAACTGCTGTCTCAGGCGGCATTTCCTTCAAGCACTTCTCACAGCAATAATCGCAGCGTGGTGCAAACTGACAGCCCACTGGACGATCATACGGATCAGGCGTCGAGCCACGTATCGGCTCTAGCTTCTGGGTCTTTCCTTTATGCAGGACCGGAATGGATTTAAGCAATGCCGCTGTATACGGATGCGCTGGATACTTAAGGACATCATGGACACTGCCGCGTTCCACAATGCTTCCCATATACATAACTGCTACGTCGTCTGCCAACTCGCTGACAACACCCATATCGTGTGTAATCAGCATAACAGCTGTATCATGCTCTTTCTTCAGCTTTTCCATAAGCTCAAAAATCTGAGCCTGGATTGTCACATCAAGCGCTGTAGTGGGTTCATCGGCAATCAATACCTTAGGGTTGCAGCTCATAGCCATGGCAATCATTGCACGCTGACGCATACCGCCGGAGAACTCAAACGCATACTGATCGATCCGCTTTTCCGGCGTGGAAATACCCATCTGCGTTAAAAGCTCCAATGAACGGTTGCGACGCTGTTTTTTATTCAGATCGGTGTGATACTGCAAGTTTTCGCCGATTTGGTAACCAATCTTATACACCGGATTCAATGCAGTCATAGGGTCCTGAAAAATCATAGCCATATCCCGGCCTCGGAGAGCGCGCATCTCCCGACCATTTCGCTTTAACTGGTCTATGCGAATATCTCCCTTGTCACTGTGATAGGTAATGGAGCCGCTTTCAATCCGGGAAAGTTTTGGCAAAAGTTGCATAATAGAAGATGCTGTAACACTCTTACCGCAGCCGGACTCACCTACAACACAAAGTGTCCGTCCCTTGTAGAGTTCAAAAGAAATGCCATTGAGGACCTTATTGCACCGCTTATTGGAATAGAAATAAGTCCGCAGATCCTTAACTGTAATAATCGCTTCTCGTTCCATACGCTACCTCCATTAACCCTGCTGGGAAGGATCTGTCGAATCTCTCAGTCCGTCACCGATACAGTTAATGCTGATAACAAACAGAGACACTACAATACCGACCGGCAGCCACATCCACCAGTAATTCTCCATTACAAAGAGGTCCTGAGCAGCATTAAGAATATTGCCCCAAGTGGGGATCTCAGGAGGGACACCCAAACCCAGGAAGCTCATAGCTGCTTCATCCAGAATAAACATAGCCGTAGAAAGTGTCAGATTAACCACCACTGGCCCAATCGCATTGGGCAGCATATGTTTGTATGCAATGGTAAAATCCGAAAGGCCAAATGCCTGCATAGACTGGACGTACTCTTCCTCCCGGAGTGACAGCATTTTTGCTCGAGCTTGACGGTAAATAGGCCCCCAGCCGGTAAGCACAAAGATAAAAATCAAGTTCCATAGTCCCCGTCCGAAAATTGTCCCCAGCATCATAACCAAAATCAGCTGAGGGAAGGACATAAAGACCTCAGAAAGTCGAAGAACAACCTTATCAAAAACGCCGCCCTTGTAACCGCCATAGCAGCCCAGAAGGACACCGATTATAGCACCGCCCATGGCAGAGCCAAAACCAATCAGAATAGACAAGCGTCCGCCGTAAAGGCATCTTGTAAAGACGTCTCGGCCCAGCTTATCTGTGCCAAACAGATGCTTCCAACTGGGTGCTTTTGTCATATTGCGCATATCGATTGCACCTGGATCATAGGGCGCAATAATAGGCGCTAATACACAAGCAATTACAATAACCGCAAAGATCGCCAAACCGATGACCGCCAATCGGTTCTCCATGAGTTTCCGTAAAGACCGGTTGACGCGCTTATGCCCCAGGCGGCCAGCCTCTTCATCGGCCAGAATTTTGTCAAATTTTCGGTCTTGTCTTGTTCGTTTCATTTTTACAGTACCCACGTTTTTTCCCCCTTACTCCAACTTCACGCGAGGATCTAAGACCGCAGTGAGAATGTCAACGATAAAACTAGCCATCAAAACAGCCAGTACCGAGAACAGGGCAATCATCATAACAAGAGGATAGTTTTGACCAGTAACCGCCGTTTTGAAAGCATTACCGATACCGGGCCACTGGAAGATCGTTTCAATCACAACAGATCCGCCGATCAAAGTAGGCAGCCGGAAACCAACCAGCACAACCACAGGGGTGAGAGCAACTCGGAAACCGTGAACCAGATTGACCCGCCATTCAGGCAGTCCCTTGGCCCTTGCAGTTTTAATATAATCCTTGTTCATCGTATCCAGCATACTGGATCGTGCATAACGCATGACACCGGCAGTCAAAGAAATTCCGAGAACACTGGCTGGCAAAATCAAATATTTGATATGCGCCCAGAAACCGGATTCACCAGGACCCATTCGTCCGCCAATCGGCAGGATCGGCCACTTAAGTGCAAAGGCTACAATGACAAGCATTCCGAAGAAGAATTGCGGAATAGAAACGCCAATCATGCCAAAAACAGTCAAGACGTTATCACCGATGGACCCTTTTTTCAGTGCACTGAGAACTCCCAATACACTACCAAGCAGGGTAGAAATTATAAGTGCCGCCAAAGACAGCTCCAATGTTGCCGGAAACAGCTGGCGCAGAATTGTTTTAATAGGACGGCCGCTTGTCATACAGTAGCCAAAGTTTCCATGAAGCAGCTCACCTAACCAGCGAAAATACCGTACTAAAAACGGATCATTTAAGCCATAGGACTCACGGATTGCCTCCAATTGGGCCGGATCAATATTGGCTAACTGATCCGGTGGAATCATATGCGAAACTGCATCACCTGGTGTAGCTTCTAGTCCTGCATAAATCAGGAATGTAATCAGAAGCACCATTGGAATCATAAACAGGAGTTTTTTGAGAATGTATTGTAGTTTGTTGCGCATGGAATCTCCTCCCCAATAGAAAAGGAGGGGGAGCGACGGACGCACCCCCTCCTGGCGAATTCATAACTTTCGTGAAAATGCGTATGCTCTAATTACTTAACATCCCAATGCTGAACATCCCAGTTATAGCAGAACTGAGGTGTACCCTGGTGAATATCGCCGATCTTATCACTGGTAATCAGGAAGAGCGGCTGATAGTACAGAGGAATACTGAACAGGTTTTCATTCTCATACCGGATCAATTCCTTGAATGCATCATTCTGTACATTCACATCGCTGGATGCATTGGTAGCATCAATGAGCTCGTTGAGTTTTGCATCCTCAGGAGTATGGGAGTTCGTGGGAGAACCGGTACGATGTCTGTCATAGTATTCATGCAGAGACAGCGCACCGACTGCTGCATAGCACATATCCCAGTCCACCACACGAGGGCCATTGGTCTGATCTGCAGGAGCAGACCACAGAAGAGCACCCAGGTCACCCTCAACCAGCTCAAACTCCATCGTAATGCCAACCTCTGCCAAATATGCCTGAATAGCAGTCATCAGGTCAACGGTAGTCTGATCCGTGTAGTAGAACACAGTCTTGATCACCGTGCTGGAATCCCACTTAGCCTCGGCGAGAAGCTCTCTGGCCTTCTCCGGATTATACTTGTAGTTCTCCAGGCTGTCGTCCTTCAGGTTTGCATCGGGAGTCAGAGAATTTGCAGGAACAGCTGCGCCCTGGAACAGGGTCTCGCAAATCGTATCCATATCGATTGCGTAGGCAATTGCCTGACGAACGCGGGCATCTGCCAGAGGTGCAGGAGTACCATCCTTACGAGCAAACTTGTTTACGTAGAGCAGTCGCGTATAACGCACATCAATGGGGGTCACGTTGATTCCCTGTGTTCCCTCAATCGCCTGGAGATCGCTGACCATCTTGGTGAATCCGTAGTCCAGATTACCGGACTTTACACGAGTAACCAGATTGGGGTCGGAGTCGCCGGCACTGGGAAGCAGCTGAATATCAAAGTCAGCTACGCCATTGTAGAACTTCTCGAAGGGCTTCAGAATGGTGTAATTCTTCATGTTGACGGTATCCACCTTGAAGGGACCGCTGCCAATAGGATGCTGGAAGAATGCAGCCTGCTGAACCTGCAGAGGATCTACGCCTTCAAACTCACTCTTAGGAACAGGAGCAAACTGAGTAAAGGTCAAAAGTGCGTCAGGCGCAATCTTGTCAAATGTGATAACAAGATCCTGACCGTCAGCAGTGATGCCAGAGAAAGTGTCATTAAACTTACCGTCCGTCTTAGCACCTTCGATTGCAGAGAAGGTAGTCACAAAAACTGCATTGCACACAGGAGTCTTGGAAACAAATTCGATGCTCCATTTTACATCCTCAGCAGTAATCTTCTCTCCATTATGCCAGAAAGCGTCATCACGAATATGGAAGGTCAGCGTCTTGCCGTCCTCGCTATATTCATAAGTAGCCAAAGCGTCAGGATGATCAGGAATCGGAATCAGGTTTTCATCTGCTACGATCAGATGGCTGTAAATTGCTCTGTTATAGAAGAAGGTTCCAGGATTCAGCCACGGAGTCTCAAAAAACTCCTCAGGGCCACCATTGGAATAAACCACATTCTTCCCTTCTGAATTTTCAGGAAGTGCCTCAACGACAGGATTGTCTTTCTGCACCGTAGTGGGGGTTTCGCTTGCTTTGCCACCGCACGCTGCCAGTCCCAAAACCAGGGCTGAAGCAAGAAGCATGCACACTCCGCGCTTCATAAGTTTCATCATTTTTCTCCTTCCAATGACACGTATTTCTAAGGCAGATTCCGTATGTTCTACGCGTCTCCGCCTTTGTTATGTGGATATTGTAATACATATTATCATCTTTTTCAAGTATATATACTTTACAATTCCATGCCCTATTTTTTGTCTATTGCAACAAAGTTTATTGAGTTTTATAAGGCTATATTGTATTATTTGGGATATTGATGTAAAATTTTCTTGTGATTGCCAGGAATTTTTTCCAGATTGTGGCATCATGATGTTTTGTTCTAGCATATTTGTAGTACAAAGATATCCGTACAATCACAGAGTGGTTCCAGGCTGCTGTACAGATAAGCAGAACAGCATCTTCCCTGCATACAATCAGGCAGAATACAGTATTTTCAAAAGGAGAAACAAACATGATTTATGACAAGCTTCAAAATTTGACCCGCTACAGAGGGCTCTCCCCTGCCTTGGATAAAGTCATTCGCTTTCTGGCTACAACCGATCTCAGTTCTCTGCCAGGTGGACGGATTGAAATTGACGGAGATTCTCTTTATGCTAATCACTTTTCCTATGATACAGTTCCGTTCAGCGAGGATTTAGCGTTCGAGGCTCACAATCACTGTCTAGATCTTCATATTGATATTTCCGGCTGCGAGCGAATTGGATTAACCCCCATCGAGAAGCTAGCACAAACGAAAGCTCTGCCCCAAGAAGATGCCATACTCTTCACCGGAGTCCCCGAAGAGTCGCTATCGCTACGTCCAGGTCTGTTCCTTCTAGTCTATCCCGGTGAAGGCCATCTTCCTAAACTTGAGGGAGAGGCCGCTGCACATGTAGACAAACTTGTAGTGAAAATCCCTTATTAAAAAGGTGGCCGCCAGCTAATCCAATCGGTTAGTTAAGCCTTCATAGAGCTTATTGCCAGATAGCGTCTTAAAGCGTATTGAATCTTCTTTCACTTGCATTGCTCCACCGCTTACTGGCGAACTGCATTATAGGCGGCTGTAATTCGGCAGCTCACTTCGCTCTATGCATAACAATAGGGCATCATCACTGTCAAAGTCAGAGGTGCTAGAGCATAAAAAATGGTAGCAGGCAATCGTCTGCTACCATTTTTTCAGTGAATATTGGCTGCTTACTCAGCCTTCTTCATTGTTCTCATTTTCCAAATCATCATGTTTGTATCGTTCGTCAAAATGATGATGCATCGCCTCAACATATGCTTCCCAATCATGGCGTTCCAATGCTTCGACAATCCGATAATGCTTATCTACCGTTTCCCTGATATATCGCAGTCGGAACATTTGCTTATGATATCGATCGCAATGCCATATTGCTTTGATAATTGACTGAAGAACTTTATTCTCTATACGACGGTAGAGAATATTATGGAACTGACCATCCACACGTGCAAATTCCGTTCCGCTGGATACATATCCTTTCATTTCAGATTTCTGCTGATAAATCCGCTCCATGGCGGCAGTTTTTTCTTTTAGCTCTGCGATATCCTCCGGAAGGAGAGTCGTGAAGGACTCTCGCAGGAAGCCCAGCTCCAGCACACGTCGGACGGCCATTGTCTGTTCCAACAGTGCTTCGCTGTCACTAGTCAAATTGTAGAAGAGCGTCTGGAACAAGAAATCCGGATTAAATTCCTGAATAACAATGCCCACGCCAGGCTTAGAGGACACCACGCCAGTAATCTCCAGTGTCTTTATTGCCTCTCTAAGAACATTACGGCTGACCCCCAAGTTGGCGCACATTTCCATTTCAGTAGGGAGCTTATCCCCTGGGCGAAGCTGCTCTTGTAGGATAAAGTCACGCAGTTCATCATAGACCTGCATATACAGCTTTTTGTTTTTCAGGTTTCGCAATCCTGTAATTTGCGTTTCTTCCATTTTATACACCGCTTTCCGCGCATATTCTTTTCTAAATACATACTACTCTATATATTAACCTTCGTCAAGTAGAACCATGTTCTTTCTCAATAATTTTATAGTTTCCCAGCATAAAATATAGCCAGTCACGCACTATCTCGCCATTTTCACAAAGTTCTTCTGAAATTATTATTCAAAATGTCACTTGACGTATCAAGCTAATCGATATATAGTACTATGTAGTACAAATGATGCTGCAGTTGACTGATTTCTTCTGCAATCATTTTACTGGCTATACGCAAGATTCATCAATACAACAGCATTTATTTCCCTTTAAGGTGAAAACAGCATCGTACAAATGCAGCAAAAGGAGTTGGATATTTTGAGTAAATTTGAAATGAGCCAAATGACCGGGGTTATCGCTGCCATGATTACCCCCTTCGACGAAAACGAAAACGTAGACGTCGCTAAAACCGAGGCACTGGTAGACTTTCTGCTAGAACGGGGAATTGATGGTCTCTACCTTACCGGCAGCACTGGTGAAGGCTTCCTTATGAATGCCGAAGAACGCAAGCTTGTGGTAGAAACAGTAGTAAACCGCGTTGCAGGTCGTAAGCCCGTCATTGTTCACGTGGGCGATATTGGTACCAAAAAGTCTATTGAACTGGCAAAGCATGCATATGAAGCTGGTGCCGATGCCATTTCCTCCGTTCCTCCCTTCTACTGGCGCTTCACAGAGGATGACATTTACAACTACTACAAAGACATTTCCGAAGCTACCCCCCTGCCTATGGTCGTCTATAATGTACCTTTGGCCGGTCTGATGGGAACCGATCTTTTGCTTCGGCTGGCGGAACTGCCCAATGTCAAGGGTCTCAAGTTTACCGGCAAGGATCATGATCAAATGAGCTATCTCAAGTCTAAGCTGGGCCCTGATTTTGTGGTATACTCCGGCTGTGATGAGATGGCGTTCTCCGGTCTCTCCGTAGGCGCTGACGGTATCATTGGTTCGTTCTACAATGTCATGCCCGAGACCTTTAAGCAGATCTACACCTTTGCCAAGCAAGGCCGCATGGCAGAAGGCACCCGTCTTCAGCACATCGCTACCGAGATCATTCTGGAAGCTATCAAATACGATTTTCTCTCCCTGATCCACGACATGATCCGTTGGCAAGGTACCGATGTAGGCCGTTCCCGTCGTCCTTTCCGCAGCTACACAGACTCCGAACTGGAGGACTTCAAAGAGAAGTGCCGTGCTATTGGTCGTAAATATGATGTAAAACCGGAAGAAGTTCGCTTCCTCTCCTGCATCTAAACATCCAAATTATACTTCAGGCCATCGGGTATCCCCGATGGCCTGAAGTATAATTTTCTGTAAGTAGCCGCCATATCGTTTCCTTTGCAGAAATTTTTCCAATGATGTTCACCTCTTGATCAGATGATGAGATAAAAAAGCTGCGCCCACATTGGGCGCAAAACAGGAAACGCAACATTCGCGTAAGGTCCCAGAAGGTGATATCTTCCGGGACCTTACATTTAATACAGGAAAATATACTGAAAGGAAAGAATTTTACAGGTGCTTTGCATAAGCGGTTCGAATCATTTCAACGCACTTGTTGACCTGAGCATCATCCTCAGGGAACAGGTTTGCAAGAGGTGCCCGAACGCCACCAATGTCAGGCCCCCCCATCTTACGAATGCATTCTTTGATAACAGCATACATATTGCCCTTAGCACCGCACAGAGCAAAGATAATCTGTAGGCAGTCATCCTGAATCTCGCGGGCCTTGGCAATATTGCCTTCCTGAATCAGCTTATAGATCGCCATGTAGAGTTCAGGCATTACGGCATAAGTACCACCGATACCACCAACTGCACCGGCAGTCAGGCCAGATGCCAACTGCTCATCAGGACCGTTAAACACAATGCAGCCCTCAGCACGCCACTGCTCAATATCCTGAACGGGCATGGAAGAGTTCTTAACGCCGATTACCCTGGGATTGCGCAGCATTTCCTTCAGCAAGTCCGTTGTCAATGCAGTTCCGGCCAGCTGAGGTATGTTGTAGATGACGAAATCAGTGTTAGGGGCAGCAGAAGAAATGTCATTCCAGTATTTGGCAATGGCATGAGCGGGCAGATGGAAGTAGATGGGAGGAATGGCAGCAATTGCATCAACGCCCAAGCTCTCAGCATGAGCAGCCAGCTCCATAGAGTCAGCAGTGTTGTTGCAGGCAACGTGAGCAATAATCACAATACGCCCCTTGGCAACCTTCATCACGTGCTCCAAAACCACTTTCCGTTCAGCAACGCTCTGGTAGATGCACTCGCCGGAAGATCCGCCTACGTATAAGCCAGCAACGCCCTTACCGATCAGATACTCGGTAAATTCTTCTACGCGCTCAGGGCTGATGCTGCCATTCTCATCATAGCAGGCGTAAAATGCAGGAAAAATACCGTGAAATTTTGTAGTGTTGGACATTTCAAAAAACTCCTTTTATAACTTTTAACCCTTAACAGCGCCCATAGTAATGCCCTTGGTAAAGTACTTCTGGAAAACCAGGAACACAATGATAATAGGAACTGCTGCAAGCGTAGCACCAGCCATGACAAGGCCGAAATCTGTCGAGTTCTCCGCCTGCATCTTTGCAATGCCAAGAGAAATCGTTAGATTCTTCGTACTGGAAAGCATAATCAGCTGCATGAAATAGTCGTTCCAGGAGTTGATAAAGGTGAAAATAGCCAGGGCGCCAATACCAGGCTTGATCATTGGAAATACAATCTGGTTAAAGGTACGCAGCTCACTAGCGCCATCAATTCGTGCTGCTTCCAGAACCTCTCCGGGAATGCCTTCTGCGAATTGCTTAATAAGGAACACGCCGAATGGCCAGCCTACGATAGGATAGATTACGGCGCTCAGAGTGTTATAGAGCTTCAGCGAGGACATCTCACGAATCAGTGGGATGAGAATAACCTGCTTAGGTAAAGCCATTGCGCAGACAATCAGTGTAAATATAATGGTTCGACCATAGAACCGTTTCTTTGCAAGCACATAGCCCGCCAGAGCCGAGGTAATACAAGCCAGGAACATAGAAGCAACTGCCATCCAAATTGTGTTCGCCATCCAGCGGATTGCGCCGGGAACAACAGGACCAGCGGAGAAGATAATCGCTTCGCCGTTATTTGTAAAATACTGGCTGAAGGGAATTTTCAGCTCCCAAAGCGGTGCAGACATTTTGCTCATCAGTTTATCATAGTTGCGCATAGTAAACTCAGACGGCCACAACACCGGAGTGGTGGAGTTTACTTCTGCTGGGGTCTTAAAGGATCCGGTAATGATCCAGTACAGAGGGAAAGTGAACAAGAATGCGAAGATCAGCACAAAAATCAGCGTGACAACCTTTTTCGTGGTGATTTTTTTATTCAGCATTTTGATTCCACCTCCTTAAGACTTAGACTGTCCAAGTTTAAACTGAACAGCCGAAAGCACTGCAATTATAATCATAAGTACCACACCCATTGCATTCGCATAGCCATAATCATACAGCTTGAAGGCAGTATAGTAGATATAATACATGATTGTATCGGTAGCATGGTTGGGACCACCAGAAGTCAGCAGCTGAATCAGTGCAAAGCACTGGAAGGAGTTGATGGTGGTAATGATAAGAATGTACAAAGTAGTAGGCATCATCTGCTGCCACTTCACATTCCAGAACACCTGGCGGCTGTTGGCACCGTCGACTTCCGCAGCCTCAACCAGGGTACGGTCTACATTGTCCAGAGCAGAAACATAGAGAACGATCGGCTGACCGACAGAGGTAGTCAGCAGAATCAGGATGATACAGCCCAGCGCATACTTAGGATCGCCCAGCCAATTGATATTTTGGTCAATCAGGCCCAGCCCTTTACCTACGTAGTTAAAAATACCGTAGTAGTTGTTAAACATCCACTTCCAGACCACGGTAACAGCAACGGATCCAGTAACCACAGGCAGGTAGAAAATGCAGCGGAATGCGGAGGTAAGCGCGTTGTTCATATTGTGAATGGCATTGGCAATCCACAGCGAAAATATACACACCACAGGCACGGATACCAGAACAATCACCAACGTATTGTTAAGAGCTTTTCTGAAAACAGAATCCTTAAAGAGCGTGACATAATTCTGGAAACCGATAAATGTGTCCTGAACATCTTTTCCCATGGTCGAGTGAAAAAAGCTGGTATAGATACACATGAACATGGGGTAGATGACAAATGTCAAAAAGAAAAAGAGACTGGGTAGTAAAAACAGGTAAGCGGCTATGGTTTCCCGCCAAACCAAAGCACGGCTGGTAGTTGGATTTTTAAGCCTCAAAAAAAATCACTCCGATTTAGAAAGTCTATTTGTTGGATAACGAAGAACTGCCTGAAGGCGATAGATCCTTTACTCTTTTCAGATAGGATGAGATCAATGCTGTTCAGATATCTGTGAATGGAACGCACCTCCCCCGCGCAAGAGGCGGGGAAGGTGCGCGACCTTTAGATTCGTTAAATAATTGGCTTGCTGAGCTTATGCGTTTGCCTCTGCATCGAAAGCTGCAACCTCATCAGCAACATTTCCACCAGCACCGATGCGCTGAAGCATATTCCACCATGCAGTACGAGCAACGGGCCAATTGCGGGTAACCTGATAGTAGTCGCCCAGATTCGGCATGATTGTCTTGTTGTAGTTGTTCAGGAACTCGTTGTCGCCCCACATACCACTCAGGTCCTCACCGTCGACTGCGGTACGAGCAGCGAAGAACTTAGAAGCAATAACTGCGTCCTTAGTGCCCTCGCCGTCAGCAAAGAACTTGACAAACTTCTTAGCAGCATCGATCTTAGCCTGATCACCATTGTCAAAGATACCGAAGCCCCAGATACCGCCGCCAAGAACGGGCTTGCCGTCCTGAGAGGGGAAGTTCATGCATTCGATGCGCTGACCGTCGAGAGTCTTACCAGGCTCAGAGTTATTAGCATCCAGATGCATGGAAGCGTTCCAGCAGAATGCCATCTTCAGAACACCCTGTCTGAGCAGGTTAGCCTCATCACCGCCGACGATAGCAGGATCAAAGTAGATACCGTCCATGCTCTTCAGCAGTTCCAGAGCCTTGATGTTCTCAGGAGAATTAGCAGTGTACTTGGTGTGTGCAGCATCGGTGAAGTTACCACCGTACAGGTTGTTGATCAGCACTCTGGTACCCTGGTCGCCACCCTGGCCGCCGCAGAAAACAGCAGCAACAGTGGTATTATACTTAGCGTAGAGAGCCTTGACTGCCTCCTGGAACTGCTCAGTAGTCCAGGTGCGGGTTTCGAGATCAACATACTGGTCAGCACCGGCTTCGACGAATGCATCATAGTTAATAGCCATGCAGTGAGCAACGCTGAATACGGGGTACTCGTAGCACTTTCCCTCAGCATTGAAACAAGCATTCAGGCAGCCAGGAAGGACTTCCTTCTTATCGGTATCGTCCCACATATCGGACAGATCGACCATCAGGCCCTTCTCGCCCCAGTTGGCAACCAGGCGCTCGGGTCCTTCCAGAATCAGGTCAGGAGTAGCATGACCTTCGATAGCGGTGTTGACCTGGTCATCACCGGACTGGTAGTCCAGGTACTCAACAGTGACCTTAATACCAGGGTTAGCAGCCTCAAATGCAGAGATGAGCTTGCTGGTGCCATCCTCGTTGCCCCAATCGCCCAGAGGGAAGGTCCACAGGGTAAGCTTAACATCATCCTCGGGAGCTGCTGCATTTTCCGGTGCTTTCTCAGTAGCAGGAACATTTGCTGCATTTGCAGCCTCGGTGGGAGCAGGCGCAGAACTGCCACAAGCCGCAAAACTCATGACCATAACCAACGCCAGCATCAGTGCCATAATCTTTTTCATCATTTTTCTCCTTCCAATAATATACGTGATTTTGAAGCAGGAACCGCAAATCCATTGCCTTTCCCGTTTCGTTTCTACAACATTGTACTACAAATTAATATGCATTTCAATTATGTATAGTTTACAATTTCCAATTATCCAATTTGTGCATTTTAATAAAATAGATTAGGAATATATCGAGTATATTGTCATTTTTTTGATTTTACACTAGTATTTATATGTAGTTCATATAAGTTTTAAGCATTATGCATTTTGTTTTTGTCTTGAAATATATACTTTATCCCACAAATGCTTAAAAAGGAAAAATAATGTAGCACCTTATTCTCCCGCAGGATAAATCAGTATTATATGGCCGACTTTATTCCTATTGAATCTATGGCGCACCTTTCCCCATATTTCCTTCAATGGTCGAAGATGTTGAGTATTTATTCCCGCTTATACCAACAAAGGCTTGCATTTTTTGTAATTTCAAAAGTTATATACTCTTTTATTCTGACCCTAATATTTCTTTTTGCGGCTGCACACCCCACAACAGTTGGTAGCAACTTCGAACATTCAAGTGTTTAGATAAAAAGAAAAGCTTCTGAAATCCTAAGATTTCAGAAGCTTTTGGTGGAGATAAGCGGGATCGAACCGCTGACCTCTTGAATG
>RCNI01001776.1_pt1 | contig 16234 bp, 16 predicted proteins | sample 2041151 | NCBI WGS metagenome assembly RCNI01 (sample SAMN09708214, study PRJNA481090) | feces metagenome | isolation source: feces | place: Antarctica: Albino Rookery | reverse complement strand
GATATTCCGGACTTGATTCCGATTTTAGCGGTATTTGCAGGATGCAAGCAGGGTGCAACCTTCACAGATATCGCTCGTCTGCGACTGAAGGAATCTGACCGGGTGGCATCGGTTGCCGCCATGCTGAAAAATCTCGGGGCAGATGTCGCCATAACAGAAAATACTCTGACCGTTGCTCCAGCCCCATTTAAGGGCTGCACCATCGATGCAGTCCAGGATCATCGGATTGCAATGGCCGCAGCCATTGCAGCAACGGTAGCTCAGGGCCCTGTTACCATCATCGGCGCAGAATGTGTCAAAAAGTCCTATCCCAGCTTCTGGGATGAATACCGCAGATTAGGAGGAAATTATGAGCAGTACTTACGGTGAGCGGATAAAGCTCTCAATTTTCGGTCAGTCTCATGGTGCAGCCATTGGTATGACCCTGGACGGCGTGCCTGCCGGACTTGCAGTGGATTTTGATACGCTGCAACTGTTTTTAAATCGGCGTGCTCCCGGCAATCACGCCTATGCCACAACACGCAAAGAGGGAGATTACCCCGAATTTATCAGCGGCATTGTGGACGGCTATACCTGTGGTGCCCCCATAACCGCAATCATTCGCAACAGCAATACCCGGTCTGGGGACTATAACAATCTGAAGGATTGTCCACGGCCCGGTCATGCAGACTTTACAGCGCAGGTAAAGTACCACGGCTATCAAGATGTAGCCGGTGGCGGGCATTTCTCCGGTCGTCTTACCGCCCCCCTTTGCATCGCCGGTGGCCTGTGCAAACAGTGGCTGGCAGAAAGAGGAATACAAATTGGTGCTCATATTGCAGAAATCGCCGGAATTGCAGATACCCCCCAGTACTTTGATCCCATTTCTCCCCAACTGGATCGGATCGGGTCTGACTTTCCTGTCTTAGCACAGCAAGCCGGTATCCAGATGCAGGAAGCCATCGCAGAAGCCAAAAAAGACGGCGACAGCGTGGGAGGTATCATCGAGTGCAGCGCAGTCAATCTGCCTGCAGGACTTGGGGACCCCATGTTTGGAGGGGTTGAGAACCGGATTGCCCAAATCGTCTACGGAATTCCCGCCGTGAAAGGCCTGGATTTCGGATCCGGATTTTCTGCCAGCCGTCTCCGGGGCAGCGAAAACAACGACCCCTAGTAAAGGACAACCGGGTGGTGACCCTTACCAATCACGCAGGAGGAATTCTGGGTGGGATTACAAACGGAATGCCGCTTTTATTCCGTGTCGCAATCAAGCCCACAGCATCCATTTTGAAGCCCCAGCAGAGTATTTCCCTAACGGAAATGACGACTACCCAGCTTCAGATCCGGGGACGTCATGACCCCTGTATCGTTCCACGGGCTGTCCCGGTGGTGGAGGCGGCCACAGCGATTGCTATTTTTGACATGATACTATAATGGGAGGCAATTCCATGGATTTAAAAGATTTGCGTGGAGAAATCGATCAGATCGACGATCAAATCGTAAAGCTGTTCGTACAGCGAATGGACATATCTGCAAAAGTTGCAGATTATAAAAAACAGAACAATTTACCCATTCATATTCCTGCAAGAGAGCGTGAAAAACTGCAGGACGTGGCAAAAAAGGCCGGAGCCGATATGGCAAACTACACCCGTGTCCTCTACTCCATGATTTTTGAACTGAGCCGCAGCTATCAAAGCAAGCGCAATGTGGAATCCACCCCCTTATATCAGCAGATTACTGATTCCATTGCGCACACCCCCAACCTGTTCCCCCAGACTCCTATGGTAGCCTGTCAGGGTGTAGAGGGAGCCTACTCCCAAATCGCCTGCGAAAAGATATTTAAAGATCCCTTTATCCTGTATTTCAAAACCTTTGATGCTGTTTTTCAGTCTATTGAACAGGGTCTGTGCCAGTACGGTGTTCTTCCCATCGAAAATTCAACCGCTGGATCTGTAAAGAAAGTATATGACCTTATGATTCATCGAAACTTTTCGATCATTCGCACATTCCGTCTCAAGATCGATCACAACCTTCTGGCGCTGCCCGGTGCCCGTCTGGATGAGATCAAAGAAGTCTATTCCCATGAGCAGGCAATCAACCAGTGCTCCGAGTTTCTGAAGAACCTTAACGGAATCAAGGTCATCCCTGTCGAAAACACAGCCGTCGCTGCGGAAATGGTTGCAAAAAGCGGTCGGAAAGATGTGGCTGCCCTGTCCAGCCACGCCTGCGAAGAGCTGTATGGCCTTAAAAGTCTTGCAGAATCCGTGCAGGACAAGGGGAACAACCGCACACGCTTTATCTGCATCAGTAAGAAACTGGAAATCTATCCTGGTTCAGACAAAACCAGCATCATGATGATTCTGTCCCACAAGCCCGGTGCTCTCTACAAAGTGCTTGCACGCATGTATGTTCTGGGTATTAATGTTACCAAGCTGGAATCCCGTCCCATTCCCGACCGTGATTTTGAATTCATGTTCTATTTTGATCTGGAAACTTCCATCTACTCAGAGGAATTCGTCCAGCTCATGTGCGAACTGGACGATCTGTGTGACGAGTTTAAATACTTAGGCAGTTACACTGAGGTGGTATGATGCGATTCGGTTTACTTGGCAAAACATTGGGCCACAGTTACTCTCCCCAGATTCACGAGCATCTGGGTTCAGTGCCTTATTGCCTGTTTGAAAAGCAGCCGGAGGAACTGGAAGATTTCCTGCTTCATGGTAGTTTTGATGGTCTGAACGTTACAATTCCATACAAAAAAGAGGTAATTCCTTACTGCAGCAAATTGACCCCCACAGCCCAGGCACTGGGTTCTGTCAACACCATTGTACGTCAGCAGGACGGCACCCTGCTGGGACACAACACGGATTTCTATGGGTTTTCCTCCATGCTTGGCAGCACCGGATTGTGTGTCTCCGGCAAGAAAGCACTGGTGCTTGGCAGCGGCGGTGCTTCTGCAACCGTCGTTGCCGCTTTAACCCAGCAGGGAGCCAATGTGGTTGTCATCTCACGCACCGGGGAGGATAATTACACCAATCTGCAAAAGCACGCAGATGCAGCACTTATTGTAAATGCCACCCCCGTGGGCATGTACCCCAATGTGGGCATCTCCCCTGTTGAACTCTCCTATTTCCCGAAACTGGAGGGGGTATTGGATCTCATCTATAATCCCTCCAAAACAAAGCTGCTGCTGGATGCTGAGGCCCGGGGACTTGTGGCAGAAAATGGTCTTTGGATGCTTGTTGCCCAGGCAAAAGAGAGTGCTCAGTACTTTCTGGGCCGTACCATACCGGATGCCATGATATCCCACATCTACCGGAAGCTGCGCTTTCAGATGGAAAATGTGATTCTCATCGGAATGCCCGGGTGCGGAAAAACTACCATTGGACGTCTGCTCTCCGAAAAAACAGGCCGTCAGTTTGTGGATGCAGACAGTAAAGTTTCCGAATATGCCGGAATGTCCATTCCGGATATCTTTGCCCAGCGTGGCGAGGAGGGCTTTCGGGAAATAGAGACAGCCGTTTTATCGGACCTGTGCAAAGGCTCCGGCCTCATTATTGCAACCGGCGGCGGCTGTGTCACAAGGGAAGAAAACTATCCCCTGCTCCATCAAAATGGCAGGCTGTTCTGGCTCACCAGGGCGATTGACAGCCTTCCTACAGAGGGGCGTCCGCTCTCCCAGGCAGGCTCTCTTGAAAGAATGTATGAGATCCGCAAGCCCCTATATGAGAGATTTGCCGATTATCAGATTGACAACACACAGGACCCGCAGATGGCAGTACAGGCAATTTTAGATACGGAGGCACGTATATGAAGATATTGGTAATCAACGGACCAAACATCAATATGCTTGGAATTCGGGAGCCTGGTATTTATGGCAGCCACACATTCCAGGATCTGCTTGCCCTCTTGGATGAAACGGCAAAAGAATTCTATTTGCAGATTGAGCAGTATCAGTCCAATCACGAGGGCGCACTGGTAGATAAGATTCAAGCCGCTTATGGCGTGTTTGATGGAATTGTGATAAACCCTGCCGCCTACACCCACACATCCGTAGCCATTCTGGATGCCCTGAAGGCTGTATCGATCCCGGCTGTCGAGGTTCATATCTCCAATGTAGATGCAAGAGAACCCTTTCGGCAGATTTCCTATCCTGGTCTATATTGCGAAAAGACGATTAAAGGGCAAGGCCTTGCCGGCTATCGTGAGGCAATCATTTATCTGAGGGAAACTTACGGCTTGGGCACCAAATAAGCATTCCCCATTTGAACCAGACTGCATCCAAACCAGTCTTTCAAATGGGGAATGCTTTTTTAAGTAACTCACAAATACAGATCAGCACTTCAAAAACGGTATTTTTCCGGCTTTAAAAAAGCAGGATTTATTGCTTAAATAAGTCATCCAAATCCTTTTCCTGTGGAAAAGTTCAGTACAGAAGTCTCTTTTCCTCTGTATCCTACAGGTTTATTCATAATATGCATTCACTTATTCACACTTTCCACAGACTTATCCACACCCAGCACTTTTCTGCATGTCTCCCAAAATTTAGGATAGTCAAGTAAATACCGATTTATCAAAACTTTATTCATCTTTTTTCTGGTTGTTGCCACAAAAATACAGCAATTTCCATACCATATTACTTTTTAACAAAAAAATTTGCAGGAGACAACTTTGTCTCCTGCAAATACTATAGGGTTTCTCCCAAAATAGATTTTGTGGCGTAGGCGTTTAATTCCATGCCAGCTGTATTTCCCGCCAAATACTCATAATAGGCCTGCGAACCGATCATTGCCGCATTGTCTCCGCACAGGGAGAGCGGCGGCAAAAAGACCTGTGCATCCAGCTGCTCTGCCGCAGACATGATATCCGCACGAATGCGGGAATTGGCTGCAACACCACCTGCAATGGCCAGTTTTCTGCGCCCCGTCTGTTTCATGGCCTGCACAACACGTGGCACCAGAGTGTCGGAAACCGTCTGGCAAAAGGCAGCACAGAGGCTGTTGACATCCAACTGCTCCCCTACCTGCTGTGCATGGTGTATGAGGTTCAGCGCCGCTGTCTTCAGTCCTGAAAAGCTCATATCATAGGGGTTCTGACCGGGCTTTGCACGGGGCAGCTGATACTTTGCGGCATCTCCCTGAGAAGCCGCCCTGTCCAGTGCCGCACCGCCGGGATAGGGCATTCCCAGTACACGCCCCACTTTATCAAAGCACTCCCCTGCTGCATCATCCAGGGTTGTACCCAGTATTTCCATTTTGGTGTAATCCTGCACATCCACAATCATCGTGTGACCGCCGGATACCACCAGGCACAAAAACGGTGGCTCCAAATCGGGATATGCCAGGTAATTGGCCGCAATGTGTCCTCGAATGTGATGCACCGGGATCAGCGGCTTATTCAGCGCCAGTGCTGCAGCCTTGGCAAAATTCACACCCACCAGTACAGCGCCGATGAGTCCCGGCGCATAGGTTACGGCAACAGCATCAATATCGCAGCGTTTCAGTCCCGTTCTCTCCAGGGCCTGATCTGCCAGACCATAAATTGCCTCGATATGCTTCCGGGATGCAATCTCCGGCACCACGCCCCCATAGATCCGGTGCAAATCCACCTGAGAGGCAATACAGTCTGTCAAAATCGTTCTTCCGTCTTTTACCAGTGCAACAGCAGTCTCATCGCAGGAAGACTCCACCGCAAGTATATTCATGCTTCCCACTCCTTCCGCATAATCAGCGCATCCTCTTTGGGATTTCGGTAGTAATTGGGTCTTCTCCCCACTGGGACAAACCCCATTTTTTCATAGAGTGCAATGGCCGGAGCATTGGAGGCACGTACCTCCAGCGCCAGACTGACTGCACCTTTCTGCCGCAAACATGCAACAAGTTCATGAATCAGTGCTTCACCGATCCCCTGCCGGCGAAATTCCGGCGCAACCGCCAGATTCATCATATCTGCCCCATCCAAAACTGTCTGAGAGCCTACATATCCCGCCAGCGCATTCCCTTCTGCGGCCACTAACCAGCAGGATAAAGGGTTATCCAGCTCTGAGGCAATACTTTTTTCACTCCAGGGATCGCAAAAGCAAATCTTCTCCAGTTCCGCAATGGCAGGCACATCAATCGGATGCATTTTTCTTATTTCCATCACTTTGCCTCAAACCAGCTGTGTCCGCACTTTGCCTCTGCTACCAGAGGGACATGCAGCTGTGCTACCTGTTCCATTTCCGTGCTGACGAGCTTTGCAACCTGGGGCGCAATCTCCTCCGGGCACTCCACGATCAGTTCATCGTGCACCTGCAGCAGCAGTGTCGCCTCCGGATATTCTCTTGCAAGGGCATTGTACACCCGAATCATGGCCAGCTTAATGAGATCCGCAGCAGAGCCCTGGATGGGAGTATTGAGTGCAATTCTCTCAGCGCCCTGACGAATATTAAAATTGCTGCTCTTTAACTCCGGAATCTGTCTGCGTCTGCCATACATGGTCTCGGTATACCCTTTTTCTCTGGCCTCAGCCACCACGCTGTGCATATAGCTGCGCACACCCTGGTAGTTTGCCAGATAGCTTTCAATATAGTCCTTGGCTTCATACCGGGTAACCCCGATATCTTCCGCTAAAGAGAACTCCGAAATACCATAGACAATCCCGAAATTGACCGCCTTCGCATGTCGGCGCTGCAAGGGTGTCACCTGTTCCGGCGCTACTCCAAACACCTGAGAGGCTGTAACGGTGTGGATATCCATGCCGCTCTTAAAAGCATTTTGCATAACTGTGTCTCCTGCAATATGGGCAAGAACACGCAGCTCAATCTGGCTGTAATCCGCATCTACCAGCACACACCCGGGCTTGGGTATGAACATCTTGCGAATTTCTGCTCCCAGGTCGGTCCGAACCGGAATATTCTGCAAATTGGGATCTGTGGAGGACAGCCGTCCCGTGGCAGTCACCAGATTTTGGAATGTGGTATGAATTCTGCCATCCTCCTGAATAACCTTCATAAGGCCATCGGCATAGGTGGACTTCAGCTTTGTGAGCATCCGGTAATCCATGATCGCCGGGATGATCGGATGCTTATTTTTCAGCTTTTCCAGCACCTCCGCATTGGTGGAATACCCGGTTTTTGTCTTCTTGACAGGGGGCAGTCCCAGTTTTTCAAACAGTAGTTCCCCCAGCTGCTTGGTGGAATTAATATTGAAGGGGGTTTCGGAATAGCTGTAAATGGTGCGCTCGCATTCTTCTATCCGTGCAGCCAGCATCTGTCCAAACTGGGAGAGCTGCTCTTTATCAATGGCCACACCGGCTTTTTCCATGCTGTAAAGCACGGGGCAAAGAGGCAGTTCAATCTGCTCATACAGCTCTTTCATCCCCTGCTGATCCAGCTCTTTTTCCAGCACAGGCTTCAGATGCCACAGCGCCTCTGCACATGCCCCAGCATCCGTATCTGTCACACTGATGCCCAAAAAGTTGGTGGCCAGCTTGGACACTGCATACTCCGACTGAGAGGGATTCAGATCATAGGCAGCCAGCGCAGTATCAAAAGCGAATGTGCCGTAGTGAATCCCCAGTTCATCCAGAGCATGCATGGTCGTCTTCATATCGTGACAGATGTGACGCCCCTCAGGCAGTTTGGTACCCATCTGCACCTCCATGGGTGTCATGACACACACGCCCTGCTGGCAGGCAACTGCCAGGGATCCATCCTGAGCGAGATAAATACTACAGTTTCCCTTTTCCGGCAGGCTTTCCAGCTTAGGAAGCGTCTCAATTTTCTCAAGAGGCGCTTCCTCTGTAGTACCGGCATCCCGAATACCGTACCGATCAATCAGCCGCACAAATTCCAGTTTCACAAAAAGATCGTATAACTCCTTACGGTTGTAGGGACGGATAATTGCATCCTGGGGTGCAAAATCAATGGGTGCATTGGTGCGAATTGTGGCCAGATCATAGGATAGATAGGCCATTTCCCGGCTGTTTTCCAGCTTTTCACGGAGTTTCGGCCGGATCGTGCTATCTTCAATATGCGCATATACACCATCGAGAGAGCCAAACTTTAAAAGAAGATCCGTGGCTGTTTTGGGTCCAACACCTGCAACACCCGGGATATTATCTGAGTTATCTCCCATCAGCGCTTTTAGGTCCACCATCTTAGGGGGATCGAACCCGTACTCCTCCCGGAACTTCTCCACATCATACAGCGTTGCGCTGGTCTGCCCCGGTCGGGAGATCACCAACTTTACATGGACATGCTCATCGATGAGCTGCAAGCTGTCCCGGTCTCCGGTGACGATTACGCACTCCCAATCATTGTTGCCGCAGATTTTTCCAACAGTGCCGATGACATCATCTGCCTCCCAGCCCTGACATTCATAGATTGGAATGTTCATGGCTTTGAGCACCTGTTTCATAATCGGCATCTGCTGTGCCAGTTCCTCCGGCATGCCATGTCTGGTAGCTTTGTAGCCGTCATATTTTTCATGACGGAATGTGGGGCCATGCAGGTCAAAGGCAACACAGACCGCTTCCGGCTGTTCTTCCTTCTCCATTCGCTCCAGAATATTCAAAAAGCCATAAATCGCATGGGTGTAAAGCCCCTCCCGAGTTGTTAGGGGCTTTACACCAAAAAATGCACGATTTATAACACTGTTTCCATCCAGAATCAGCAGCTTCATACTTTTCTCCACTTCGTGCCCTGGGGCGTGTCAATAATTTCAATGCCTCTTTGCTTCAGCTCATCCCGAATACGGTCTGCCTCTGCAAAATTCTTTTCCTTTTTCGCCTGCGTGCGGGCAGCTACCATGGCATCAATCTCCGGATCGGCAGATGCCGCTGCCTCCTCCGCCTGCTTCTGACGCAGTGCCTGTGCCGCTTTCAAAAGATTGAGACTCAAAACCGTGTCAAAGTCCGCAATTGCCGCAAGCTTTGTCTCATCGTTGGTCTTCGCCTTCAAAACATCATATACTGCGGTAATCGCAAGGGATGTATTAAGGTCGCCGTTCAGCGCCCCTGCAAAGCGCTCCTTGAGCTTTTCAAAGGCCTCTTGATCCACTGCACCGCCTTCATCTTTCAGCGCTGCAATACGGGCCACCAGCTTGTCATATGCTACTACAGCGTTATCCAGGTTCTCCCAGGTAAATACCAGGTTGCGGCGATAATGGCTCTGCAGGCAGAACAGGCGGTAAGCCATGGGATCGTATCCCTTTTCCTCCAATAGGCTTACTGTCAGAAATTCGCCCTTGGACTTGGACATTTTACCGGAATCGGAATTGAGATGGTGGACATGGAACCAGTAGTTGCACCACTTGTGACCAAGATAGCTTTCGGACTGGGCGATCTCATTGGTGTGATGGGGGAAGGCATTATCAATGCCGCCGCAGTGAATATCCAAGTGCTCTCCCAAATATTTTAAAGAGATGCTGGAGCACTCGATATGCCAGCCCGGATAGCCCACACCCCAGGGAGAATCCCATTTAAGGGCCTGGTCTTCAAACTTGGACTTGGTAAACCAGAGCACAAAGTCATTTTTATTACGCTTATTGGTATCCTCTTCTACGCCTTCACGAACACCGACCGCCAGATCATCCTCGTCATGGTCGTTAAAGACATAGTATTTATCCAGCTTCGAGGTGTCAAAGTACACATTTCCTCCGGCTACATAGGCAAAGCCCTTATCGAGCAGCCCTTGAACCATCTGGATAAACTCGGGAATGCAGCCGGTAGCAGGCTGTACCACATCCGGTCTTTTAATATTCAGCTTGTCGCAGTCCGCAAAAAACGCATCGGTATAGTACTGCGCAATTTCCATAACGGTCTTGTGTTCCCGCCTTGCGCCCTTCAGCATTTTATCTTCGCCGGTATCTGCATCCGATGCCAGGTGTCCCACGTCGGTAATGTTCATCACACGGGTCACGGGGTACCCGAAATACCGCAGTGATTTTTCCAGAACATCTTCCATGATATAGGTCCGCAGATTGCCGATATGGGCATAGTGGTACACGGTAGGACCACAGGTGTACATATTGACCATATCCGGAGAATTGGGGACAAACAGTTCTTTTTTATGGGAAAGAGAATTATAAAGGTACATAAAAATTCCTCCTATGATATTTTGGGTAACAAAAAAACCTCTTGTACACACAGGTACAAGAGGCGGGTTAAACTAACTCGCGGTTCCACTCTCATTTATCACTCAATGCTTAATTTCGCTCCTGGACGCACATTCACAATACGAATTCCACTCCGGGCTCACAGCCAACGACCCAGATTCTCTGTTGGATTGGTACAGCTACTATTTCCATTCACAGCGATATGAAGTTTTATATATTTTATCATCTCTCCCGTCTCTTTGTCAAGGATTACCACTGTCGAATCCTGTAGAAAACGGTTGTTAGAAATAAAAAATCATGGTATACTATATATGTTTCATTCCATAATCTCAGGAGGCAACACAAATTGAAAAAAACAATCATTTATTCGTTGGCGCTTGGATTGCTGATGTCGCTGGCCGGCTGCGGCACCCCCGACGATCAGCCCAGCACAAGCACAACAGATTCTGTTGAAGTTTCTACAACCACATCCACACCCCCATCTACTGCACCGGTCCTCTCTATGCAGCAGCCCATGTCTGCAGTTTATGTCCCCCTTATCACAGAGACCACAACCGCAGAAGACGGTGCAGAAATTTTTTCTTACACCTATCAGAACATGTCCCTCACGCTTCAGGATCCGGAAGTGGCAGACAGAGTTATTTTGGATTTTCTGAATCGTATCGATCAAGCAGGCAGTAGCGCTGAAACTATTCTTTCCAAGGCACAGCAGGATTATTCCTCCAGTGACAACTGGCATCCCTATCTGTGTCACATCACATATAATCCAACCCGTATCGATCAAGGCATTCTGAGCTTGTTCGGCAGTTACACAGCATATACCGGCGGTACCCATCCTGAACACAGCAATATGAGCGCCAATTATGATTTGACAAATGGTGATGTGCTCACACTGGCCGGAATTCTGCAGATCGGTGCCAATACAGAGGATTTCTGCAAATTGGTTATTGATGAACTGTCCGGCATGAAAGATAAGCTGTCCCTGTATCCGCACTATGAAGACATGGTGACACGCCGTTTCTCTGTGGATGCAAATCAGGATGAAGCCTTTTATTTCACTTCTACCGGACTGTGCTTCTATTTCGCCCCCTATGAAATTGCCCCGTATTCGTCCGGAACGATCACCGTTGAAATTCCCTACGAAAAGCTGGTTGGCATTTTGCATGATGCCTACTTCCCTGCCGAAAAAGATCTGTCCAACAGCACTGTGCAGATAACCCCCTTTGATGAGGAGCAGGCAAGCAAATTCACCCAGATCACAGAAGCTGTGCTGAACAAGGAAGGAAATATGCTTCTGCTGCACACAGATAACATTGTTCATAATGTACGCATTACAGCCAGTGCAACACCTCCCGAAACAAAGCAGTATACGATTTTCGCCGCCTACACCCTCACCCCGGGCGATGCTATCATGCTCCAGGCCAGCGACGAGGAACTTGCTAACTTGCATATGACCTACGAAAACAGCAGCGGCATCCAGACCCTCTCTCTGAAAGAATCTTAAAAAAAGCAGAGCCTTCGACATGAGCGAAGGCTCTGTTTTTTTAAGATAGTGCAGTCTGAATGCAAAGGGCTACAGGGCCGTGCGTGTAAATCCCAGATATCTGGTTCCCTGAAATGTCAGTTCCCCGTCATCTCCCTCTGCCAGCATCCCATACTCCCGCCCTGTAACCTGCAGCTCCATGCGGTCACCGCTGTCCACTTGAAAGGTCACATAATAGGAAGTAAACGAATGCATCTGCATATTGTCCGTACCGGAGTGGTGATGACTCACCTCCGTGCGCTTGCCCACGACCAAAGCATGAACCGAAAGTCTTGGGGCATGATTATTCTGATTCCACTGGGCAATCCCCCGCACAGCAGCTACAATAAAGATGCCAATTACCAGTATAAAAATGAGCGGGAATATAATGTCAAAGAAACCGAATGCTGTGCTAAATCCAAAGTCCATATGGGAGTTCTCCTGTCTATTCCATATTTCTCTTATGTAACCAAGTTACTTACGGCTATTGTACTATCTCTCGCTCTTCCCGTCAATGCTCTTTCTCCGGTTACCGATTGTTCTGCAAACGGTAACCGGAGGCTTTTAAAGCCATAATAAAAAAAGACACCGAATTCAAAGGACAATCCTTTAAATTCGGTGTTGGTCCGAGTTACTGGATTCGAACCAGCGGCCTCTTGAACCCCATTCAAGCGCGATACCAAACTTCGCCAAACCCGGTTGTTTGCTTGCTGTCTCCCGACTGCTCAGATATAATATCATAGCTTTTCAGAAAATGCAAGCATTATTTTCATATTTTTTAAAAAATTTTTTAGTCGCCGCCTTCAGACTTAATTACCTTCCCCAGATTCCAGAGTCTGGCCACCTGAAGCTCGGCATCTTTCTTCTCTTCCTCGTTGTTATACTCCACATAAACAGTGTGTGCACTGCAGTCACTGCACTCTACCTGTACGTTCCAGCCACCTTCGTGAACCAGATATCCACTGCCTCTGCAAATCGGGCACTCTTCCAAAGTAACATTGGGATTTACTTCCATAACAATTCTCCTTTATCTAAAAATATTTTCCTGTCTGTCGTATATTTCAAGACGGCAGCACTTGGCAAAATCAGCTTTATAAGCCGGCAAATACTTTTCAATGGCCGCAACCATCTGCATCGGGTTTAGGGTCGGGTTTTGACAGCAAACACAAGCCTCAATCAAAAGCTCCTGCTCCTCTGCCTGTATTTCAAAACTGCGGATCATAGGAATAATATCCTGGTCCTGAATTCCGTTTTTATTCTTTTTTACCACGATCACAGATTCCCTGGAAAACAGTTCCCGGATTGCTTCTACGGCTCCCTCCGGAATTCCGCTGTCATACTCCAGTGTAACACGGCAGCGAAGATAAGCCAGTTCTTTCAGCTTCTTTCCATCTTCGTATACCGCAAGCACCTTTACACCGTCTACAAGGGTCTGATTCAGCCGCTCCTTGATCTCCTCACACGCCACAGGCTGTCCATCCAAAGCAAAGTCCAGAAGCTCACAGCTGCTCTCAATGCCCACGGACAGCGGCAGCGCAATGGATACCGACGGTCTGGGGTTAAACCCCTGCGTATGTGTAAGGGGCAGCCCCGCTCGCTTAAAGGCTCTCTGGAACATGCGCATCAAATCCAGGTGAGAGATCCAGATTGCATTTCCCTTTTTCTCAAAAAGCAGTCTAGGCATCGCACTCCACCTCCTTCAGCAGTGTATTGGCACCACATCCGCTGCAGCCCTGGCGACAGTCCGGTGTGATAAGGCCTTTATATGCCTGCTTCCGCTCCCGGAGCAAAAACCTCTTTGTGACACCCACGTCAATGGTATCCCAAGGTAAAATTTCGTCCTCAGCATATCCTCGGATTGTATAGAAATTGGGATCAATTCCGCAGGTATCGAATGCATCCATCCAGACTTTATAATGAAAGTACTCGTCCCAGCCATCCAGTTTCGCACCATGTTTTGCAGCCTCTTCGATCACGGCTCCCAATCTCCGGTCGCCACGGGCTGTAACCGACTCCAGCCGGCTGATGTCCGGCGTGTGGTAATTGTACTCAATGGATTTGGAATAAAAATGGTCTTTCAGAAGTCGGCAGCGTCGCAAATACTCCTCCGGAGTGATCTGCTTCTCCCACTGGAACGGGGTATGGGGTTTCGGGACAAAATAGGCAGTGGCAACATGGACACGGAGGCCACGTTTTTTATTGACCGCTGTCTCTTTCCAGGTTTGAATGACCTTATAGACAAGTTCCGCAATGCCGAGAACATCTTCATCCGTCTCTGTAGGCAGTCCCAGCATAAAATACAATTTTACATTGTTCCAGCCTCCGGAAAATGCGTTGGCACATGTCGTCAGAATCTCATCCTCTGTCAGATTCTTATTGATTACATCCCGAAGCCGCTGTGTACCGGCTTCCGGCGCAAAGGTGAGGCCGCTCTTTCTCAGAGTCTGAAGCTTCATCATCAGCTCTCTTGAGAAATTATCTGCCCGCAGTGATGGAACTGACAGGTTAACCTTATGGGATACACAATACGGTATCATCTCATCGGTCAGTTCTTTCAGCTGACGATAATCCGAAGTGGACAAACTGGACATGGTAATTTCATTATGTCCTGAATCCTCCAAGGTCTCAACCGCCTGCTCATAGAGCTTCTGGGCACTCTTTTTCCGGACAGGTCTGCACGAAAATCCCGCCTGACAAAAACGGCAGCCCCGCACGCACCCTCTGAATACTTCCAAATTTGCACGATCATGGACAATCTCCGTGGATGGAACAATCATTTTTGTGGGGTAATAAGAGGTGTCCAAGTTTTCGACTATGCGTTTTGTCACGGTCTGGGGCGCACCATTTAAGGGGGTGATGGCCGCAAGGGTTCCGTCCTCATGGTATGCATGCTCATAGAAGCTGGGTACATACACACCGGGAATCCTGGACACCTGCTGCAGGTATTGCTCCTTACTCCAGTTCTCTTTTTTCGCACGGTCATAAAGTGCTATGATTTCCGGCGTAATTTCCTCCCCTTCTCCCAAAGAGAAAAAGTCTATAAAATCAGCCAGGGGTTCCGGATTAAAGGCGCACACGCCACCGGCAAACACAATATTATGCAGTCCTTCCCGATCCTTGGTGTGCAGGGGAATTCCGGCCAGAGAAAGCATATTTACGATGTTTGTATAACACATCTCATAGCCAATGGTAAAGGCGATCATATCGAAATCCTTGACAGGAGACTGACTTTCCAAGGCCCAAAGGGGCATATTGTGCTTCCGCATGGCATCTTCCATATCGCCCCAGGGGGCAAATACCCGCTCGCACCATACGCCATCCATTTCATTCATAACGCCGTAGAGAATGCGCATTCCTACATTGGACATGCCAATTTCGTATGTGTCCGGGAAACAATAAGCGACCCGAACACGCACTTCGGACAAATCCTTCTTTATTTCGTTATATTCACCACCGGTATACCGTGCAGGTTTCTGGACGGTTGGCAGTATTCTATGCAATAAATCGGTCATAACCGTACCTCGTTACTTAGTGTTTGAACTACTATTGTACCCTTTGTTGTGCTTCATTGCAAGGAAATTTTATTTTTCCGGTTTTAATAGCAGTTAAAATCACAAAAACCATAGGAATCGGCCCCAAACCTCCGAAGAACCACAAATAAATACTCACAAACAAAAATCCAAACAGCACAAGATTTTCTATGATTACAGATACGTTTCTTGCCTGCTCTTCCCTCATGAAACGACCCAAAAGGCACCTTAACGCCCTTCCCCCATCCAAGGGGTAAATGGGAATCAGATTATATACCGCCTGACACCAACCGCAAATTGCCAGTCTTGGAAACCATCTGGCAAACAGCAGCAATAGGAATCCTCCTGCCGGTCCTGCCAGACTGGAGAGCAGTTCCTCCGTTTTCCCCAATTCATTTGTCTCCATCACAGCGCCGCCCATGGAAATTCTCACACCACTCACCTGCCCACGTAAAAGTGTGATTACGCAGTAGTGACATAATTCATGAAAAACTGCCGCCAATCCCCACGCAAACAGCCATCGGATCGGAATCAGAAGCAGCAAGACAGCGAAGCAGATGTACACACTGGGGTGAATTGTAACCGGACACTTAGTATATTTCTGCATCTTTTAAAATATCCAAGCAAAACATTGTAAATGCATCGGATACCGGAGTACCTTCCCGAACATCCTGTACCATTTGCTCAAATCTCCCTCTGTTTGCCACTTGTAAACCCTCCTTGTCCTGTTTTTGAATGTCATTTTTTCCAAGCAGTATCACCCCTACCAATATGGCAAGCACCACCATGTAAATTCCTTTCTTTCCCTTTTTTGCCTTTGGCATCGGATAGCGGCTGCTTTGTTCCGGAGTATATTCTATTGAAAAAGGCATGCAATCCCCTCCTCTCAAAAGTATACGTACCTTTTTTCGATTGATGCGCTTTTCCCTTGGGAATACTGTAGTACTTGACAAACGCAATAATATTAACTATAATATCTTCGCTATCGGGGTATGGCGAAGTTTGGTATCGCGCTTGGTTCGGGTCCAAGAGGCCTCGGGTTCGAATCCCGATACTCCGACCAGAATAAAACCGCTTAGAATGTTTGTTCTAGGCGGTTTTTCATA
>RCNI01000997.1_pt1 | contig 16243 bp, 10 predicted proteins | sample 2041151 | NCBI WGS metagenome assembly RCNI01 (sample SAMN09708214, study PRJNA481090) | feces metagenome | isolation source: feces | place: Antarctica: Albino Rookery | reverse complement strand
TTAGTTTTGGAATTGCATTGCTGTGTGGTTTAATGGCAACAAAATAACAGATGGACAGTTTTCAAGAGAAATACAATGCGCTTGTCATTGAATACGATGCCCTGCTTGCCTGATATCTGTGTACTTGGTATCGGTTCCCAATTCTATCTTTCCTGACCTGTCAACCGATCAGGCGCATGAGATCAGCATGATAAGCAAGGTGATGATTGACGCAAGGGAGAAAAAAAGGGGGGTAACATTTATCCTATTCGTCTTTTTTTAATTTTTTTCGATTTGAGGGCGAACAATGGCATATAACACAGCAGTGCGATCAATGAGAAGACCAGTCCGGACATGGTGCCGACTGCAAAAGCGAACCAGAACACGTCCTTCGGGCCATCGAAGAGGAATGGAACCAGTCCGAGAAGCGTGGAGATGATGGTCAGCATGATCGGATGGATTTTGTGGTTGAAAGAGCGGACGTAGTCGTGGATGAGGTAACGGTCGTCCTGAAGGGCAGCCGGGCTGCGGCGTTTCCGGATTTCGAGGAACTCGTTCACGAGATAGATGCCGGCATTGACCACAATACCGCTCAACATTACCAAGGAGGCGAATCCACCCTGGTCGAACGTGAAGTCCGTCAGGCCGAACAGGAGGAAGACTCCGATGAAGGAAATCGGGATCATGAGGATGACTGCATACGGCAGACGAAGCGATTCAAAGACCATCGCGCTCATCGTGAAGATGATGGCGACAATCAGCAGAATCAGCCAGAAATACTGAGCCCGTTTCTCATCTGACAAGTTCCAGACCGGCAGTTCTGCCTTGTAGCCGACTGGTAAGATTTCATCATTCATCTTCTTGACGATGGATTCCTCGATTTTCTCCCTTAGGCGATGGGATCCGACGAAATCATAGGCGACCGTCAAGGTGTAGGATTGGTTTTCGCGATAAATGCTGACCCCTGTCTTGCGTTTCTCAACCGATCCGACTTCGGAGAGTTTGACCCGGGTGCTGTCTACCTGGAGGGTCGCATTCCGGACATTCCAGAGATCGAAACGCTCCGCATCATCTGAACGGACGACAACACGTGTCGGTGTTCCTTCCATCATGACAGTCGTGCAAGGAGAATCGTACAGACGGGTATACAGAGTGGAATAGTAGTGGTACGGGTTGATTCCCAGAACAGACATCTTTTCAAAATCGTAACCGATGTTGTACTCGTCCACCGCATATCCATTGTATCCGGACGAGATGGTTGGACTGGACACCCTGCGGTTTTCGGACAACAGGGCGATCAGCTGCTCCGCATAGTCTTCCAACTGGTCATAGTTGTAACCGCTCAGCGTGATGCCATTCTGCCGGAAAATGCTGGTGACATTATTGTTGAAGTAGGATTGGTCTATACCGGAGACCCTCCAGGTCGCTCCACCGAGATTGGTTGCCATGGTGATGACCTCTGATTTCAATTGGGACGGTATTGCCGTCTTTTCATATTCCGGTTTGAAATAGACTTCGATGGTGGCATAATCGCTGGAGTAGATGGAGGTCTTGAAAAGTTCCACCTCATCAAACTTGCTGAGAAAATTCTCCATCGGCTTGATGACTTCATTGAGTTGTGCGACGGTACACCCCGTCGGCATGCCGGTCGTAATGTAGAGCACATTACGGCCCGGTTCGCGGAAGAAGTTGCTGCGGTCCAGCGCCTTGTTGAAAAGAGCGAACGATCCGCCGAGCCAGCTGTCCACCTCTTTCCGGTTGTTGGCATAAGGGCCCCAGCCCATCACCTTGTTGTAGGTTTTCTGCCAGAAATTCTGCTGCTCCACCGGCACCTTTTCCGCTACCTCTTCAGGAAGCAGACAGAGTGGAATGCCGAAGGAGAAGATGAGGATCACCACTGCCACCCAGCGGAACTGACGTCCCTTTCTGATGAACGAAGCGTAGCCCCTGTCAAACGCGAGGACCTGTTTCCTCCTGCGGACCGACAGGCTGTAGGCACTCCGCTGCACAGGGAAGCGGTCAATCAGGGATGGGATGAACGCATAGGCGGTCACCAGGGCGACAGAAAGATTGATGATGATAACCTTGGAAAAGTCAGCCAGATTCTTCTTGTCATTCTCCGGCAGCAGCAGGACAATGCACAAAGCTCCGATTGTGGTCGCAGTCGCGCCCAACAAGGCAGGAAAGACGGAACGGTTGTGATAGTAGGCATAATGGTCTGCCATCACGATGGAAGAATCGATGATGATGCCGAGCGATACCGTGATACCTGCCAGGGTATAGATATGTATGCTGAGGCCGGTCAACTTGTAGATGACCACCGCTGCCAGCAGATTGACCACCAGAGTCGTGGAGATGATCATCAGATACCTCCAGGAACGGTAGATGAGAAAGACGAAAACAAGGAGTATCAGGATACAGACCACCGTACGGAAAATGATCTTGTTCAGTTCCGACCTCACGTATTCAGAAGAGTCATAGCTGAGATAGGAGGAGATTTCATCGGGGAAATGTTCTTCCAGACGGGACATCGTTTTCCGAACGGAGGAAGCGACCGTAACCAGATTGGAACCGGAAGCCGTGGTGATGTTCAGGTTGACGGTATTGAGGCCATTGAGTCTGAAATAGCTGACCGGTTGGGATTCCTGGTACCGGACCGAAGCGACATCGGACAGGTGGATGATATGACCATTGACATTCTTGACCGGTATTTCCTCCAGGCTGGCAGGCTCCTCCATACGCAACTTCAAGGCGACCACTTTCTCGCCATCCCGGACAATGCCGGAAATCTCTTCCCGATAAATCTGTGAAATGGCATTTGAAATGTCTCCTGCCGTCACTCCTGCCGCTACTGCCTTCTCGGCATTGACCAGGACTTCCAGCTCGTATGGGGTCGCTCCCGAAATGCGGACGTTCTCGACTCCATCCAGAGATGCCAGAGGGCCGACGACACGGTCCTGGACAAATTGCATGATTTTACGGGACGGAAGCGAACTCCGGAACACATAGGTCAGGTCCGTACTGTTTCCAGCCCCGGATATTCCGAGCGAAATATGTGGATAGACGACCCCTTCCGGAAGAGAAGGATAGAGGTTCCTGATCCGGGAAGCCACTTCGAACCGGACCGCCGCCATATCGGTATTCTTCTTGAAACGCAAAGTCACGCTCCCCGCCCCTTTCTCTGAAATAGAAGAGACGGAGACACAGTTCCTCATGCCGGAAAGCACTCCTTCCAGCTTCGAGGTGACTTCTGCCTCGACCACCCGTTCCGACATTCCCGGCCAGTTGCAGTACACCGAAACCTTCTTTTCCTGCACTTGGGGAGAATAACGGATATCCAGCGTAGGAAGCACAAAAAGACCGATGACTGAGAGGACAGCCATCAGCAGCAATACGGTGAATGCCGGAAGTTGGTTATTTCTTCTTTCTGTAGACTTCATAATAGACAATTGGAACAAAGAACAGACTGATGAGCGTACCCACTGTCATGCCGGCGATGATCACGATGGACATCGGGAACTGGAGATCGTCTCCGATATTGCCTCGTGTCAGGAACGGACAGACGGACAAGATGGTGGTCAGAGAGGTCATCACGATGGCCTTGAGCCTCCTTTGACCGGCAGTCATGATCGCTCTCCGGATTTCCATTCCATCCTTCCTCAGACGGTTGATCGTATCGATCTTGAGGATGGAGTCGTTGATGACAATTCCGCAGACGACGACAAGACCGATCAGTGACATGATGTTGATGGACACACCTGCTATCCACAATGCCAGAAGCGCAAAGAAAAGGTCGATGGCAATCTCTGACAGGATAATCAGAGGCTGCACCAGAGACTCGAACTGCGAAGCGAGGATCAGGTACAGCAGGATCAGGGAGATGACCAGCACCAGAATCAGTTCCTTCACCATCTTCCTATTGGAGAAGATGGAACCGCTGAAACCGACCTCGTAATCTTCCTGGGTACGGACACACTGCTGGACAATGTCCATGACCGTCTCCGGATTCTGACCGTTGAGACGCATCTCAAGCGGATAATAATTGCCCTCCTCACCGGAAATGATAACCCGCAGGTCATCGTCCCAAGTCTGGCGCATGAGTTCTTTCAGCGGAATGGCATAATCGCTGCGTTCGATCTGACCGGAAGAGATGATTTCTTCCAGACTGCGGCGGTCAACACCCATGACAACCGGCAGAGACTGGTTGCCCTGTATGATGGAAAAAAGGGAATTTTCATTGAGTGAGTTTCTGAGTGTCGCCACCAGTTCCCCATAAGAGACTCCGTAGAGACTCATCTTTTCAGGGTCTGCCACATAGAGCACATCTTTCTTGAACTCCATTTCCTGGAAGTCCACCTCCGGCAGACGGGACTGTATTTCCTCAACAAGAGGAGTCAGTGTCTCCGGCTTCAGCTGGCGAGAGGAGACAGGGCGGATTCGTGCCACCAGTTCAGCCTCCTTCTCAGAAAAGACCATATCAAAGATATTTCCGGAAGGTCCGAAACGGAAAACCGCATCCGGCCACCGCTCCGAAATGACCTGGGAGACCCGTTCAGTGCAAACCTCCATGGTCTTGGCATCGGCAAACTTCATATATATGGACACGCCCGACATCGGCGTACTTCCGTTCTGCGAAAGCACGAACTGCTGCTGTCCCACCAACGCCGTCATCTGCTGCACGTCCGCTGCCAGAACAGCCTCCAGTTCCTTGACCCTTCCGGAATTCTGGTCCAGGGAAATCTGATCGTTCCAGTCCAGTACCAGCACCGTATCGGTGTAGGTGATTTCCGGCAGTTTGGTCTTCGGCAGATAAACGAAGGACAGAACCAGTCCGACCATGGAAATGCCGAAAAGCAGCCATCCTGCCAGACGATGGCGGAAACACCAGGCCATCACTTTCTCATAGAAGTCAGTCCCCTTTCCAGTCGAAAGACGTGCGAGGAAAGGATTGGGCCGGAAAGCCGGCAACTTCCTGTACCACCACCAGTAATACACTGGAATGACCAGCACGGTGATGACATAGGAGCACAACAGCACCGCCGTGACCGCCATGGCCTGGTCATAGAACATGGCACCGGCCGTACCGCTGACAAATATCAGAGGGATGAAGACGGCACAAGTCGTCAGAACCGAACTCAACATCGGAGCCAGTACCTCACGGGTACCATTCAGAACCGCCTCCCTGAGCGGCTCCCCTCGCTGCCAACGTGCCGTAATGTTGTCCGTGAGGACAATCGTATTGTCCACCATCATACCCACTCCCAGAACAAGACCTGAAAGGGAAATGATGTTGATGCTGATCCCCATCACATAGAAGACCAGCAAGGAGAAGATCAGCGCTGTCGGGATGGTGAATGCCACCAGTGCCGGAGAGCGGAAATCCTGCATGAACAGGAAGATGACCAGACAGGCCAGGATGACTCCCACGATGATGTTCTGCACCAGATTGTTGATGGAATAGTCCAGCAGTTCCGTCTGGTCCCGGGTCATCTCAAACTGAATCTCCGGGTAATCGGTGGAAAAATGGTTGAGCAGGCCCTGCATCTGGTCCTTCAGTTCAGACATTCTCGCATCGCTCTGCTTGATGATTGCCATGGAAATCGCCTCCTCCCCGTTCGCACGCACCAGTCCGGTCCGTTTGGCAGGATGCCAGATGACCTGTGCCAGATCCTTGATCTGGAAAATACGTCCATTCTGGTTGATGTAGATATTCTCGATGTCTTCCTTTGAAGAAGCGAAAGACTGGAACTTCACGTTGTAGCGATATTCTCCGTCACGGATGGTGAGACTTCCCAACTTCAGGTTGGACGCCTTGATCGCATTTTCAAAATCATAGATGGAGATGCCCGACTGGAGCAGCCTCCCCTCATCCGGAATGATGAGAATCTCCGGATTGACACAGCCGCTGATGTCCACCATGGCGACAGAAGACAGCTGCTCGATACGCTTTGAAATGACTTCGGAAGCGAAGAGACTCAATTCAGAAAAATCGTCAGAAACCGGATAGAGATCCAGATCCGTTCCCTCCGGCTGGGGCTGCGGATCCTTGAGTGTCATGTTCACATAGAAGGCAGGGATGTCTGATGCACTGGATTTGAGCACTTTTGGACGTTCTATCTTACCGAGCGACCCCATAGAACGGTCAATCTTCTCATTCACCTCGATGAAGACATAGTCCATGTCTGTTCCCTGGTTGAATGACAAAGAAATGACACCGCTGCCATCCCGGGACTCACACCGCATTTCCTCCAGGTCTGCCATCTGCACCATCTGCTGACGCAGCGGCAGCATGACAGATTCGTCGATCTCGCGAGAAGAAAGTTCCGGCGCTGTTATCTGTACGGTGACAAATGGGACATCCACATCCGGTATCAGAGAAACCGGAAGCATCTTCATGCCGACGATACCCAATACGATGACGACCAACAACCCCATGGTCACGGTAATCGGTCTGTCCAAGAGACGTTTCAGCATGGTATTTACTTTTTCAGTGAGACTTCAGAACCGTCTGCCAGATTGAGATGGCCGGAGACGATGACGCTATCCCCTTCCGAGAAGTTGGCATTCCTTTCCGTATTCGGAACAATGGCGGAGAATTCAGAATTGCTCATGAGAACCTTCACATAAGTCCATACCGCCTTTCCATTATGATAACGGAACACCACATCCAGATTGTCACGGATAACCACTGCATTCTTCGGAACGACATACTGGTCAGACACTTCTTTGGAAACGATGACCTTCACATTCATTCCATCAATCAAATGTCCGTTGTTGGGAATGGAAGCCACAACCTTCACCTGCCCATTCCGGTCCACTGTCGGATTGATGCTCATGATCTTGCCTTTCGCTGGATGTTCCGGATCGGCATAAGGAATCACCTGGACAGGCAAGCCCTCAGAAAGAAAGACATATTCCGACTCCAGAACCGTGAATTCGACATCCATCCTGCTGTCATCCATCAACGTGCAGAAAGGATCCGCAGTGGAACGGGCATGCAGCTTCTGACTGATATCCGCAACTTTTCCGGAGAACGGAGCCACGATAGTCGCGCTCTGAAGACGTTCCTTGGCTTTGCGGAGAGAAAGCTCTGCGGCATCGTACCCGGACTTGGAACGAAAGATACGAAGAAGGTCTTTCGGCACAGACAGAGTGTCCTTTGCCGCATATCCCTGACCAGCAAGAATGTCATAGAATTCCAGTTCAGCCTTGTAAAGACTCAATTCAGCAGTCTCCACATCGAGCTGCAACCCGACCAGATCCTGGGCGGCAATCACTTCTCCTGCCCGAACCCGGTCACCGTTGCTGCATTCAATCCTGGTCACGACATCCTGTGAAGGAAAATACAGCGTTGCTTTCTTGAACGCCACCAGTTTTCCATTCGATACCAGCTGACGGCTGAACGGCTGCTTCTTGAGAGTCACCACCTCCACGAGATTCTTCTCCGCTTCATACTGGAGTTTGGTCCCTTCGTTCTCCTTTTCCTGTGCCGGACCGCCACATCCGACTGCGAGCACGCTGATTACGGCAAGTGCGCCTATCTTTTCAAAAGCATTCATGATTCTTTCAGTTTTTTCATTTTAGAAGTTCCCGGAAATCCACCACTACATCAGTTCCACCGATGAAATCGTACAGTGCAAGCTTACGGAGTTCATAATAATATTTCCAGAAATTCCGGATATCCTGGATATAACGGTCAGCCGCCTGGTCGCTCTCCTGTTGTGCCGTATTGAGTTCTGTGACAGAAGCACCGGCATTCCGGAACTTGTCCATCATCAGAAGATACCGCTCGGATGCGATCTCAGCAGCACGCTTCGAAGACAGGCACTGCTGACGCTGGCTGTTGAACTGTCCGACGACAGTGAATACGCTTCGCCGGAAATCATTCACGGACTGCGCCACCTCTGCCCGGACGACATCAGCATAGGCCTGTGCGTTCTTCACACGTCCTTTTCCCATTCCCCAGTCAAAAATCGGGATAGAGAACGAAATGCCGACGACTTCCTGATCCAGCAGATGCTGGTACGTTTCACGAAATGCCTGTTCGGAATTGGAAAGACCAAATTTGGCATAAAAGGACATCTTGAGTCCACGGTCCGCCTTCGCCTTTGCGACCCCGGCATCCGCCTCCAATGTCCGGATATCGTTCTCGATAAGGAAGGATGAATTGGAAAGAGCCTTGTCCATCACAAGATTATAATCAATGATGACCTCCGGAAGACCGTCATTCAGGACAGGATCAATTTCAAAAGATTCATCATAGCCGAGATGGCTGTTGAGCCCCATCTGCGCCTCACGGACCTTGACGGAGGTCTCATTGATGGCAATGCTGTCATTCAACATACGGAGTTCAAGCTGCAGAAGCTCGTCACGAGTGACAGAACCGAGTTTAGCGCGCTCACTGGCGACGGCATACATCTTCGACGTATTCTCGAAATTGATACTGGCCTTGTCATGGTTTCTCTTGGCCAGAAGCAGTTCAAAATATCGGTTGACTGCCTCCAGGGTCACTTCTTCCATTGCCTCTATGTACTTCCGTTTGGCAAGTTCATATTCCTTCGGCTCGATTTTCTTTTCCCATTTGAACCGGTTGTAAGAGAAGATCGGCTGATCGTAGGTGAAGGTCACAGGTTGCGCATACCAGGTATTGGAACGCTTCGGACCGAACTGGTCGATTCTGGAGAGGTCCGTACTCAACGCGACGACACCTCCGGTAAATGTCACATTCTGACGGATGGACAGGCCCAGACTGTTCTGGAGATTGTAGTTGCTGACATAGTTCATCTCTCCGGTCTCATAGTTCTGAAGAAGACGGAGCGAACGGTCAAACGAAGCCAGATTGCCGTAAACGTTCAACGATGGAAGACGGCTGGCCTGATAGGACCGGTACGCCCAATATTTGGAGACGAAATTGGATTTCGCGGCCAGCGCCTGCACCGAACGTTCACGCGCAGTGGCGATGACACCGTCCAGCGTCATGACACTCTTCTCCTGGGCATGAAGGTCGTCTGTCCCCCATCCTCCCAGCAAAAGGGGTAATAGAAGAATTAGTGTATTCGAGAATATGTGGTTAAATTTCATATTCGAAAGTTACATGTTTATATAGTCAAAACCAAAAATTATAGTAAATACAAGCCCACATTCCATACAGTCATTTCACATATATTGAGAACCTCAGAAACGATAACGATATACTTCGGACAGAAAAGTTTCGTTATTGATTGTCAATGTGTATATTACGCTGCCATTGACATAAAAGTTACCAAAAGGCTTATCCATGACATACGTACATATATACGTTCCATTCCAATCGTATACTTCAATCCTATCGTTGTAATCAGGAGGATAACTTTTATAGTTGTCTGGAACATAATTCGCATTCACAAGACGACAATTCAAAGGACTCAAGAACACCAAAGAATCGGTAGCATACACCATACCTCCCAGTAGAGATCCCGGCTTTCGCTCTGCATTTATACCATCTGATGCCACATTATACTTAGGATATTCATCATAGATAAATGTTTCTGAAACAGATTCGGATGACAGATCCAAAATACTAAAATATCGTCCCTCTCCACAGGCATACAATACTTTGCTTCCCCCGTTGCTGAAAACCTTGGCACCCCTAATATACATATTTTGCTTTGTAACAGGTGCTACGGGACAACCATCTTCCGGCCAAAATGCGACAGGATTGCCATTTTTCTCCCTTTCGGATATCTCAGTAAGAACTGTTTCAGTACCGAATTTTCCACCAGTCATTATATAACTAGCTGACGGAAGCACATCAAAATCAGAACCAATGCTAATTCCTTTTATACTGGAAATGTCTGTACTTTTCCATCGAGAGACATCCCGGATTGCAACAACTGGTATCTTTATGAGTTTATGAAGTTCCGAAGAAGCATGAGACAATACAAACAACGTATCCGACCGGCTCTTGACATTGGCAGACATCACTTCCAATGGGCCATGACCTACCCTCAAAAACTCATACGGAGCCATATTCTCTCCCTTTCTATAGGAAATCAACAGATTCGTCGGAGACAATACTGATGCGACCAACTGATTGGTGTCTGCATATACTATTTCATAAAGAGAAGCGTCAGATGTAATGTTGACCTTTTCTCCTTCTAGTGCTATCTCTCTAACAGTCCTTTCTCTTCGACCCGATGGAGAACAAGAAGAAAGGATTAACAGAAGAATTAGTGTATTCGAGAATATGTGGTTAAATTCCATATTCAAAAGTTATAGAATTTCTTTGAAAATATATACAAAACATGCAATGATTCATCAAAAATCAGCCAAATGCAATCCAGTTGCTGATCAGAAAGATCATCTATAAGGAAACACGACCAATGGCTGGTTTCCCATTTGCATCGTACAGTACGATCAAAGAACTGCCATCTGGAGTAAAAGTCAGTTGCTCTATACTGGTATCCTCAGCTCTTAACCGTCTCAATACCTTTCCTTTCCAGTTATAAATCAGGATTTCTGAATCAGCTTTTCGTTCGCCACCGAGCACATGCTCATTTACGACACAGGCGATCAGTTTATCTGTTGAACAAACATCTGGGCATCTGAATACCCTCTCCGGCTCATCAGCACGTAACTTATTGTCGATGAAATTTCTTTCAATGGACTGTACCAGTCTGTGTTTTTTTATTCTCCAAAATTCAATTTCAGGAGTCGGACTATAGACAATAACCATCTTGGATTGGTCCGGAGATACAGAAGCTTTTCCACTTTTAAGCCCCGCTGTCGGACGGACATTGCGGTAAACGACCTTATTCTGAACACCCGTACTTGAGTTTTCATAGATGATTTCAGGCACATTTTCTGTGTCAGCCCAATAATTGAACAAGTCATTGACAATTATATGTCCGGATTCAAGAGGAAAAGTACATTTGTGGGCCAAGCATGGATTCTCAATCGATTTTACCTCTGGAATGAAGTCTTCTGAACTTAACAGGGAATCAACCTGAAATCTTATAATCCTTGATGATCTATCGTCGAAGATTGTAATGACTCCAGTCTGCTCATTGATGTTCATATCATAGTTCGTCTGTACATCATATCTGTCATTACCTATAGGAAGAAATTCTTTTTGTTTCTTCAAAGTGTTCATATCATATATATGATACAGTTTATTGAAATGATTGACAGCATGGGCAATAATCAGATTTGATTCATACATTCCGATATCAAATACTTTCACATCATTGTCTAAAGTGAATTCATGCTGAATCTGAAGTGTTTCAAAATCTCCAGGACTTGCCGGTAAAATTCTCGTTGTTGAACATGATACAAGAAACAGGGAGAAAATAAGGATGGCAGCAAAACGATTATTCATAATAAATGTTTTTATAGCAGGATTTTTTTCAATGTATAGACATCTTCATCTTCAATGATCTCATGTCCAAGAAAATATAGTCCATCTGAAGTTCCAGACAAGTTGATCTGCGTATCTATAGAATTATAATAGAACGACTTAGCCATTGTCTTACCTCCTTCATCAGTATAAACAGATATCAGACGTTCAGATGTATCATACTCTGTATCAGCTAGTTTTGCTTTACCTTCCAAAGACACAAGATAAAGATGATTGTCTTGCGAAAAGATGGATAAGGTTTGGGAATTCTCTCTTAGATATTCAGAACGGATTTTACGATTATGCAAAACAGGACTATTTTCATCGGATATCTCTTCTACTGAAAAATGACTAGTCCCATCATACTCATACTCCGTGTCAAGGCTCAAATCCCCATCAATAGAATATATTTTCAGAGCGTCCTTCGTGGAAAAATAAAGTTTGTCATCATAAACAAACAAAGGTAACGCACTCCAGAGATGTGTCATCGCCTGATGTTCCAGGCTGCTCTCCATGACAGACTTGACCACCTCATTCTTCTCCATGTCATACACATCAATGACATGGTCTTCTGAGCGCCCTGCTGTATATATGAAGATATATTTCCCCATCACGTTGAAATCTTTTATTGCCGAATTATACTGATATTCATTCAACGGCTCTCCATCAGGCGTAAATGAAATGAATTTCAAGGTTGCACTGCTCCATACATACACGACATCATCACATTGCTTTACATTCATGGGATGACTATATTCAAAATGAGCTTTACCGGTGTGACCGATCAGATTGATCTGTTCTCCGGTGTAATCATATCTGCAGACTTTCTCACCGTCACTCATGAAGAACGTACTGTCGGAACCGACAGAGAACCACATCGGCTCATCCATTATGGTCAGATTATTTTTCAAGGTGCATATAACTCTGGTATCTGCATCGGATATATCATCCAACTCAGAAGAACAAGAACTTACGATAAAAACCGGTAAGCACAGCAATAAAAGAATTTTCTTGAACATGACTATATATTTTATTTTAATGGGGGCCTGCCATTGGCAGGCCTTCTAGTGATTATTCTATTTACATGGTTCATTTCCACCTAACGTACACGTAATCGCACCGCCTCCATGTTCTGCAACAAACCATATCGGATCTGTAGCAGCCTGTTCTTGATTAGCCAACGCCTCGACATTGGCATCGAAAAGTTGTTTGATGGAATTGTTCTCGTTCTTGACATAGACAAAAGCGGAAACAGAGATTGCCAGAGCTATCGTTGCAACAATGAATAAAACTTTCTTTTCATACTTAATTTGTTTTTGGCAAAATCAGATCGAAGGAATCTGAAACCTGTACACATAACTTTCAGGATATGTGCTTGCACACCATAACGTGTCCCTGTCAATATGTACAGAACATACATTCCTGCCCAAAAGATAATACTTTACTGGATTGCCCTCCCAATCATACACGATAAGATGCCGACACTCGTTGGGTGGTAAAGATTCACCTTTCATCTTGTTTCCCGAGTATAAAACATAGACATATTCATCATCTGAATCTATGCCGTTAAATGCACTTCTGAATTCTTCAGTCAGTCTTCCATTTGCAATTCCACATGGTTTATGAGATATTCGTCTATACTCACGAAGCATTCCGGCATCCACTTTCGAAAATGACAGCGAGGGTGACACCACGTTAGCGACACAGACTCTTTTCCCTTCAGAATCGGATGTATATAAGGAGCTCAACATCCATGATATTCTTTTATCCCCAGCTGCAGTAAATTCATCAAGATGCAGCATATCAATATCAGAAAGTATATGACCAGTGTCGTCATAATAGGAGTACCAGACCTCGTCATTGATGAGATTTCCGGATATGAACCCTCCAGCCCCACACGTTGTCATATATACAGGTCTTGACGGACCACCGGTAAAGGCACCTATTGTATCTATTGTCACAGAAGGTCCGCTCGACCTCATCTTTAGCCCAATCTTCAGACACATGGCATTACCTGCATCATAGTAGGCTGCTCCATCTTCATATCGGTGCAGACTGTTTCCTGTAATCACCTCTCCAGGCCCCCTACCATTTCTGATTGCAAAGAAATGTTCTGATGTACGAGGGTTTAGGAAAAGAAGCTTGTACTCTCCTTTAACAGACGACAGCAACAACCACCCGTTATCAAGCGACACAACGTTTCTCGCCTGAAACAGATTGAAACGATCAATGCATATCGAATCGACTGCTTCAAGAGGTTCCGGTGCAAGAGAAAGAGTGGATAGGTAATTACCACTTTCATTTTTACAGGAAATCGCCAATGTTAATAACAATGCAACATTGGCGATAAATTTGTTTATTTTCATGGTCTTATGTTTTCTAAATAAATCTCACCAAGACTTTCACAAGCTGAATTTGGACATTCCATACATGGAGGTCCTACGATTATCTCTTCGTGTGCCAACGCCTCGACATTGGCATCGAAAAGTTGTTTGATGGAATTGTTCTCGTTCTTGACATAGAGTTTACTGGAAAGAGAGGATAATACATTGTAAACAAAAAGGGAGTCTGATCTATAGAGATAGAATTTGAGACAAATCAAAAATATTATCCGTAATTTGTGTTTCTTCCTCTAGTAAAATATGTACTTTTCCTTTCTGAAACATACATGTCAGTATTGCAGCATTTGGAGAATCATTGAAATTGACAGAAACAACGTCATCAGTATTTTCATTATAGATAGTCAAGTACAATGTTTCACCAACGTAATAGGTAAATATTAAATGATTTTTATATTCCCAAAGATAAGTTATAAGTCCACAATGAGATGACATCCATTCAGGATCACGCACTTTATCCAACAAATCGTATTCATCTATAGTTTCCAAATTGGGAAAGTTTGATTTTTCGTCAAAAAATATCTCACATTCTTTTGTAACGGATAAATCAGAATTAATTCGAAAAATATCTCGTCCCAATGGATTCCAATACAACAACGACTCTTTTTCAGCATGGACAAGTGGATACCCCAGTTTCAATCCACTTCGGACTGTGACATTTCCCAAGACTGTTTTAAAGTTATATTCTGGATCATAGTAAGCTAAAGCAGGAGATTCCACTTCATTGCCTTTCCATACACATCGTCCAACATATCCTTGTCTGAAGGGAAGCAACATATCAAAAGGAAAACCATTTAAGGCTTTATCTTCTATGTAGCTGCTATTGGTATCATTTGAGCAAAGACTGTAAGAAATTATTTTTTTACTATTTAAATCATAAACATACAACCAATCATTTTCAATCCAAAAATCAGAACATGAAACATACTCATCTTTTGCACGGCCTCTTCGTCCTATTTTGCGAACAAACTTTCCTTCTTCATTAAACAGGAGCAAATCACCTCCGGACTGAAACAAATAATCATTTCCATAAAATAATGCCTTATTAATAAAGCCCAATCTAGACGTGTCTGGACAAATTATTATACGATTCTCCGAATAAATACTTACATCTATAGCATTCTCACCCGGATTCAGCTTTATAACATTATTTTGACTAGTGTTGTCTTTGCATGACATGCAAAAGACAAGTGCAAAAAATAATATAATACATTTTTTCATAATGACATTCATTAATACTCCAACAATAAATACAATCAAATTCTTATTAATTCGACAATTTCAAATAGAGCAACATATTTCATGTTGTATTTCCCCTGCGGCCGATTGGATGATGGCATTACAGAGGCGTCTTGCATAAAACATATTCATCATTCAAAATTGAAATACCATAGAATATACCTTCTTCGGAAACAGTATAGATAGGACAAAATCTATCCAGTGTATATTTTGAAATCAGATTCCCTTTCAAATCCATTTTGAACAACACCGTCTGTTCCTGTGGATTCTCTTCAGGAATGGCATTGTGGAACAGGCAATATATATGACTTGAGGTTATCACAGGACTATGAAAATAAGCGACACTCTCTCCATCGTAGAAGCTCTCCAATGATGATGTCTGTTTTTCACAGTCAACAATCTCAATTTCTCTTACAAGTTTCCTTGTCATCATATCATAGACCTGAATAAGTGGCAATGATTCATAGAATGACAGAAGCAATCCATCCGTTGCATTATAAACTGAATTGCTGAGAAACACATTGTCTCTATCCACATTCGTTTGTATATCTATCGAAGTACAAGGGAATTCACCGAATTTGCATTCCAATTCATCAGAGACATAATTATATATCTGAAATGGATTCTCTTCTTGCAATGCCCGATAAAATACAAGTGAATCATTGAGCATAAGGACATTATTCTGGGGATTCTGTAATATAGGGTATTTGTCTACGATACCGATACCCTGATCATTGACCGTAAATTCTGTACATTTAAGCCAATCAGTATATAAAAATAAGGTGCTGTCTGTTCCTACCCTCAGACTTTTATCAACCATAGAAAACTCAGTCCATGATCTTCCAAAATGGAAGAACGAGTCTTTGAAAACCAGTTCCGGATCATATTGATATATAACCATGCCCTGTTTGGCCCCATTGATGATCAATATATCGTCTCCGACAGAATAAATATCTCGGGGCTGATACATTTCTTTTATCGTACTGGTTTCCAATGTACGATCATTATTTCTATAGATTTGAAAGAAAACTGTATTTGCTCACATTCATTCCTGTTGCAGGAAGCAAAAATGAAAAGGAGGCAAAACAGCAATAAATAAACTCTTGTTCGCATATTCACTAAATTATGATATTGAATTCATTGTATTTCATCGCCGGATTTGTTCTACAGCGGAATCCTGCCCAGATAGACACGTCCATCAAAGTCACGGAGAGATGCGTAGAGATACTTTTCATCCTTGTCTACACAAATC
>RCNI01000996.1_pt1 | contig 16249 bp, 8 predicted proteins | sample 2041151 | NCBI WGS metagenome assembly RCNI01 (sample SAMN09708214, study PRJNA481090) | feces metagenome | isolation source: feces | place: Antarctica: Albino Rookery | reverse complement strand
TCTTCTTTCTGGCAAGATACCATCAGAGAAGCTACGGCCATAGTGGCCAGCAATACGAAATTTCTTTTCATAATAACTTGCTTTAAAAATTACCGAGATCGTTGAATATGTCACCAATCTCACCATCGTTCCAATTCTGATACTTGCCAGCAGAGGTTGCCAGGAAGCCTTCGGTCTGTACTTCAAGCAACTGGACCTGGGGCGTCCTGTACTCTTTTCTTCTTGTTTCCATGATCATAAAGTTTTTCATTAATTATAAGTGATACTTTCAATTCATTTTTCAGTCTGGACTCCGCAAGCGGCATATTCCGCCTTGACGACGAAAGTACCCGTCTCCGGATCGGCCTGCTGGAACGGTGTTTCCGGCAGCTTGTCGATGAAATTGTGCTCCGGAACATATTTTGAATTCGAATGGGCACACAACCAGTTCTTCCCTTCAGCAAGTCCGTAGGCGATGTTTCCGCTGAGATCTATGCCGTTCCCGGTCTGTCCCTCGCTGTACAGGATCACGTTGGAAGAAGCACAGCCGCTGAAAGTCGGATCCGCATAGAGGAGGTTACGGTTCACTTTCAGTCTGGCGACCTGATAGAATTTCAGATAACCGTTTCCGCCCGGCACATTGTAGAGCGTATTGTTGCTGATGCTGATCTCCGTGTTCCAGGTGGCAGGAGACTGGGCGACCGTCTGGGCATAGCTGAAAAGCTGGAGCCATTTCACTCCCTTTCTGCAATAGACCAGATTGTTGTCGAAGACGATCCGTCTGAATGCGGAGAGTTCCGTCGTCTTGTAAAGATTGAAGAGCTGGAACTTCTGATCAGCGTTTTCCGATATCTCGAACGCACAGTCCCGCACCGCGATTTCCCCGATACCGCAAGAAGGCTCGGAAAGATAGAGCACTGGTTTTACCATGCCGGCATGACGGCAGTTTTCGAAATACAGTCCACCGAAATGCTTGTCGCTGTTCTTCGGCTTGGCATTGTAGAGCAGATACTTGTTGCCGGCATCGAAGGAGGACTGGTCGATGACCAGATTCCGCATTGCCAGACTGCCGGACATGAGTTTGAACGCGAATTGCGGTGCAAGCACGGCCTGCTGGTCCGCATGACGGCCGATCAGGGCGACATCGCCCTCGATGTTCGTATAGCTGCCGATCGTGAAGGAAGTACCCTTCGGAGTTTCCAGGAAGACGACAGCGGAACGGGAAGCGATGGTCGGCTTCAGTTCTGTCAAAGCAGTCTCTGCCGTCAGCAGCACTGCGTCTCCATTGACTGCCTTGCTGTATTTCCGACCGCAGACGTCGATTTCCAGGCCATCTGCATAAGCCTGATAAAGATCATTGCCCACTACAGGTTCCACCGGGATTTCCGGTTCTGCCGGTACACCGCCACCGGTGACACGAACCTTGGCGACAGCAGAAAGTCCCTGGACGGAAATGGCCAGGATAGAGACATCCGTACGACTGTCTGCAATGGCGGTCTTGGTCACAGGTGCCTTTCCTGGAGCCGTGATGCTCAGTTTGTCTGCCGTCAGCACAGCCGTCCAGCCACGAGGCGTGGTGACGACCGTCGAAGCGACACCTTTCATTTCCACGGCATAGACCTTTGTTTCTCCCGGTGCAAACTCCTGAAGCTTTTCCGCTCCTTTGATCGCGCAGAGGAAGCCGGAGACCACCGGAAGACGGAGCACTTCCCCATTCTGCATCGTGACCGTAAATTCCTCACCTTCGAACTTGACCTCCTTGAAGAACGGATCGCCGGCGGTACCGTCCGCCAAGGCTTTCACAGGACGTCCGTCGACATCCTTCACCTGTTCGTAGGTCTTGCCGTCATAGCTGACGGTCCAATAACCATCCTTGTCGGTGGAGAATTTCGGAGTGACACCGTCCTTACCGGTCGCTTTCACCTTCTGACCGTCCGCCAGGACAGGGACCGCTCCCTTTCCGTCCTGGTAATCCACCATCCAATAGCCGTCCTTGTCCACAGACATGACCGGCGTCTTGCCGACACCGATGCTGCCCTGCGTCAGGACGAGCTGTTCTCCGTTGCTCAAGGTCAGGGTATAGACTCCCTCCTTATCTTCGACCTTGTTGATGGTCACTCCCTCTGCCAAGGTCCTGATGGCCTCGATGTTTCCGTTCAAAGCCGGAAGTACCTTTTCCAGCACCTCGACACGGTTCTCCAGACCATCCAGTTCTTCCTGCATGCGGTTCAGATCCGTGCAGGAAACCGCCGCTGCCAACGCAATGACGGCAGCTGCTCCTATTGTGAACATTGATTTATTCATGATTCTATTTTTTATTCCAATCATTTGCTTTTCAATTCCATGAGCCATGCCGGAACGGCACCGAGCCTGTTCTTCAGCTGCGCTTCATACAAAGATTCCGGGTTGACAGGCACTCCGTTGCTGAACAGGAGCCTCATCTGTCTTTCTGCAAAAGAACAGTCTTCGCCGTTGAAGCCGACGATGATCGGCATCACGAACTTCCACCAGACACTGGACGGATCCCACCAGACGAATTCGCCACCATAAGGAGTCGTCGAGGTGAAGTTCCAGATGGTCAGATCATTCAGATGATTCGGCACCTGGCTTTCATCACCCCCCTGTCGCCATCTCATCCATCCTCCGCGGCAGCAGTCGATCAGCGTCGCACGAGGCTGGGTGGCATGGGATTCGAAGCAGCTGTCATTGCCCCAGACATTTCTCCAAAGCACGGCACCCATGCTCGGTTTGGAAACTCCGACAGCATGATACTGACCGGCATTCTCCATATATTCGGTTTCCTGATCAACCTTGTAGCCGCCCGTACAATCCCTCGTCGCTCCGATGAAGATGCGGGAAGATCCGGCGGAACGGATAGCCGAATGTCCGCGGCGTCCGTCGAAGATCACGTCATAGACCGATACGTTCGAACAGAGAGAGATGGAAGAGGCCTCCGAGACAGAGGTGAATCTGACCCTTCTCATCCAGGAATCCGTCAGCCTGATCATGCTGACCGGCTTGAAAGCACCGTCATCCTGCCAGGATGCATGATGCTTGAAGTGATCTTTCGCATTGCCCTTGAAGCAAAGGTCCTCGATTCCGACATTCTCGTAATGCGGATATTTCATGATTTTCCAGTTCCATTTCGGATCTACAGCCCTCATGATCGGTTCATGGAAAATGACTTTGCTGCCTTCTACCTTCCGGACCTGATGGAAATCCTGCACACGGACACCTTTGTTCCTGATGTCGGTCATCCAGGAAGCAACCTTATAGGGATGCAGTTCTTCCGCCACGAAAAGCGGATCATTATTCTGGACAGACAGGCAGACCCAGTCACCGGCTGAAATGCCGGATGTCGAAGCGACTTCCACGCTGAAGCTGCCCTTGGCAGCCGCACCGGTCACTTGCGTCAAGGCAGTAAGGCCGCTGTTATGCTTGAATTCGATCATGTCCGGAGAACTGTACAGGACTTTCTCATCCGTCGGAAGGTTCGGGTCCTGCATCAGCAGAATGGTCTTGTCCCTGCCGGCACCTCGAAGCACGAAATTTCCGGCACGGATCTGGATGGTCCGGCTGAATTTTCCAAGCGGAGCCCCGGCCGCAGCCACGTCATCGTCCGAAGTATGGAGAATGAACTCCCCTTCCGGGAAATAGACGATCGCATTGGCCTTTTCCTTGGAATTGAAAGTGATATTATGATTGCTTTCCACATAGCCCACATTTCCGAGTGCCGCATTGACGCAACGGATGAAAGCCTCGCGATCCGATTTTCCGTCATTCGGCACAGCTCCGAAATCCGTCACATCATAGACCTTGTAGCCAAGCCCAGACGCTTCAGCTGGAGCCACTTCCCCATGGTGATAACCGGCATAGGAGTAATCCAGAAGCACATTCTGCTCGTTTCCGGCCACGAAATCATTCCATGGTTTGCAGGCATTCGCATCGATGTGAGCGGCCACGAGCTGGAAAGTGAAGCTGAATTTCTTCAAATATTGTTTCTCGGACACCGCCAGAAGCACGATTTCATGAGGACCATCCTTGCCTGCCTCAGGAGCGGTCAAAGAGAAGCGGCTGTCCGTAAGTACGGCATTCCATCCATCCGGCAGCTGGAAGATGACATCTTTCACACCGGTCATGCGCACCTCGAAATCCTGGGTCTGCCCCAGAAAAATCTTCGGATATTCCGGAAGAGAGAGAAGTTCAAGATCGAAGTCCGAACAGAAAGGAACTTCCAGGACCTGACCATCCAGCAGCTCGATATGCAGCATTCCATTGACCTTGTCAGCCTGGACCTTCTTGAAGAAGGAGCTGCTTCCACGTCCGAGACTGCTCACCGGAAGGCCGTGCTCATCCAGGAGCTGCGTCCAACTCTTGCCGCCATCGGTACTGATGAGCCAATATCCGTCTGCGTCAATTTTCACGTCAGGTGTCTTGCCGTCTGCGGAATCCGGGCGATCTGCCCCCTCGATGGGCCGGAAAGTCCTGCCCCCATCAATGGAAACGACCCAGTATCCCTCCGCATCAATGCCAAGAAGCGGGGCAATGGCATTATCTTCGGAACCTTTGAAGATTCGGACCTCAGAGCCATCACTGAGTGCCAGCGAATATCCATCCTCGAGCGTTTCCATATCGACGACAGCCAGTTTTCCTCCGACAAGCCTGTGAAGGGCAATGGCATTGTCATTGGCCTGAGCAGCAGCTTTTTCCAGCATCTCGATCCGTATCTTCAGCTTTTCAATTTCAGCATCTGTCTCCTCCATTCCCACGCACCCTGTCAGTACAGACAGCAGCAGAAAGGACGCCACAGATGCTCTTAGTCTGATCTGTTTCATGTTGTCATTAGTTTCAGTCCAGCAAATTTACCAAAGAAAGAGGAAAAAGAGAGAGAAAACAGGAAGAACGGAGTACCACAGCAGTACAGCATTACGGCCACCGAAGTACAAAATCCCCTCAAGTGCCGGAATTGAAGGAAAGAAGATGCAAGAACGGATGATTCGTCACCGTTACGAAGGGTATTTTAAGATAAAATTGTAAATTTGCATCAAAGGAATATTCTAAACCAAACCCAAAAATATGACACTGATCAAATCAATTTCTGGTATCCGCGGAACGATCGGCGGAACCCCGGGTGAAGCGCTCACCCCTATCGACATCGTGAAATTCACCTATTCATATTGCGTGAAGATGAAAGAGCGCCTTCAGAAACCTGAAGGAGAGAGATACAAGGTCGTGGTCGGCAAAGACGCGAGACTCTCCGGGGAGATGGTCGAGCAGCTGGTCTGCGGTACCCTCATTTCCTGTGGAGTCGACGTAGTGAACGCCGGTTTCGCTTCCACTCCGACGACAGAGATGGCCGTCATCTTCGAGAAAGCTGACGGCGGTATCATCCTGACCGCATCCCACAACCCGAAACAGTGGAACGCCCTCAAGCTGCTGAACGAGAAAGGAGAATTCCTCAACGCGAAAGAAGGCCAGGAAATCCTGGACTGCGCTGAAAACGCCGCCTTCAACTTCAGCGAGGTGGACGAACTCGGAACGATCGAACACAAAGATTTCACAGACAAGCACATCGATGCTGTCCTGGAACTTCCTGCAGTAGATGTCGAAGCCATCAGAAAAGCAGGCTTCACCGTAGCATTGGATGCCATCAACTCCGTCGGCGGCATCATCATGCCACGCCTTTTCGAGAGATTGGGTGTCAAATGCGTCAAAGTGCATTGCGAGCCTACCGGTAACTTCGCGCACAATCCGGAACCGCTTCCGAAGAACCTCGTCGACCTTTCTGAGGCTGTCGTGAAGAATCATGCAGACCTCGGCGTCTCCGTCGATCCTGATGTCGACCGTCTGGCCCTCATTCAGGAAACCGGTGAACCGTTCGGTGAGGAATACACCTTGGTCAGCGTAGCCGAATACCTTCTGTCCAGAGAGGATGGAAAAGGCAAGGAACTCACTACCGCCTCCAACCTTTCTTCTTCAAGAGCACTCCGTGACGTGACTGAAGCACACGGCGGCAAATATTTCAACGCTGCCGTCGGTGAAGTGAACGTGACGACCAAGATGAAGGAATGCGGAGCCCTCATCGGCGGTGAAGGAAACGGCGGTGTCATCTACCCGGCTCTCCACTACGGACGTGACGCCATCGTAGGTGCAGCCCTCTTCCTCACGAACCTCGCTTACAAGAAGATGAAGGTTTCAGAACTCCGCAAGACATATCCGGAGTACTGCATCACCAAGAACAGGATCGAACTTTCCGACAAGGGACTCATCGACAAGATCCTGAACACGATCAAGGAAGAATACAAGAACGAGGACATCAACACCATCGACGGTGTGAAGATTTCCTTCGAGTCCAGAAAAGAATGGGTGCACTTGAGAAAGTCCAACACCGAGCCGATCATCCGTGTCTATGCTGAAGCCTCAACCATGGAAGCCGCTGACAAGCTGGCCCATGAGATCATCGCTGTAGCAGACCGTATCATGGCTGAGAAGTAATTTTCAGGCCAATGAAAAAAGGAGGTCGAGTCCTTGCAGGACCCGACCTCCTTTCATGTTCCGGCTGCTACCGATCACTTGAGCGGTCTTTCCAGAATCGTGACCGTCTTCTCGACTACCTGATGAGAAGAGTCGGCGATCGTGGTGTTGCTGCCCACGAAGACCACCTTGTAGGTGCCCGGTTCTTCAAAAATATAGGTATAGGAAGGAAGATAGTTCTGGAGGTTCTTGATGACTGCACCCCGGTCCTTCTCCACCCGGTTGAGTGCCATCGGCGTAGAGAATGCCCAGGTTTCCGGATCACAGGCCGCCTTCTTTCCTCCTCTGAACTGAAGCTCCGCAGCAGCGGAATTGAGAATGATGCTGCCGTCAGGACCACTACCGTTGGTATTCACATGATAAGGATTCTCCGCATGCTTCATGAAGAAGTTGAAGCCAAGATCCAGCAGCTTGGACTCCGTCGGTTCAAAACCCTCGATAGCCACTGCCATACGAGCTCTGAGCCACCACCAGCGCCAAGTTCCTTTCTCTTCTACAGGTTTCCAGTGGAGAGCAAGGACAAAATTGCCCAGATAATTCTTGAGATCGATGTCCAGCTTCGTGTTCCACTTGTCATCATTGGCCTTGAGATCCACATATTCGATGCGGTCCCAGTCAGCCATGCTGCTGGCTTCCATCGCCGCGATCATCTCGGCATCCTTTGCCGCATCCTTGGAAAGACCAGCGAAAGTCTTTCCCGGCTTGAGGACATAGACTTCAAACTGCTGGTCCTCATTTTCTCCGGTCGTCGCATCCCAGGCACGTTTACCGTACCGACCTCTCAGTTCAAGATCCAGACCGGCAGTCTTTACCAGTTCCATATCTTCCACAGCCGTACGATCTCGGTAGTCATAGTTGTGACCGTTCTCGCCGCTGAAGAACAGGAGATTGTCCACCTCTCCATCAATGAGGAAAGTAACTGGATCGCCTGCAAAATAAGTATTGTCATCCGCCAAGGAGACCTTGAAATCGATCTTGTCCCCCAGGTCGTGCCGGCATCCTGCCGCAAGCAGGGCCGCAAATAACATGAAATATATCTTTTTCATCTTTATCCGACATTAAATTACCAATTAGGGTTCTGCTTGAGTTTCGGGTTCACACCCAGTTCCACGGATGGAATCGGAAGCCACTGATGCTTGTACTGCACGGATGCAGGAATCCAGCCTGCCGCAATGGTCTCCTCACTGGTGATGCCGTCCCATCTGCCGTCTCCGAGCTGGTCACCATAAGACCTGATCGCGTCATAGAAAATTCCCCAACGGATCAGATCATATTTCCGGAGAGACTCGAAGCACAGTTCCCTGCCACGCTCGTTGCGGATCAGCTGACGGAACGAATTCCGGTCATAGTCAGCCAACGGTCTGGTCGCCACCCCGGCACGGTCACGAACTTCCTTGACTGCATCATAAGCGGACTGCAGCGGACCGGAAAGTTCATTCTCAGCCTCAGCATACATCAGCAGCACATCGGAATAACGAAGCAGTGAGTAGTTGATACCCGTGAACAGACTCTTGGAATCCTTTACTCCTTCATATTTCGTCTCCCTGCGCCATTTTCCGCAGTTGCGGATAGCCGGAGCGGTCAGCGGATTCTCTCGGGTAAATTTCTTGTCCGTACCTTTGTAGGAAACCTTGTCAATGGATTTCCGACCTTTCATCTTCTTGATGTCTTCCTCCGGGTTATCTCCCGTATAATCTGCCGGAAGTTCGTAGAGGGCACCTGTGCCACCACCTTTGTAATTGTAAGGACACATGTTCCATTCCTGACGGACATCCACGATCACGGTAAGATCATCTCCTGCAGGGCGATCCTCTTTGAGGTAAAGATCCCAAAGTTTGAGTGAACCGTTGTACTGGCCGTAGGAATAATTGCATTTGAACTTGTCGAAATCCACGGCACCGGTACTCATCAGACCATTGATGTTGCCGTTCTTACCATTCGTCCAGCGATCGGCGGAAGTACGGTCTCCCTTGAAATCCACCTCCCACATGGACTCGTGATAGTCCGTATCGTAAGCATCCGTGATCATGTTGATGAAGACCTTGGTATAATCCGGATTGAGGCGGTGCGCCTTGCCGTCGATGATCTCCTTCGTCAGTTCCTGCACTCTCTTGCAGTAACCGGTCTTGACTTCTGCGGAAAGCGGAGCGCCGTCGGCATCCACGATGGATTCACCGGCCATGAAGAGATACACACGAGCCAGGACACCTTTCATCGTATCCATGTTCGCACGGGAAGGTGCGATGGTATGGAGCGGACAGGAAAGCGGAATGCAGGCTTCCATTTCCGTTGCCACCCATTTCAGCACTTCATACTGAGGAGTAGCCCCCAGCTGGAGCGCTGTCGTCTCCGAAGCATCACGAAGCGCGATGTTCCTCAACGGAACATCTCCCCAGGCCTGTGCGATCAGGAAATGGTAATACGCTCTGAGGAAACGGGCCTCATTGTAATAATACCCCTCCGGATCGATTTTCTCGCGCTCTTCTGCGGAACGGTGGTCGAGGACATCGAGGAACGAATTCGCGTTCTTGATGCCTGCATACATATCCGTCCATGCCCGATAGACGTCGAGATCCGTCGCATCATGTTTATACTGGGAAGCCAGACTGCTCTGGTTGTTCCTGTTGTAGTAGCACAGGTCATCCGCATAAGATAGAGTGATGGAATAGGACTCGCCATAGAAATATGGACGGCTCATGGCGCCGTAAACCCCCACGAGACCAGAAAACGCCTCTTCCTGTGTCTTGTAGAATTCCTCTTCCTGTATGATCTGAGGATCGACATCCAGAAAATTGCAGGAAGCTGCAATCAACCCGATGTTGAGTAGAATCAATGTATTATATATTTTCCTATTCATAAGAACTTGCTTTAGAATGTGAATGAAAGGCCTCCGGTCACACCGAATGCACGTGGATAAGCAGACCAGTCAAAACCAGGTGTCAGCACAGATCTGCGAGTATTCACCTCAGGATCCGGTCCACTGTACTTGGAGAAGGTCGCGATGTTGTCGAAAGAGAGATAGACTCTCAGATTGTCGAAATGAATCTTCCTCAGCACCTGTCTCGGCAGCGTATAGCCGATGGAGATATTGTTGAGCCGGAGGAAAGAAGCATCTTCCACGACTCTGGAAGAATAGACATAGTTGCCGTTCGCATTGACCCTTGGAATGTCACTGCCCGGATTCTCGGCAGTCCAATGGTTCTTGTAAGATCTCAGCAAGTTGAGATTGGCCTTGTCTCCAGCCTCGAAGATGAGTCTGTTCGCATTGAGGACATCATTGCCATAGCTCCAGGTCATGAAGATATTCACATCGAAGCCATAGAAAGTGAAGGAGTTGGAGAAACCACCCGTGTGCAGCGGCTGTCCGCAACCGATGATGGTACGGTCGTTGTCATCCACAATTCCGTCACCGTTGATATCCTTGTATTTCGGATCACCTGGCTTGATGACATCCCGATTGAACTGGCTTAAGTGGGCGATGCCGTCCTTGAGGACCGTTCCTCCGACGAAATCTTCCGGTTTGTAGGTTCCCTCATAGATGTAGCCGTACATCATGCCGGAAGGTTTACCGACCTGCGTGATGTAAGGATACTGAGTATTGAACTTGTTCTCCCAAGACACGAGAGTCATCAGCGATTTCTGGTCGTTGTTCAACGAGAGGACCGTATTGCGGTTCATGGCGATGTTGAAGTTCATGTTCCAAGTGAAGTTCCGGGTCCGTACCGGTACCAGATCAATGGTGAACTCGAAGCCCTGGTTCCTCATCGAGCCGATGTTCCTCATGGCACTGGTATAACCGGAAGAACTCGGCATCGTCGCCATCAGGAGAAGATCCCTGGTCGTCTTGTAATACCAATCTGCCGTGAACTTGATACGGCTGTCGAAGAATCCCATGTCGAGACCGACGTTCCACTGCTCGGTCGTCTCCCATTTCAGATCCTTATTGCCCAGATTCAACGGGAAATAGCCCGTCACATTCTTATTGTCGATGACATAGTCGAAAGAGCCCTGGTCACCCGGAATGGCAGTGAGCTGATAGTAATGATCGTATGGCGTGGAAGTCCTGTTATTTCCCGTCAGGCCCCATGTAGCACGAAGTTTACCGTTGGAAAGCCAAGGAAGGTTCTTCAGCGCCTCTTCCCTGCTGAAGTTATAGGATAGACCTGCAGATGGGAAATAGCCCCATCTGTTTTCTTTCGGGAACTTGGAAGAACCATCCGCACGGAAGGAAGCTGTCAGATAATACTTGTACTTGTAGTTATAGTTGAGCTGGAAAAGTCCGGACATCATCCTCCAGTCATACTGATAAGGAACGACCGTCAGGTATTTTCCGGTATGCATACCGTTCAACCCGAGCGTCTCGGAAGCGATATGCTCCGCTCTGGTTCCATGGTAATCTGCCGTCTCTCCCTGAAAAGTGATACCTCCCATGATCCGGAGATTATGACTCTGACGGAATCTCTTCGTCCAGGTCAGCAAGTTTTCATTGAGCCAGGAAGTCTTCTTGTTCCAGAAGATACCACCGTTGATACCCTTGCCGGAAGAAGAACCCGGATAACCGGTATAGGTTTCCGAGCCGTTGAACTCCTCTCTACGGCTGGCATTCGTCGTATAGGTCCCGCTTACCTTGAGCTTGAGTCCTTCGATGATCTCCCAGCCTAAGGCGACATTAGCATTGAAATAATCCACGATTCTCTTGCGGTATTCGTTCCGGACGGTCTTCGCCGGGTTGAAACGGTAGTCATTCGGATCAGCGAGTTCAGCATCGATGATATCTTCCACAAGCGAATCCTCGGCCTGTCCCAGATACAGCGGCTTAAGCGGACGATAGCCCCATACGGAATAGAGCAGCCAGCCGGAAGCTGAAGAAGTACTGTGAGCATCGGTCGGGTTCGTACCGGAAGTGACCGCTCTGGAATAGTTGGCGATGAGATCGAAATCGATCACCTTTGCAATCTTCTGGTGGAAGTTGATCTTTCCCTGATATCTCTGGAAATTGGAGTTGACGATGATACCATCCTGATCCAAGGCCGAAAGGCTGACATTATAGCGATTGTCTGCCTTCGCGTTTCCACCGGATATCGAAAGATTGTAGTTCTGGGTCAATGATGGACGATAGATCTGATTCTGCCAGTCCGTTCCCAGTCCTTTATAGCTGTCAAGCGTCGGCACGGTCCCGTCCTCCAGCGGAGTGAAATAAGGGTTCTCTTTTCCAAGAGAGGTATAGACTTCGTCCTGCAGCTGCACGAACTCATAGCCGTCCATCAGATCCGCCTTGTTCGCGATGAAGCTGCCGGTCCAGGAAGAAGAGAAAGTGATCTTCGGCTTTCCCTCCAATCCCTGACGAGTCGTGATGACGATGACACCGTTGGCTCCACGGGCACCGTAGATCGCCGTAGCGGAAGCGTCCTTGAGGATATCGATGGACTCGATATCCGCCGGATTGATCAACGTCGCCATGGAACTCTCTGATGGGAAACCATCGATCACATAGAGCGGAGCACTGCTCTGAGTCAATGAGTTGTTGCCTCGGATGGTGATGCTGGCCTCAGAACCGACCGAGCCGTCGGAGGTCGTGACGACCACGCCGGCGACCTTACCTTTGATAGCCTGATCGAAATTCGTGACCGGCTTCCTGATCAGATCATCCATATCTACCTTGCTGACCGATCCGGTCAGATCTCGTCTGGATACGGTATTGTAACCGGTACTGACCACGACAGCATCGTCAAGAGACAAAGCCTCTTCCTTCATAGTGACATTGATGACGGTCCTTCCGGACACCACTTCACGGGCATCATTGAAACCCAGAAATGCAAAGACGACCGTCGCGTCTGACGGAACCTTGATCATATAATTTCCGTTACCGTCCGAAGTCGTTCCGTTCGATGTCTTTCCGTCCTGGTAAACCGTGACATAAGGCAAAGGCTCACCTGAACTGTCGACGACACGACCTTTGACAGTCACATCCTGTGCTTTCACCTGTAAGGCACAACACAACGCAACCATCAAGAAAAGAATTTTTTTCAGATTTTGTTTCATAAATAGCGTCATTAAGTTGGTTGTTGATAATTCAAGTTATTTCACCAGTACAAACTCCACCGGCTGACCATGAAGGCAAGTGACCATCACCTCAGTCTGGCCCTCCATTGCGGAAAGTTTCACCTGAGAGTTTCCGGCCGCAAGTTTCCAGTTTCCGTTCAAAGTCACCGTCCTGATCAGCGGCTGACTGGCCTGCGGAGTCGTATAAGCCTTCTCCGTAATGCCAAGGTCCGGAGTACAGATGCTCATGACGAGGCTTCCATCCTCCCGCATCCGCTCCATGACGATGGTCTCTGCCTCGATAGCAGCGACTGTCGTCTTCTTCGACCCATAGCCACCATAGCTGACATAAGCGGTGATGCCGGTCGGTACATCCTTCACCACATGAGCAACATTGTCCGCTTGCAGCACCTTGTACGGAAGTTTTCTGCTGGACCTGGAGACCTCCTTCATCGTCGGTTTCACCAGCAGCAGGTATTCGTAAGATGCCCCCTTCGGAGCGATGCCATGATTGATCCAGGCCGAAGCGAAAGCGCCGCGACCGGTCTTCTTCTTCGTATCATCGGAAGAAGCCTGCAGCTTCTTCTCTACGTTGAGTCCGCAACCGTCCCTGATGATGTAGTAATTGTCCTTCACATCGGTCAGGACGACCGGCCCATGTTCCCGCCGTTCATAGGCATAAGGGAAATCAGTGGTATAGAAATCATTGATATCGATCTCCACATTTTCCGATTCGAGAGCAGTCTGGAAAAGAACAGTCTCGGTAGGATACTGTGCATCATTGCTGATACCGGTTCCGACATGCACGATCCTGTTGTCGAAGCAGAAGACAGATTTCGTCGCCGTCGCGCCGGCGCAGAAATTCGGACGGTCCTTCTCCACATAGGTGAAAGCCAGGCAGCCGTTCCTTCCCTCCAGCGATGACACGCCCGGGAATCTGGAATCGTTCCGTTCCATCAAGGTACCTTTGTTCGGACTTTCCAGCAGATCGAACGGCAGATGCACCGCCGTCACGCCAGGAATCCTGTTCCAATCCCAACCATCCTGCACATAGCCGCTTTCCTCAGCAGAATCCCCTTCGATAAGCTGAACAGAACCATAACTGAGATAACGACCGTAACGGTTGTCATGAGTATAGATCTCCGAAGCCCAGACATCCGTATTGTAGCCTTTCAAGGTCAGCATCCAGCCTTCCCGACGATGAATGCCGAAGGCCCCGTAATTATAGACTGTGAAGCCGTCAGCAGGAGACACTTTCCGGATACCCAGTTTCTTGAAAACCGACTTATATTCCTTGTTCTTTCCCTCCAGCGCCAGATAAGCTCCGGCGAGATCCGGGTCAATGGAGTCGTGTCCGTCTTCCCGCAGGTCACCGAGCAAAGCCAGACGAGCATAAGCCGCGACATCCGCCTCCGGGATATGTCCTCCGAACGGATGCCTTCCACAGACACCGAAGCCCCAGTCACGCACCTGACAGTAATTCTGAAGCGCCAGCAGCGATCGTTTCATGCAACGGCGGCCTTCCAGGTCAAGCACCAGATCCGTATCTCGGATCAGTTCACAGAAAAGCCCAAGTTCCGCGAAAGCGCCGACGGCATAAGCCGGATAATGTCCACCGTGATGGAAAGAAGTACCGTCCGCCTTGAAGCCGCCCAAGGTACCATCCGTACAACGCATGGTCTTGCCGGTCCAGTCAGTCAAGGCTTTCATGTAAGCGTATTTCATCCCGTCCTCTTCCTGCAGAAGCGCAGAGATGACCTTCGCCATCTGGAGCGTATGCCAGCTGTCCAGAATCTCGTCCCGCTGCCCCTCCAACGGCTTACGAACTTCACCGATGCCGCTCCAGTAAGTCAGGACTTTCTCATAGTCCTGAAGTTTTCCAGCCGCCGCAAGTTCTTTCCGCAAGATCCAGATACCCTTATATAGATTACGGACCTGATAGCCATAATGATGATTCGTTCCCTGACCGCTACCGTAGGCGAACCCCTGCTCGATCGCATGATCCATCGCCAGCATCGCCGTCTCCACGCTCACCGGATTGCCGGTATATAGATAATCAAGAGCACACCAGTAGACGATATCCTGAATGAAACTGATTCTCATCTCGTCCCTGGCATTGTTGTATTCGTCATCGCTGAGCAGCGGCTGACCGGCGACCGTACCGTCCGGACGACGGTGCAGTCCATACCTGGCGAGCATTTTCTCGACCCGCGGCATCAAAGTCCCCTCCGTATATTGAGGAGAAGGATTCCCGTTCCGGGACCAGTCGTCCAGTTTCCCGATCATGCGGTCCACCATTTCCTGCTGTGTGACAGAAAGCGCCACCGGCCGAAGTTCCGGATACTGGGACCACTCCCAAGTCCGGCACCAATGCCACATCGCTCTCCTGGAAAGATGCTTATTATTGTCCGGCAGCTGCTGGTCCGGAGTGATCTGGTCATGCAATCTGACGGTTCTGAAAGAAAGACGGTCCAGCCAGATCTTTCCGGACGGCACGGAAGGAGGCGTCGTGACGGTCATGCGAACGGCATTCTTGTCGCGCTCCGCAAAAGGAAGGTCCGCCCAATAGCCGCTCTCCGTCCGCATGTCATCGTAACGGATCCAAGCCGTTCTCCACCCGCGGAAATCCATGTGGAAATCGAACCAGCAGATTTTCTGACCTTCCGCATTCCAGAAAGTGAAACGCAAAGGAGCACCCAAAGCCTCCGGAGAATAGACCCAGAACATCATGCCGGCCTTGAGGACCTCCATGGAAGCCTGAAGTTCAGCCGAATTGTTGAAAGAGAGTTCAGCCTGTCCCAGCCAGGTAAATTCCAGAGACTCCCTGCCATCTTTGAAACGATCCGGAGAAATGGTTGCCTTTCCCCCACCTTTGACAGTGATGAAAGCAGGACATGTCTTTTCGAAAGAGTATTGACCATTGATGGCAGCAGGCACTTCAAGGGTAGCCAGAACCGCCAGAAACATCAGGATTGTTTTCTTCATCTTGTTTCGTGTTATCAATCAAATACAAAATTAACATTCCACATGAGATATCGTACCGTAAAGCTCTGTCAACGGACTTGAAAAACTCGTTTTGTACTCAGAAGAACCTGACTCTGTATTTCAAAGGCAGTAAAAACAGATTTCCACGCGATGCTGAACCTGAAAGGCTGACGAAGAACAAGCATCCCTGAACGCATAGAAGCCGGCATGCACACGGCATACCGGCTTGACATTTGAACTATAATTTCATTTACCTTGCTACAACAAGCAAAGAATTCGCTACATTACGTTCTGCACCATCAGACGGACGATCCAGTACCTTGAATCCGTTACCAGACCTTTTTATCATGACAGAAGAACCTCCGCCGTCCAGATTGACACCTCTTTTACAACCTAAACTATAGAGGAGCCGAGCACAACCATTGAGAGTCAAGCCTGACGACCATCCCTTCTGACGACCATCCACGACGACCAGATAGACTCTATCTTCAGAAACGCCTAAGAACGTTCGAGGCTGGACATCCAGAAAATCCCGGAGACTGCCGGAAGTCTTGTTTCTATCACGCAGCAACGGATCTCCATCCTTCGCACCAGACTGAGCGTAGGATTCGCCACCCTGGCTGATGAGACGGTACCATCCTCCGATAGCTGTTTCCACCTTTCTGACCTGGGCAAGCGCCTTGAAATCGTCTTCGTCCACAATCCCTGC
>RCNI01000994.1_pt1 | contig 16256 bp, 13 predicted proteins | sample 2041151 | NCBI WGS metagenome assembly RCNI01 (sample SAMN09708214, study PRJNA481090) | feces metagenome | isolation source: feces | place: Antarctica: Albino Rookery | reverse complement strand
CCCTGCATAAAGGGATCATCTTCCAATTGCTTCATTTGCTGGTTATAAGATTCATAGGCCGCAGCACATTCCAGCAGCATTGTATCCACCTTACTGATTTCAGTGTTCTCACCGGAGGAAGCGGCCTGTCGGCGCTCCAATTCCTTGCAAATCTCCTCCGGATCAAAGTCTAAAAACTCCTCAGCAGGGGACTCTTTTTGGGGTTCTTGAATCTCAATCTGTACAGGCTCTGGTTCGGGAATGATTGGAATTTCCGGGGTAGGCAGGCGGTAATCCTTATCGGTAAAGCCTGCATTGTTTAAGCCCTTGATAATTTTTCGTACTGTTTCATCAAAATGGACGGACGATGTAAGTACTAGGACATGTTGAGGGATGACTGCCTGTGCTGCACGGTATGCGGAAGCCGCAGAATACGGCCCAAAATCTGCTCTACATCTACTTGACTGATCTTGTTTGCCAGAGAGGCCAGAATATAGGCAAAGGGGCAGTCCCAACCTTCTTTTAGGGCGTTGACCGTTATGATGTACCGTATTGGGCAGTCACGGGACATAAGATCCACGTTTTTAAGTTCATTGACATCTGCCGTGCGAATGGCAATGTGGCTTTCTGGAATGTGCATATCTATCAGGTTTTTTCTGAGCTTTTCAAAGGTTGTGCTGTCTTCTTTAAAACAAAGGTTCGGCACACCCGGCATAATGTCCTAATAGTGCCCCAGAGAAGGTGCGCCTTTTTCATTCCAGAAATGCTGGAAAGCATAGTTGTAGTTTTTCGCCTAATTCTGCATTTCCAGATAATGCTTTAAATCTGCAATCACAGTTCTCTGACACACAAAATGGAATTGCAAATATCACATCGTTTTTACGCCCAAATATCGCAGACAGATCATTTATAAGCAAATTTCTGCGGACATCGGATCTATAATAAGAACACTGTGCTCCCGAAAGGGGGTAGAAATCATGGAGGCGGCAGCAATGTAAGATCATATCCATATTGGGCTAAGCCTACCGGATACGGTGAAGATCGTCTATATGTGCCTGCTGGACAGAAGCCGGGTGCCCATGAAAAATCCCGGATGGACAGATGAGCAGAAAAACGGCTACTTAAATTACACGGTGGAATCGCTGGAAGCTAAAAATAAGAAGTTAGAGGAAGAAAAACGAGAAAGTCCAACAGAATAAGGAAAAATTGGGGATGCGGTTTCACCGCAAGATAGTGCGCTATTGCAGCAGGGGCGAGCCAAGATCCGTGGAAAAGGGCGGAAAGAATTACTTCAGAAGATTAAGGTCCTCTGTGGCATTTCCGCAGACTATGAGGAACTTCAAAATGCGACCCAGACGGTGTACTGGGAACTGTGTGAGCTGCCCCTTCCGCAAGAAAAAACTGCATCTCGAAAGAGCATCTGCCCAACACCGGAAAGAAAAAACAGAGACAAAAAATGTAGATAAAATTCGAAATCAAGACACTTTTGGGTGCCCTAATTTTATTTTGTAGAAAAACAAATACGAAAGCTCTTAATTTCTGTTTGAATTGCTGATTTATTCTATAAAAAGCAAGGAAATTCCAATAAACCAGTTATAATTTCAATAAAAACTGTCGAGAAAAGCAAAAATAAAAATAATTATGCCTTGTTTTTTTGTGCATACACAGCTATAATACTATGGATAAACTAGGCTCACCAGGCTCAGCATGGAACCAATTTCGTGTCGAACCAATTTGACAAGATTTTACGAAAAACTGCGGCTTAAGATCGCGCAGAGATTCGATAAGAAGGATGGAATATTGATGAGTGGCAATACTTCCTTAGGCACTGCGGTGCTGGAAAAAATATCCCAGGTGCAAGGGGAAGAGAGGCCTGTATACACATTTGTAAAGCGCACAGCGGACATTGTGGGTTCTGCTGCCGCTTTAGTTTTGACAAGCCCAATGATTCTAGGCATTGCAGCGGCTAGTTATCTTGATGATCCACGTGGCAGTCCCTTCTTCAGCCAGCCGAGAGTTGGGAAGAACGGCAGGGAGTTTAAGTTCTGGAAGCTTCGCAGTATGGTCTGCAACGCAGAAGGACTCCTCAAAGATCTGCAGGATCAGAACGAGATGGATGGCCCGGCGTTTAAGATCGAGAACGATCCTCGAATCACCCGAATCGGAAGGTTTATCCGTAAGACAAGCCTTGATGAACTTCCCCAGTTCTGGAATGTTCTGAAGGGCGACATGTCCATTGTGGGCCCCAGACCGCCCCTCCCCAGAGAAGTGGTGCAGTATAGCCAATATCAGAAGCAGCGGCTGCTGGTAAAGCCGGGAATCACCTGCATCTGGCAGGTTCAGCCGAAGAGAAATGATCTGAGCTTCGATGAGTGGGTGGCTCTGAATATAGAATACATATAAAATCGCAGTATCGGCTTAGACCTGAAACTGATGTTTAAAACAGCATCTGCCATGTTCGGCGGAGAGGGCAGATAGATAGTACTCAAAGTGATAGGCAAAAGCAAAGAGGGAGGATACTTGATGTGGTTGATTATAACATCAAAGTAATAGATAACCGGAGAGTAATTGATTTTTTAGGAATTCGCTTGAATAACATGACGGGCGAAGAGATAGTCGATTATGTTGACATGTGTATCACTCGTGGTACGCCTTGCCAGATTGTCGGGGTAAACGTAGATCAAGCGCTTCGTGTAATTGAAGACCCTTATTCCCATGAAATATTTGATAATGCGGAGTTGGTTTTCACAGATGGAAAACCCATCATATGGATGGCGAAAAGATTGAAGCGCCCTGTTGTGGAGAAAGTATCAGGGCCAGATTTAATGCGGATGCTGTGCAAGCGTGCAGCAGAGAAACATCATAAGATTTTTTTGCTGGGTTGTGCAGACGGGGTTGCAGCACGTGCCGCAGAAAATTTACAAAGAGATTATCACGGTTTACAGTGTGTAGGTACATATTCGCCGCCATTCGGATTTGAGAATGATCCAGATGAAATGAGTAAAATTATTTTTATGCTAAAGAACTCTGGGGCGGACGAACTCTTTGTTGGAATGGGTTCACCCAAGCAGGATATTTTTATTTATGAAAATATGCAAAAATATCAGATTCCAGTGTCCTATTCCATGGGAGCCGCGATTGATTTTATTGGAGGAAATGTGAAACGCGCACCTAAGTGGATGTGCGATCATGGCCTCGAGTGGTTTCACCGTATGATGCATAATCCCAGAAGACTAGCCAGAAGGTATCTGTTGGAAGACCCCAGATTGCTGAAATACTTTTATGCTTTTCTAAAACAGGAAAGAAAAGCAGGGAGACTCAAAAAATAAGATGAAAGTATTGATTGTTGAAACAACTTTATTTGGATATGACGGAATTACAAGTGTAATTACAAATTATTATCGGTATCAGGATCATAACCGTGTACAAATGAACCTGGTGACCATCAATCCTGTCAGTGAGAGTTTTTTGAAAGAGCTTTCTCAGCACAATAGCCGCAATATTGTTCTTCCCTATCGGAACGCAAATCCGGTAAAATACGTTCATAAACTGGCCGAAATTTTACGGAAGGGAAAATACGATATTATACATGTCCATGGCTGTAGTTCCACCATGGCAGTGGAGATGCTGGCCGGCAAACTGGCCGGAGTAAAGATCCGAATCTCGCACAGTCACAACACCAAGTGTGACCATGTGAAAGCGGATAAAATTCTCCGCCCTTTTTTCAATCGCTGGTGTAACGTAGGATTTGCGTGCAGCAAAGAAGCGGGGCAGTGGCTCTTCCCTCAAAAAGAGTTCTCTGTTATTTCAAACGGTGTGGACCTGGAAAAGTTTCAGTTCCAGCCCTCTGTCCGGGAGGAAATGCGGAAACGTTATGGCCTGGAGCACAACTTTGTGGTGGGACATGTGGGAAGATTTAGCCTTCAGAAGAATCATCGGAAGCTGATTGAGATTTTTGCAGAAATAAGCAGACAACATGAAAATGCAAAACTTGTCCTGGTAGGCGATGGAGAACTGAAGGAGGAAATTCAGGAACTGGCTGAAAAGCAGCATCTGGATGTCCTGTTTGCAGGCCTCAGCAATGAGGTTGAAAAGTGGTTGCAGGCCATGGATGTCATGGTGTTCCCCTCTCTTTTTGAAGGGCTTCCCTTGGGAATGGTGGAGGCACAGGCCTCGGGCTTACCCTGTGTTCTGAGCAACACGGTTTCTCATGACGCAAAGCTGACAGATTTAGTTGCCTTCGTGGATCTGGAAGCGGAGGCTTCTGTCTGGGCGGAAACAACGGACAGAATGTATCGTGCAATCGATCGTCCGACCCACGTGGAGTCTGTTAAAACGCAGATTCGCCGGGTACATTTTGACATCAGATCAAATTGCGGAGAACTGGCGGACAAATATGAAATGCTGTTGAATAATAAGGAGATATAGAATGAAATACTTAATTCTTGGTGCCGGTCCTACTGGATTAACAATTGCCAACCGTTTGAAGCAGGCAGGTGTCACGGATTTTCTGGTTCTCGAAAGAGAGAAAACTGCAGGCGGGCTGTGCCGTTCTGAGAATGTGGATGGATCCCCTTTTGATATCGGTGGTGGCCATTTCCTGGATGTACGCCGTCCCAAGGTCAATGAGTTTTTGTTCCATTTCATGCCGGAAGAGGAATGGGACCACTATACCCGGGACAGCCGGATTCTCGTAAACGGCAATCTGGTCAACCATCCCATTGAGGCAAACATCTGGCAGATGAAGCTGGATGATCAGGTGCAGTACTTGAAGTCCATCGCAGAAGCAGGCTGCAACACCGGTGAGGCGATGCCCGAAAGCTTTGTGGACTGGATCTATTGGAAACTGGGCAAGCGCATTGCCGAGGATTATATGATCCCCTATAACCAGAAAATGTTTAATAAGAATCTGAACGCACTGGGTAACTACTGGCTGGATAAGCTTCCCTCTGTCAGCTTCGAGGAAACGCTGAAATCATGCTTGACGAAGCATGCCTATGGCACTCAGCCCGGCCATGCCCAGTTCTATTATCCCAAAAAGTACGGATATGGCGAGCTTTGGCTCAGACTGGCAGAGGCAATCCGTGACAACATTGAATACGGAAAAGCTGCCAAGGAAATCGATTTTAACACCAAAACGGTCACAACTGCCGATGGCAGCCGGTACCAGGCGGATGTCATCTTTACAAGTATTCCCTGGATGGAGTTTGAGCGTATTGTGGGTATGCCGGATGACATTAGGGACAGCGTTAAGCAGCTGAAGTATAGCTCTATTCAGACTGAGTATTTCCCTGAGAGACTGGATACTCCCTGCCACTGGATCTACTTCCCGGATCCCAAGCTGTCCTACCACAGAATCCTGGTCCGCCATAACTTCTGCCCCAACAGCCGTGGCTACTGGACGGAAACCAACAGCGAGCGGATCGATATGGAAGCACCCAACGATCATTTCAAGTACATGAATCAGTACGCTTATCCTCTGAATACGATCGGAAAACCCCAGATCATGAAGAGACTTCTGGACTGGAGCCGGGAGCGGAATGTTATCGGTATTGGCCGCTGGGGCGAACACCAGCACTACAATTCAGATCTGACGGTTGAGCGTGCTCTTGAACTGGTGGACAGTATTAAGGATATGTAAAAAGAGAAGAGATACGAATGAGTGAGGAATCAGAAATGCACGGATTCTTCTGGAGGACTTAATATATGAGCTTAGTTACAGAAATTGCAAAGGACACATGTATGAACGTTATCAGGGCTGGATTGGGCCTGCTTCGTGTTTTCCCGATTAAGAAAAATCGAGTGATTTTCACAAGTTATAACGGCAACCAGTATTCCTGCAACCCGAAATGTATCAGTGAGTGTCTGCAGCAGTCTGGCGACAACTATGAAGTTATCTGGGCGTTTCTTGATCCGCAAGCACATATGGATCTTGCCAAGGAAAATATTAAAGTCATCAAAAACAGCGGCCTCAAATTCTGGTATTATCGCCTAACCTCCCGTGTCAGCGTGACGAATGTTATGTGGCGCAATTATACGCCTGTCCGTAAGAAACAGTATGAGATTCAGACCTGGCATGGCGGTGGCGGCGGATATAAGAAAACCTTAAATGACGACAAAGCCCAGCAGCAGAAAAAGATTACCCTTAAGCGTCATTTGAAAAATTTTGAGAGATATTCGCTGGTCCTTACCAGTTCGGCAACCAGTTTACGCACCAATGCACGCATGGCTATGCAATACAAAGGGGTTGTGCTGGGCGGTACCCCTCGGAATGATATGCTGATTAACCAAAATCACCCGGAGATCAGTCAGAAAGTCAGAGAGCATTTTCACCTAAATGCCAACACGAAAATTGCGTTATATGCACCTACCTGGAGAGCAGGCGCCAAGGCTGAGGAGTTTGACCTGGATTATGCCCGCTTTAAGGAATCCTTGCACCAGAGATTCGGCGGTGAGTGGATCGTGCTGAGGAGATTTCACTGGATGGCAGCCAAGCTGTTCAGTGAGAAATCGGATGAATATATCTGCGCTGAGGACTATCCGGATATGCAGGAACTGCTCTACGCCGCAGATGTGTTGGTATCGGATTATTCTTCCTCTATTTGGGATTACTCCTTCACCTGCAAGCCTTGCTTCCTGTTCTGCCTGGATCTGGCGAATTACGAAGAGGAACGGGATTTCTACAATCCCATTACCACATGGGGCTTCCCTGTTGCGCAGTCCAATGAGGAGCTGTTTGATGCAATTCGGGAGTTTAACCAGGAAGACTATTCTAAGGCAATGGAGAACCAGCATATTAAGAATACTTCTTTTGAGACGGGGCATGCCACAGAAAATGTCTGCCGCATTATTCACTCCATGTGTTTTGGGGACGGCAGCCTGCCTAAAGGATTGCCTTATCACTTTTACGAGGAAGAAGTCTGAAAGCAGTAGGGGGGTAATGACATGGCGTTGAAAGACAGGCTGAAGAAAAATAAGACGGTACATTATCTTGGAATCTGCCTGAAGGGACTGAAAAACGATCAATTCGTCGATAAGGTTTTTTCTGCATATGAAAGTCCAGATGCCTTATTTTTCCGGCATTTGGGTGAAGAAAACCCGGAGAGAAACATTTATCTCATCTACTGTGATAACTCTGCCAGAGGCTTTTTCTCCCTGTTTAACCTGGTTCTGGATGGACTGCAGTTTGCGGATGCTTATCATATGACACCGGTAGTAGAATGGGGCTCGGCCACAATTTACCATGAACCGGATGGGTTTGATGGTGTTTCTAACAGCTTTGAATTCTTTTTTAAGCAGCCTTCCGATGTTTCCGTTGAGCAGGCAAGACACTCAAAGAATGTACTGTTTTATGAGTATAACCATAGAAAAATCAGCATCCCAGACTTTGATGTTACAGTTTTAGCGTCATTAAGGGATGACTTGAAGATGGAACAGTATTTGGATAAAAAAGCGGATCTTGTCAGAAGATATATTCATTTTAGCGACCGTGTGCAGACCGATTTGGATCAGAGTCTCCGTCAGCTTTTGAATGGAGAAAAAGTTCTGGGCGTACATGTTCGGGGCACAGATATGAATGTCGGATACAACGGTCATGCGAAAGCTGTTGCTCCGCAGGAATATCTGGAAGAGGCACAGACAGCATTTCACCAGCATGATTTCCAAAAGGTTTTTCTGGCAACGGATGAAGAGCGGGTCATCGACATGTTCCGGGATGCGTTCGGGGATAAGCTGATCTATTACAAAGATGTTATGAGATCGGAAGATGGAGAACCGGTACATTTTTCCTCCGGTCATAGAAAAAATCATAAGTATCTGCTTGGACTGGAAGTACTCAGGGATATGTATACCCTGTCGGCCTGTGACGGATTGATTGCAGGCGCATCAAATGTATCGGTGACAGCCCGTATTATGAAAAAAAGTCGTATGGAAACATTTTGCTTTATGAAGATACTCAATCATGGTTTTAACGTAAGCAACATCCGAATGAAGCAAATTCATTGAAATAGTGCAATAAGGTGGTCTAATGGTTTCTAAAAAAAAGCTCCTGGCTGGAACAGCAATGTTGATGTCATTTGTCCTATTCTTTCGGCCACGCACGCTGAACTTGTACAGCGGGTTATCTGATATATATTATATTTTCCAGATTCTTATGGTTTATATCTGTGTGCTGCTGTTTGTTGCGTGCATAATCAAGGGAAAGATTAAATTATTCAGCGCATTGGCTTATTGGATGGTCTTGTTTCAGCTGATTCAGGTTTATTCTGCCTATGTGAATGGATTATTTGACAGCTCTCTGATTATTCGTGTGGTAACGCTGATTGCCTCGGTTATGCTGTCTGAGTATTTTCTGAGAACCAATCCAAAGATCTTTATCAGTTTGCTGAATTGTGTGTGCGGTTTGCTGGTTTTTCTCAATAATATCAGCTTTTACTGGACAGCACATACTAATTTTACAGACGCAACGGGAAACTTGATTTATTTCTGGTCAACAAAAAACCATCTTGCCAGCTTGTTCTTTTTAACACTCATTACAAGCATTCTGGTCAATCGGATCGTGAAAAAAAGAATAGTAAAAGCTGGAGCTTATTTTGCTATTGTTAACGTTTTCTGGGGCGTACTGATTTTCAAAAGCTCGACAACAATTGTTGGTATTCTTGCTTTTACCATTGCCTTACTGCTTTGTAGGAAAAAACAAGTTGTGTATAAACCAATGGCTTGGTTTTTCCTGCTGCTCGGACTCCATGTGGCGATTGTAGTGTTTAGAGTTCAGCATATTTTTACGTGGCTGATTGAGCAGATCCTTCATAAAAATCTGACGTTAACTGGACGAACCCACATTTGGAATGTTGCCATGGCATTGATTCAGGCAAATCCCTGGCTGGGATATGGCAAATCCAGTTTATTAAAATTTGCATTTACCAAGTATGCAATTCCTGCCCATAACCAATTCCTGGATATCGGCATTACATGCGGAATACCTGGATTGCTGGTATATCTGATCATTCTTTACTGTGCATTTCGGAACCTTTCTAAATGTAAAGAAAGTCCCTCCGGAAGGGTTATGGCGTGCGCACTGCTTGCGTATTTGGTCATGTCTATTGCAGAAAGCCCGGATCCATATCAGCCGTGGTTTATCATATTTGCTATGACGGCGTATATGAAACAGCTAGATTCTTTGTATCAGAGAAAGACTTTCCGGCTTGTATTTAAGAAGAGGAGCATCGGCGTTAATGAGTAAAAATAAGGAAGAAAGTCAAAAGGTATCGGAGCAAATCTCTGTGCAGAAGAAACGCGGTAAAAGCAGTATTCAGCGGAATTTTGTGTATAATATTCTCTACCAGATTCTGATTGTGGCTATGCCGCTGATTACAGCGCCCTATGTCTCACGAGTGCTGGGGGCACATAATCTGGGAATTTATAACTATACATTTTCAGTCGCAGATTATTTCATGCTGTTTGCCATGTTGGGCATTAAGAATTACGGAAATCGCCAGATTGCGACGGTGCGTGACAATAAAGATTTGCTGTCCCGTACATTTTGGAACATATATTTTCTGCAGATTTTCTCCGCAACGCTGCTGATGGTGCTGTATTTAGGCTATTTCGCATTTTTTAATGTAGATAACCGAATGATTGTTTTAATTCAAGGACTTCATTTGCTGACTGCAATTGTAGATATCAGCTGGTTTTTCTTTGGCATCGAAGAATTCCGTGTAACAGTTGTGCGGAATACCATTATTAAAATAGTCAGTTTAGTACTTATTTTCACACTTGTGAAAAGCCCCAATGACCTTTGGCTGTATACCTTGATTCTGTCGGGAAGTATGTTTCTGGGATATGTTTCCGTTTTTCCCTTCCTTAAGCGATACGTTCATTTCTGTAAGCCTACCTTCCAGGAGATGAAGAAGCATATTAAGCCGACGCTGCTGCTTTTCCTTCCTGTCATTGCTGTCAGTATCTTCAACGTCATGGATAAAATTATGCTTGGAAGAATGAGCAGTTATGTTCAGGTCGGTTTTTACGGAAATACAGATAAACTGATGCGCATCCCTCTGGGGGTGATTACAGCGCTTGGAACGGTTATGATGCCCCATATGGCGCATATGGTAGCCAGCGGAGACAGGGAGAAAAGCAAAGAAGTCATTGAAAACTCCATGATTTTTGTGATGTGTATGGGCTGTGCATTGGCATTTGGCCTGGCAGGCGTTGGACGCAATTTTGCTCCCATTTTTTTTGGAGAGGAGTTTAAGGCCTGCGGTACTCTGATTATTTTCCTGTCACCGACGATCCTTTCGCTGTCCTGGGCGAATGTGATACGAATGCAGTATCTGATACCGAACAAAATGGATACGGAATTCACCATTTCCACAGTTATCGGTGCGGTGGTTAATGTGATTGTGAATGCCCTCTTGATTCCACATTACGGTGCATTGGGCGCAATCATCGGAACGGTTCTGGCGGAAACTTCTCTGACGATTTATCAGACCTACACCGTTAGAAAATTTCTTCCGATTGGACGTTTCCTTAGAGAAACACTGCCGTTCTTGTTTACCGGTTTAGTTATGTGTCTGGTCGTGAATGGCCTAGGAAATATGCTGGGACAGGGCATAGGTGTATTGCTGATCCAGATTGTAGTGGGCGCAATCCTCTATATTGCCCTGGTGCTGCTGTATTTCAGATATACCCATTTTGAGCAGGTGCGTAAATTCGGAGGCGTAGCGTGGGAATATGTACGCTCCTGTGTAAAAAATGTCAAAGCAAAATTCAAGAAAAAATAAACGATCTCATACCAGGCACTGATTTGTCGGCGGTACTCCATGGGATTGTGGAAAGGTGACATAATGAAGAGAAATTCTAATATCGAACTGTTGCGAATTCTGTGCATGTATGCCATTACACTGCACCACCTCATCTTACACAGTGCTGTGCTTGAGCGTCCTTTCACTGGGCAGTCTGTGCTCCCGGAGCTGCTTATCCTGTTTGGAAAGATTGCTACCAATATCTTTATCCTAATTACAGGATATTTTATGATTCAAAGCATTTCCCAGTCTTATAAGAGCACCTTGAAAAAGGCAATCCAAATCTGGGGAAAAATATTTCTGTATTGCGTGCTCTGTCTTGCCTTTGGCATGATGCTCGGCGACAAGATAAGCGCCGCAAAACTTCTCAAATCATTTTTCCCGATCTCCACCAAAATGTACTGGTTTATGACTGCGTACTTTGGACTGCTTCTGATTTCCCCATTTTTGAATCGATTTGCAGCAAGTCTCTCCCGGGAAGAGTATGAGAAGTTTTTACTGGTTTGCGCTGTGCTGATGATTCTCCCACCCAAAAATGTCTGGGCAAGTGATTTCATTTGGTTCGTGGCACTGTATTTTGCGGCAGGGTATGTGCGCCTGCATGGCTTTAGGTGGCTGCGCAGTCAGAAGAGCAGAATAGCGTGTGCACTGATTTCTGTATTGGTTATGTGGATTGGTACGATAGCGTTGTCTGTACTCTCTCTGCGTTTTCCGGCCATAGAAGGGCATCGCCTCTATTTTGCGTTAAGGCAAAATTCTATTTTTATGTTTGCGGCTTCTATCAGTATTTTTTTGATATTCCTCAACATGAAAAAACATGACAGCAAGTTCATCTGCACAGTCTCTGTGCATGTACTGCCATGCTATCTGATTCAAAGCAATCTGTTTGTTTCCGGAAGGCTGTGGACTTTTGTGGATGAAATGCTTGCACGATGGGACTACAATATATTACTTATTTTGTTGATTCCGGTTGCACTGATGATCCCTTTTGTGCTGATAGATGTGGTGCTGTCTCGGATTTGTGGGTTGATACCATGTCCGTTATCCAAAATTGAAAAATAAAGTTGAATTGGTTTTGCGGAGAACTGGCAGATTCCCAGAAATTGAGAAATAATATTACAAAGGAGAAATTTTATGATTTATGCGGCGATTTTAGCCGGTGGTGTCGGTAGACGCATGGAAAAGCATACAATTCCTAAGCAGTTTATAACGATTGCTGGAACACCTGTCATTATTATGACAGTGCGGGAATTTTTAAAGAATGATCGGTTTGAAAAAATTTATGTCGCAGTGAATGCGGACTGGAAAGAGTACTTCTCCAAGCTGATGAGCGATACCTTCTCCGCCGATGAAAATGAAAGAGTAGAGATTGTCAATGGCGGAAGAGAACGGCTGGACTCTTTTACGAATGTAATGAACAGTATCGTTAAGGGCAGGGGGCTTAATCAGGAAGATATCTTGATTTGCCATGATTCTGTGCGTCCCTTTGTGCAGCAGCAGATGATCAATGACTGCATTGATGCAACGCTGGAGGATGGCCTGGCTCTGACGGTTGTGCCTACGACAGATACCATTCACGTGGCTCAGGATAAGAAATTCCTTACCGGCACGTTGAATCGAGAGAATTTATATAATGGTCAGAATCCGGCTGGCTTTAATATTGCACTGCTGAAAAATGTACTGGATCACATTTCTGACGAAGAGAAGAAGGGAATTACGGGCACCACGCAGCTGATGATCAATGCCGGCTATAAGATCAGAATCGTCGAGGGTCATACCAGTAATTTCAAAATCACTACAGACAAGGATCTGGATGTTGCGGACAGAATGGTCCGTGCCAAGCCCAGAACACGCTCCATTGGCTTGCTGGACTGCACTCTGCGTGACGGCGGTATTGTTATTAATTTTGACTACGGCGCAGAACGGATGCAGAAAATCAAGGCTACTCTGGAAGAGTCTGGAGTGGAATATATTGAGTGCGGCTATATCAACGAGACCAAGGGCAGTGCTCAAGGCAGGACATGCTTTGACAACGAAGTGAGTATTGAAAAAACGCTCCTGTCTACCGGCAAGAAGCCCGGTATCACCTATGTGGCAATGATCGACTATGGCACGTTTGATGTCAATAAACTCCACGACAGAACCACCGATGGTATCGATGGCATTCGGCTGGCTTTCCACAAGGAACATTGGGAAGATGCCATGAGCTGGGGCAAGATCATCCTCAGCAAGGGTTATGACCTGTTCATTCAGCCCATGGTGTCCATGCGCTACAGTGATGAGGAATTCAAAGAACTCATCCGTACTTTTAACGCAGAGTTAATCGGTGCCAAGGGATTTTATATGGTTGACAGTTTTGGACAGATGAATAATATTGACTTAATCCATAAACTGGAAATTGCGGATCAGTATGTAAATGAGGATGTGGTGCTTGGCTTCCACGGCCACAATAATCGGCAGATGGCCTACTCGAATGCACTTTCTTTCGTGGAGTTTAATGCAAGACATGCCATGCTTTTGGATTCCAGCATTATGGGTATGGGCAAGGGGGCCGGCAATCTTTGTACGGAACTGATCGAACCCATTCTGATTAACGAGGGAAAATACTATAACGTCCATGTAATCTACGATGCTATCTCCGAATACTTTGCAGCACAGCAGAGAGAAACACCCTGGGGTTACAGCCTGGACTATTATCTTTCCTCCCTGTATGCGTGTACACCCAGCTATATCAAAATCTTTGTGGCAGACGAAAGGGTTACGACAGATATCCTGGTTCATCTGCTGCAGACCATCCCAGATGACAAGAAAGCTGCATGTGATAAAAAATTTGCCGCTGAACACCTGAAGAGTTATTTCGGTGATTGACAATAGTTTTTCAGTATTTGCATGAAATAGTGGAGATATATGATGAAAGTGTATTCTATTTTTGATGACTATGGGGAAGAACCCATCAGCAAACTGCAGTCGGCGGGTATTGAAATTACAGTTCATCCCCTGGGTGTTCCTCGCCCGGATTCGGCCCAGATGAAGGAGATTTTTGAACAGTACGACGGTGTTATTATCGGAACATCCCAGAAAATGCCGGAGGAGATGTTCGAAAACATTGATTCTCACAAAATCATTGCCACTGCTTCTGTGGGTCTGGATCACATTAAAGTGCCCGAGTCCAAAAGACATCTTATCACCGTGCTGAATACGCCCAAGGCAAATGCACAATCGGTGGCAGAGTACACCGTCGGATGTGCACTTGCTTGCTGTAAGCGTCTGGCAGAAGGTGCGGAGCTCTACAAAGCAGGGAAAAATAACAAGGCATTGCATCAGAAACCGGAGGATTTGTACGGTAAAACGCTGGGCGTTGTCGGTGCGGGCAATATCTCCAAACGCATCATGGAGTATGGAAATTTTCTGGGAATGCAGGTCCTTTGCTGGACACAGCATCCTGAGAAGCATGAGTCACTGAAGGCGCAGGGGGTGGAGTTTGTCACTCTAGACGAACTGCTGAAGATGGCGGATGTTATCTCTGTGAACCTTCCCAACTGCGTCGGTACCCGGGATCTCATTTCGGAGGAAAAAGTTCAGATGCTTCAAAACAACGTGATTTTTATCAGTGTTTCCAGAAAAGATACTGTAAATTATCAAGCACTTTTTCGCAGAGCACAGGAAAATCCGGGATTTTATGTTTGCTTAGATTTGGATGTAACTCCGGAGATTGCGGAGAGAATTCCGGACTTGCCCAATGTACTTGTGACCCCCCATATTGCGGGTGGAACCGTAGCCACCAGAAAACGAATGTTCCTGGAGGTGGCGGAGCAGCTCGTGAGACACTGCGGAGTCTGAAGCGGTCTGTGCAGGCAACAGAAAAAGCAGTTGCTTGCTGTACGGCTTAAAGTCCGTCCTGTGAGTGGGGTTGCCCCGGCTTATCCTTTATACGATATACGCAATCGCCTAAGTTGGGAGGCATATTTTGAATTTAAAAAAATTATTGAGACACAGAAGCACGATTTACGGAATTTTGGCCATCTGGATTCTTGTTTTCCACATTGACCGGAGACTGGGAAATGTGATTCAGCTGTGGGGCGTTTCTCAGCTGGTTCAAAGCGGCAATTTCGCAGTAGATATTTTTATGTTCCTGTCCGGATATTGCCTGTACCAGTCTTTTGACAAAAATCCTGTAATCTCGTCCTTCTATCGGAGAAGAGTCATCAGACTGCTTCCTTCCTATTGCCTAATTGCCATTCCATTTTGGCTGTGGCGCAGCTATGTCGATGCCCCCATGGCCGGTATTCAGGGCTATATGGTGCGGTTCCTGGCAAATGCTTCTTCCGCCACTTTCTGGCTTCGTGAAGTTTTGACAACATGGTTTGTGTTTGCAATCTTTGCTTTTTACTTGATTTTTCCATTCCTGTATCGCATTATCAAAAAGGGCAAAGGCTGGTCGGCAGGAATAATCATTGCGGCCTATCTATTCAATATTGTTTGCATATACTGTGTTCCAATCTATTCCAAAAGCAGCATCGCATGGAGCAGACTTCCGGTTTTTATCATGGGAGCGGCAGCCTGTGCCTACCCCGAAGGAATTGATCTGGAAACCTTATCCAGAAAATCCCGTACGGTGATGCTGAGCGTTTCTGTAACCATCCCCATCCTGCTGATGGTCATATTCCCGGCGGGAACATGGATACTTAACCATGGCGTGCGCAGAGAGTATATGTGGATGCTGTATGGCCTGTTAACCCCCATGATTGTTTTTGATCTTATGTGGGTTGTAGAATGGGGAAAAGTACGGCTTTGGCGGGGACTTTCCGCTTTCCTGCGGTGGGCCGGAGGGATGTCTATTGAAATCTATATGACACATATCATCCTCCTAAATGTAATGATCCATTATGATGTTATGCCTAAATTGGGAATTGCAGCATTTTTGCTGATTCCGGTTATTTCCTTACTATGGGCATCTGCTGCGAACTATTTGGTGAACAAAATGTGCAACAGGAATCGACGGGAAAGTTAACAGGCTGTTTGTTTGGACTTCGGAAAATCTTACATAAAGCCTCCTTGAAACGCAGTATGTTCGAGCTGGTGCAGTGAACCATGCGGTAGTTTTCTGAATCAAAATGGTCTGGAAAATATCTTTTCTGCTGACGATAGCGGCTTGGACTGTCCGTATGACAGACGATGCAATGGTATAGATTGGCTTCCGCCAATCCAGAATTTTTCGGAAGTAAGTTCCGCAAAAAGAATGCAAAGGTTCCTGTCCTATTATTTCAAAAAGCTTAAACATAAGGTCAATGGCAGCCCTAAATTGACAGATTTGCATTGACACCAATCTGCTTTCCCATTAAAACCTGTAAAATGAATGGTCAGACTTGTGGTGCCGTCTGCTCCAGAATATGAGATGTACGCAAAAGAGTGCTGCAGGAAATTGGCACAGGAGCTGTTCGATCGCCGAGAAGAGTTTGTGTTTGAAGCACCTAC
>RCNI01000993.1_pt1 | contig 16271 bp, 3 predicted proteins | sample 2041151 | NCBI WGS metagenome assembly RCNI01 (sample SAMN09708214, study PRJNA481090) | feces metagenome | isolation source: feces | place: Antarctica: Albino Rookery | reverse complement strand
CTTTATAATTTGCTGCTTCGGTACCATTACCTTCATGTTCATAGAATAAGACAGTGTTGCCACTATAATTATTGATAGTTAAATCATGAACATCCTTTTGTACAATATAGCCCGCATTTGCTACTTCAGCACTACCTACTAGTTTTGCTACCACACTTCCTTTAAAAGCATTCTTAGTACTACCATATTGTTCATTATTCCAAACAGCACCATTTTGCAGATAAATATTAGTTCTGCCCTTACTTGCATCCTTGTAATTATTATCTACAATACCAGTAAAAGAAGATTTATTACTAGCAAGACCTACATTTATCTCTGAATCAAGATCTGTGTCCCAAGACCATTCCTTTACAGTACCAATATTTCCTTTAATCACCAAATCATTATTAGCAGGTGCTGCTTTAGCAGTATCGACATTTATATTAACATTACTACCACCATTAACGACAATAGCATAACCTCTTCCATCTTTGTTAACTTCAAGATTGCCGCCACCATTAATATCTACAAGGCCTTTTTCACCCGCTGCAAAAATAGCTGTACCATTTACCTTTAGGTCAACATCGCCAGTAACTTTAACCTTACCAGTTGCTGCAGTGCCTGTATCATTATTGACAGCAACTTTAATGCCCACAACTTTAAAATAATCAAGATTGCCAGCATCTATTCCCCAAGAGCCATCTTGCTCTTTCATAGTTAAATTTCCATCTATGGTTATATCTGCACGACCCTCTCCAATTATGCCATAAGCATTACTTGCATTACCATTACCATTACCAGCTTTAGAAATAACACTCATATTACCATGAGCATTAACAATTGCAGGACCACTACGGCCATTTCCTTTAATATAAATTCCCTTTGTACCTGCAAATTCATCAACATTAACTGCAGTAATATTAATATTTTTAGCATTAAAATTTAATGTTCCATCACGATCATCATAAACACCAGTTACAGAACCACCAAATTCATCGCCCATATTATTAATTTTATTACTAAAATTTAAAACTCCATTCTGAGCTTTAACAGTAACTTCTTCCATACCCTCTTTGATTTTAACCGGAGTACCCTTAGCGCCTGAACCATTAACAGTAACATCAGCGCCTTCACCAAAATCATAAATTGAGTGACTTCGATCTATCTCCTGATAAATCCCACTATACGCAGAAGGATCCTTACCTGTAATCACAGCACTATAATCCGTAGCAAATGCTGAAGGAATATAAGAAGCACCTGCCAATATTCCAACAGTTACAGCCAATACTAAACTTTTTTTAGTTTTTTTCATTTAATCCATCTCCTTAATAAATATTCAGCGAGAGTGTTTATATATTCAAGTTTAAGTAAAGCTGAACAGCTTTACTTAAACTCTGAATAATCTGCTATCCAATCAAAAAGTAAAGCTAAAGCCTGCATTTACTTTCCAATCTTGTTTATAATCACCAGCTAGACTCTTAGTTACATCTGCATAGAAATTACTACATCTGCTTAAATTGTAATTGCCACCCAAAGTGAAGTCAGTCCAAGTACCTGCTACATCAAAGCTTGTATTCTTTAAACCACCATCTTTAGCATTATATGTTCCATTTACATCACCACTAAATTCATGGTTTAAGCTCAATCTTGCATATAATGCTCCGCGATCACTTGTACGACCTGTTTCAACACCAACACGCCCTACAAAACTATCAAAAGCATCCTGATTAATATTAAGCACTGCTGCACCACTATGTGCATCATAACTATCCCCATTTACATGAGCCCAAGTTAACTGTACTTGTGGTTCAAAGTAGCGATTTCCATTGGCAATTCGCTTACCATATTGTGCACTAACGGCATAACCAGGGGCTTTATACTCACCTTCCAGTTTTTGACCAATCTCATTATATACGGTATAGTTATTCTTCACTTGGCCAAATTTGGCAGATAAATCCAAATAGCTGCCATCATTGAAATCTTTAGTGCCATATACACCTACAGTATAAGTTTTGTAGTCACCTTCTCCGCTAAGCAGATAATCGCTTTCACCATCTTTATAGTCAAACATCAAACCTGCATTCCAGCCATTGCCAAATTCTTTATCAAAACCAGTTTGTACTGCATAGTAGTTGCCACTTACATCTGTTTTCCTGCCTTCGTATTTAGTCTCACCACCAAACACCCTTATCCAGGCGCCTTCTTCACTACCATTTCTTAATTCACTAGTTCTTACGAAAGAATCTGCTGCAACATCTCTCCAAGAAAGCATTGCATCAGTCATAGCTGTTCTTGCACCTTGCATCATGTAACTTTCATAATCACCATATTCAATATCACCAGGTTTATCAGGATTTACTGGCTTATCAGGATCTACTGGTGGTACTGGCTTATCTTCAACAATATTCATACTGCCTTCCACATAATTACCTTGACCATTAGTTTTGTCGAAATTCATATCACCAATAACTTTTCCTGCACTAGCCGCCGTCAAACCACTAGCAATTTGTACTTTACCTACTAAATTATTTTCTTTATCAGCAATAGCCCCATTATAGTACAATTTTCCTGCCAAAGTATCCAGTACTTTAGCAACTTGGACTTTATTATCAATAGTAATACCATTATTGCCTGTAGATACTACAATACTAGAACCACTAGCTGCGCTATTAATTACTGTGTTGCCTGCAACATCCTTGCCTGCTTGATAATCAGCCTTGCTAACATTGCCAGCTTTATAATCTTTAGCATTAGTACCATCACCTTCATGTTCATAGAACAATACACTGTGACCACTATAATTATTGATTGTCAAATCATGAGTGTCCTTTTGGACAATATAACCAGCATGTTCTGCATCACTACCACCTACTAATTTTTCTACTTTACTACCTTTAAATTTCCCAATTTCTTTATTGTTATAAGCATCAAGATTGCCATGATATTCATTATTCCAAGTAGCACCATTGGATAAGTATAAATTAAAAGCAGCTTTAGTCTTTTTAGGATCAACTTCATTAAATACTACACCCTTTAATGAGGATTCTTTATTGGACAAGCCCAAATTAATCGTACTCTCTTTAATATCCAAAAGTGTGCCACTACCATAAAAACCGATATTACCTTTAATTTCTACTGTGTTATCACTAGCACCATCTTTAGTATCATTCATATTCATGTTAATAGTGCCACCTTTGGAAGCCAAAGAATATACACTAACAACTCTATCACCAAGTGCATCAGTAGAAATCACATAATTATCATCAGTAATAATAGTGCCACCTTTTAAATTTACTTCGGTATAGTTGCCATAAGCTGCAACACCTGTACCTCTAATTTTTAAATTAACATCACCATTAATGTTTATTTTACCACCATAACCACCATCACCAGTTAAGGCATTATTTTGAGCCATAATACCTACTGCTGTATACCAACTAGGACCAGTGTGATTTACATGGTATATACCCCAACTATCATATTTCTCCATAGTTACATTACCATTAACAGTAATTTCACTATTATCTCGACCATAAATACCTACACTATCAGCATTACCAGAACCTGCTACATTAATACTTACATCAGCATCAATAACTACATTGCTTTTATCAGCATTATTATTATTAATATCAATACCAGCAGAGGCTTGTGCAGAATCAACATCAATGATAAGTCTATTTGCTGTTAAATTAAGATCAGCTCCAGTTTTGTAAATATTAATACCATGTCCGTCTTTATCTCCTGTAAGTACTTGTAAAATCAAATCTCCTTTGCCAGTATTAATAACAGTATCTTTCTTTAATTTGATAGTGTCATAGTTAGTACCAAGGATACTTACATTTTTATTCCCATCAAAAATATAATTGGTAAAACCATCTTTTTCTGAAGTTACACCTGCATTTACATAAGGCTGATCTTCAGCTAAAATACCACTAATATCATTTTGGAAAGTATAATCAGGTTCATAAAAATGAGAACCCTTACCTGTTTCAGGGTCAAAAGTAATATCTCCAACTACTCTACCGTAGCTAGATGCGGACAAACCACTGGCGATTTGTACCTTGCCAATCAAATTAGTCTCTTTACCACCAATAGCACCTTCATAAATAAGCTTACCAGCTAATCCATTTAAAATAGCATTTAAAGTATTGTTACTAGTATTTTCTATATCAATGAAAGTATTATGATTTTTATCTCCTGCAAAAGTTGGCGTAGACAAAGTAACGACAGTACCAGCTTCAGCATGCTTAATAACAGTATCACCGCCAATATAATCCTCAGCTTTAGTACCATAACCTTTACGATCGTAAACAATTACAATATTACCGCTACAATTATTGATAGTTAATTTGTTTTTATCTTTTTGAAAAATACCACCAACATGTTTTGCATCAGGACCACCAACAAAATTATTTACTACGCTACCTTTGAATTTTTTTGCCAAACTATCACTATTAGCGATTTTATCTAAATCTGTCCTACCATAATATTCATTAATCCAAGTGGCACCATTTGAAAAATAAAGATTAGCACCAGAATTTTTAATATTCTTATCTACATAAATGGCCCCAGTAAAGGAAGAATCATAATCAGATAAACCTATATTGATATCCGCTTTATCAATGCTAAAAGATCCCATCAAGCCTAAGTTTCCTACTATTTTAATTTTTTTACTGTCACCTGCACCATCTTTAGCATCATTCATATTCATGTTAATAACACCACCTCTAGAAATCATAGAGAAAGTATCAGCAACACGATCACCTAATTTATTTGATTGATATACATAATTAGGATCGACAACAATAGTTCCGCCCTTTAAATTTATTTCAGAGCCTTTACCATCTGCAGTTACACCAGCACCGCGAATTTTTAAATCAACATCACCATTAATGTTAACTTTACCATTTTCTACAGCCATAATCCCTGCAACTACCCTATAGCTAGGGCCACCATCGTCGGCAGTAGTTACACCCCATGAGCCATTTTCACCTTTCATAGCTACATCACCATTGATAGTAATTTCACTATTATTTTTACTGTAAATACCTACAGCTAAATTACCAGTAGTAGCACCATTGGGATTTACACCTGTACTTTTAGCATTAACAAATACATTACCATTAATTACTATATTTCCCTTGCCACCATTCTTATTTTCAGCAGCAATCCCAATAGCATCACCTTCTGATTCAGCATAAACATTTAAGTTTTTAGCATTAATAGTGGTAGTAGTAGCATTATCTACATATACTCCCTTAGCAGCACTATTAGAAGGAGTTACCTTTAATGCTAAGTCTTTACCTACTGCATCAATTAAAAGATCATTTTCACCATGAATTGCATATTGAGCATCATTTATTTCTATTTTAGAATCAGCATTAAATAAATACTTTCCGTCTGCCTGTATCACATCAACATATTGACCATCTTTTTCTTTGTTACCTGTAATTGTATCAGTATACACTGTAGTCTCAGCTGCATATGCAAAAGGCGTATAGATACCTGCCAACAAACCTGCTGCTACAGCCAGTCCCAATACTCTATTATTTTTTTTCAATTTCTACATCTCCTTAATAAAGTTTATTGAAATATTTCATTAGTTTTTGGCAAAGATTTACCTTTGCCAAAAACATAATAACAAAATTTTACTGACGAATTAAAAAGTGAAGCTAAAACCTGTATTCACTTTCCAATCCTGTTTATAATCGCCTGTCAAAGTTTTAGTAACATCTGCGTAGAAATGGCTACACTTACTCAAGTTGTAATTACCACCCAAAGTCAATTCAGTCCAGGTGTTAGCTACATCAAAGCTAGTATTCTTCCTACCACCATCTTTTGCATAATATACGCCATCTACATCACCGATAAATTCATGATTCAAACTCAATCTTGCATAAACCTTACCATGTTTACTGTTTTGACCTGCTTCAACACCTAAACGACCAACCAAGCTATTAAAAGCATCTTGCTCAATGTTCAATACTTGACTACCACTATATGCTTCGTAACTGTCTCCATTTACATGAGCCCAAGTTAATTGCAATTGAGGTTCAAAATAACCATTGTCATTAAGAATACGCTTACCATATTGTGCACTGATACTGTAGCCAGGAGCTTTGTACTCACCTTCCAATTTTTGTCCAATTTCATTGTGTACAGTATATTCATTCCTTACCTGACCAACCTTAGCCGCTAAATCTAAATAACTGCCATCGCCAAAATTCTTAGCACCATATACACCTATACTGTAAGTCTTATAATTACCTTCGCCAGCGAGCAGATAATCACTTTCACCATCTTTATAGTCAAACATCAAGCCTGCATCCCAGCCATTGCCAAATTTTTTATCAAAACCAGTTTGTACTGCATAGTAGTTACCACTTATGTCAGTCTTATTGCCTTCATATGTAGTTTGTCCACCAAACAATCTTACCCATGCGCCATCTTCAGCACCACGTCTTAATTCACTAGTTCTCTCAAAAGAATCTGTTGCAACATCTCTCCAGGAAAGCATAGCATCGGTCATAGCTACTCTTGCGCCCCGCATCATATATGTTTCTTGATCACCATATTCAATATCACCATGATCATCAGGGTCTACAGGAGGTTTAGGATCTACCGGTTTATCAGGATCTAAGCCAGGAGTCATGCTACCTGTCACATATCCACCTTTATGATCTTCACCAAAAGTAATATCTCCTACTTGCATTGCTACACTAGATGCTGTCAATCCACCAGCAATTTGTACTTTACCAACCAAATTTTTATCTTTGTCAGAATTCATATACAACAATTTTCCTGCCAGTGCATTTAAAGTATTTTCTATTGCAGCTACATTCTGCATATCGATACCACTATTATCAGTAGACATTACAATACCAGAATTTTTAGATGCATTATTAATAATAGTATTACCTGCCGCATAATCTTCAGATTTGCTACCATCGCCTGTATGTTCATAAACAACAACACTATGTCCACTATAATTATCTACAGTCAAATCAAAATCATCCTTCTGCAGAATATATGCTGCATGTGCTGCATCTTTACCAGCTACTAATTTATCAACCTGACTACCTGCAAAAGCATCATGAGCTATACCATACTGTTCATTAATCCAAGTTGCACCATTGCCAATAAACAAATTGATAGTACCATCATTACCAGCAGCTAAATTTTCTTCAGAATATTCTTTAACAACCACACCGTGTAAAACAGATTGATCTGTATTTAAGCCTAAATTGATTTCAGAATGTTTTACAGGTTCATACTCATTAGCAGCATCGTCATTTACACCAATATTACCATAAATTTTAACCTCATTATTTTCAGCACCAGTCTTAGCCTTATTAACATTCATGCTTACGGTACCACTAGTTGCTACTAGTCCATAATGAACATCATCATTATCTTTATTTGTAAGTATAGTGCCACCACCATTGATAGTAATATTTGAACCACCACCATTGGCAAATACACCAGTTCCATTTACAGCAAGATCTACATCACCTTTTATCTTAATAGTGCCGCCTTTTTGAATTCCATAATTAGAACCTGCATATAGGCCGCTAATGCTAAAATATCCAGTAGCGCTTGTTCCGCCATTATCTACACCCCAAGCACCATCTTCACCTTTCATGGTAACATTTCCTTTTACATCAAGAATACCAGTACCAGCTACATAAGCACCTAAAGTATAATCTACACCATTAGAATTAAGGAACAAATCACCATTAATTTCAGTTTTTGTAATAGTATCCGCACCTAAACCTAAAATATGTAGCCCTTCAGCACGCCCACCTTCATTAGTCACATTAACATTAATTCTATCAGCAGTGATGCTCAATTTTTTGTTTTCTTCTTGTTTAGTACCAAAAACAGTACCACCAGCATTTCCATTAACGGCAACATTTAGGGTACTACCAGTAGCATTGATTATTACATCATTACGAACAAGTACTGCAGGAGCTGTATCGGTACCTGTAATATTGATATTAGAATCCTTAACAAAATTATAATTTACTTTGCCTTCTTCGTTTTCTACTAAGACGCCACCATAAAGATATTCAGTATCTTTTAACTTATTACCAGTTATAGTAGTTGTGAAGTTTATTTCTGTTTGATGATCAGGAATTTCCGGAAGTGCTTCAGGAACATATGTACCTTTGCCTTGTTCATCAAATGTTATGTCTCCTACTTTCTGTGCCACACTAGAAGCAGTCAGACCACTAGCAATTTGCACTTTACCAGTCAAGCTTTTTTCACCTTTAGCAAATCCTTCATAAATAAGCTTACCTGCCAATATGTTCAATACTCTATCAACAGAGTCCTTATCATTAACATCAATATCTCTACTATCAGTTGATAATACTATTTCAGAATTTGCAGCGGCAGTCTTTATAATTGTATCTCCTGCGCTATAATCTTCTGCCCGACTACCATCACCTTCATGCTCATAGATAATAATTCCATAGCCATTGTAATTATTGATTGTTAAATTATTATTATCTTTTTGTAAAATAACGCCAGCTCGGTCATAGTCACTGCCACCAACAAATTTATTAATTACACTGCCTTTAAAATTACTAGCAGTTCCATAAACTTCATTAGTCCAAGTAGCATTGTTAGACAAGTACATATTTACTTGTCCTTTTTCTTTAAAGTTAGTATTAACTATACCATTTAGAGAAGACTCCTTAGTTGCTAAACCAACATTGATAATACTATCTTTTTCCGGCCCATAAGAATACTCTCTTATTGTTCCAATGTTTCCCTTAATAACAAGGTCATTTTCTCCTGCTAATGTCTGATCGGCATTCATGTTCAAGTTAATTGTGCTTCCATTATCTACGACTGCTGCATAATTATCTTTTTGTGAATCTTTATTTACTTCAATGGAACCTCCGCCATTAATGGTTATTTGTCCGTTTTCTCCTTGTGCATATAGAGCAGCACCATCAACTTTTATATCAACACCACCATTAACAGTTATTTTTCCGCTATTAGCTTTACCAGTGTTATTCCCCTCTAAAACAACTAATCCCGCTGATTTAGTATAAGGCAATTTATTACCAACAACACCAAAGCTGCCATCCTTATCTTTCATGGTAACATTACCATTGACGGTTACTACGGCATTTTCTTCAGCTAAAATACCATAAGCACTACTTGCTAAATCATTACCACCTAAAACACCAGCCTTAGAAATAATATTTAAATCGCCATTCACATTGAGTATCCCATCACCATTGCGACTATCAGCCTTAATCCAAATAGCTTTAGCACTAGCATTTTTATCATTAGCGATAACTTTAACATTTACCTCAGATGCATCAATATCCAATTTACCATCACGTGTATCTTTCAATGCACTAATAGTACCAAATTCATCAGATTCATTAACAAAATTAAGAATACCATTTTCAGCCTTTAATGCTACTGTTGCCATACCATCTTTAATTTTTATAGGCATGTTATTTACACCCGCAGCACTGATAGTTACATTAGCATTTTTTCCAAAGTCATAAACAGTATTTTCTTTGTCCTTTTCGGTATAAACCTTATCGTAAACAGAACCAGGAAGTTCCTTACCAGTAATGGTAGCGCTGTAATTTTGCTTATTTTCAGCTATATAGCTACCTTTACCAGTGTTTTTATCAAATTCAACACGACCTACTTTTTGAGCTACAGCAGAAGAAGTTAAACCACTAGCAATTTGCACTTTGCCGTTTAAGTTGTCTTCGCCTTTAGTGAATCCTTCATAAACCAGCTTGCCCGCTAAAGTATCCAATACCTTTTGTACAGTAGCTTCGCTTGTCATATCAATGCCTTCACTTTGTGTTGACAAAGTAATATAAGAATTTTTAGATGCTTTTTTGATAAGTGTATCACCAGATTCATAGTGCCCTGCTTGAGTTCCGTCTCCTTTATGTTCATACATTACAACTGCATGTCCACTATAATCAGTAAATACTAATTTATTTTTATCTAATTGCTTAATATACCCTGCAGCATCGGCTGTTTTACCACCAGTAAATTCATCAACTACACTACCTTTAAAATTTTGAGCATTAGAATGATTTTCCCATAAAGCTCCATTGGCAAGTATAATTTTCACATCACCGGCACCATCAATATGCTTAACACCACCAACAAACTTAGAATTCGCAGTGTTCAAAGCTACACCGACAATGCTTTTTTCTTTATCAGCTTCTACAGAAATATCACCTTGAATTTCAACATCTCTCTCTGTAGATGTAGCAGACAATCTTCCCTGTCTATTCAGTTCGGAATTGATATATACAAAACCACTTCTATCATATAGAGCATCATTTGTATAGGCAATAATCTTACCACCACCTATACGTGCAGTACCACGATCACTACGTATACCATTACCACCATTACCAACTTCAATATCAACTAAACCATTGATGTCAAGTTGAGCAGTACCAGAATTTGCATTTACAGCAATCCCTGCATGAACATCTTCACAATTTTCAAAACGAATTTTTACTGCATTTGCAACATCGTTATCATTTTCAATCATCAAGTGTGCATTGCCCTTACCATTATCCCATGCACCTTCGGATGGCACACCTATTACATAAATACCCTTATTATATTGTGAATTTTTAATTTGGATGTCTAACCCTTTAAGATTTTTAATGCGTAAATTTTCACTTTCAGCAATAATGCCTGTTGCACGTCTAAATTGGTTAGTAGATTTGTTACCATCGGCAATAAGAGTTAATTTATGATTTGTCATATCAATGACACCATCACCTTCACCAGCCCAATGAATAACACCAAAACCATATTGATGGGCACCAGGTTTTTGATTGCCTTCTACAGTAATGATTGCACTAGTGTCAAAAGTATAATTTCTATTTCCATCACTTACATATTGAGATTGCCAATATCTTCTTTCGGTATCTCCCATATAATTATCTTCAAGAATTTGGGTATTATAATTAGTAATAACAGAAGCATCAGGTTTCACATATGTACCACGCCCGGTTGTCTTATCAAAAGTTATATCCTTGATTCTTAAAGAAACATCAGATCCAGTTAAGCCAGAAGAAATTTGTACCTTACCAGCAATATTATCTTCACCATTAACATAAGCATTATAAACTAACTTACCTGCTAAGGCATTTAAAACTTCTGCTACCATATTACTGTTATTCATATTAATTCCAGCATTATTGGTAGTCACTATTATGCCAGAATTCTTTGCTGCATGGTCTACAACAAAATCTCCTGCTTTATAATCACTGATACTAGTCCCTTTACCTTCGTGTTCATATACAACAATACTATGACCACTATAATTATTCACTCTGATATTATTCTCGTCTTTTTGTATAATAATACCAGCATCTGCCTCTGTCTTGCCAGAATCTAACTTTTCAAGAATACTTCCAGTATATTGACCACCCCAATTTGTAGGTAAGTCACCATATTTCTCATTAATCCAAGTTGCACCATTAGCTAAATACAAATTAGCTTTGCCTACAAATCCGTCAGCATTATCAGTAACACCATTGGCAATTACACCATGTAAAGAAGAAGCCTTGGTATTCAAACCAATGTTTACAACACTATCTTTATATGTTTCACCTTGTTGCTTCAATCCTTGTGTGAGTCCAATATTACCGTTAACAACTAAATCTGCTTCTCCAGCAGCATCAAGCTTATCATTCATGTTAACATTAATAATACCGCTTTGACTTCCTATGGCAAAAGTGCCATTAGCTGAATTCCCAGAAACATTAATTTGCCCACCACCATTTATAGTGATACTAGCACCATTGCCATTTACAAAAATACCATTTCCTTGTAAATCAACATTGCCATTTACGATAATATGACTTGTTTCTTGTTTTTTACTACTACCACTAGCATAAATAGTACCACGATTATAGTAACCGTACCGTGCCATCCCAGCTACATTCTTTACTGATAAATTACCATTAATTGTAAGTTCACTATTCCCAGACGTATGTACGCCAATAGAATGAGTACCTCCAATAGTTTCTATATTTAAATTAGAATTTATTTCAGTAACAGCTTTTTGGCCATTAGTTCCATTTACAAAAATACCCTCAGTAGGTTTAGAAACATCACTACTTTCAACTTTTAAGTTAATGTCTTGTGCAGAAATAACTAAATTGCTGCCGTTTTGTAAAATACCTTTACCATTTTCAGCATTCACTACACTTAAATTTAAAACTTTTCCAGTAGAATCAATTTTAACATCTTTTTCAACGTTAATTACTGAACCACCATCTTTAACATCAATACTAGATTCTTTTTCAAATGAATAGATACCATCTTTTAAGACACCTGTATCAACATACAATTTATCTTTAGCTATATCACCAGTAATAGTCTTATCAAATGCTACACTAGTTTGTTGACTACCATAAGAACCCTGACCTGTTACTTTATCAAAAACAATATCCTCAATACGCTCACTAACCCAAGAACTTGTTAATCCTGAAGCAATTTGTACTTTACCATTTAAATTAACTTCATTGTTTTTGTATCCCTTGTAATATAGTTTATTAGCTAAAGCATTCAATACCTTATCAACTGCAACAGTATCGTTCATATTGATATTAGTATTGTCTGTGGTCATAATCAAAGTTGCACCAGCAGATGCACTACTAACTATAGTATTTCCTGCTTTATAATCACTGACATTATTACCAGATCCAACATGTTCATAAACTACCAAAGCATTTCCTGTATATTTATTAAAATTTAATTCATGACTATCTTTTTGTAAGATAATACCAGAATTTTTAATATCATTGCCACCAATAAAATTATCTACAACACTGCCTTGGAACTTGTTTTCTACTACTCCATAAGCATCATTTTCCCAAACAGCACCATTAGCTAGCTTTAGGTTAAGCTTATCAGTAGTATTTTCGCCGTGTATAACCACACCATTAAAGAAAGAGTTTTTATTAGCAAAATTAATACTAATTTCACCATCACTACCTAACAGTCCAATATTGCCTTTAACGATATTTTGTCTTCCAAGATCACTGTTATTTACTTTTACTATACCACCTTTAGTAGCAATCGCATAATTAATATTAGTATCTTGGGCATTAGTAACGATATTAGCACCCTTATCTAATTCCACACTAGCTTTTTGTTTACCTTTTACAGCTAAAATACCGGTACCATTAACTGTAATATTAGCTTCATCCCAAATTCTAATCTTATTAGAATTCATACCTTTACTACTATCAACCAAAATACCTACTGTTTTAAAATCAGATGTGTCTGTACCATCTACATTCATAGCAACATCGCCTTGTATACTTATTTGGTTGCCATTAGTTGCTAAAACACCTACTGCTCCACTTTTACCATTTACATTCATATTAAGTTTCGTTTTCGTAGAGCTAGAAGTCAACATTGTAGATATTGGTATAAAATCTTCTCCAGTAGCAGCTATACCAACGGACTTAGCATTACTATCAACATTTACTTTTATGCTATTAGCAGAAATCGTAACGGACTGATCACTTTGATTGCTTATTCCTATGCGGTCCTTATTTCCAACAGCTTGCACATCAAGATTTAAATTTCCATCTACTGAAATACCAACACCGAACATTCCGTCAATAGGATTTTTTAAAGCAATCGCCGCATCACTAACTTCATCAGAAATCCTTACAGATGTATCTTCAGAAAAAATATAACTACCATTTTGCATAACACCAGCATCATAATATTCTGTATCTCTATTACTACTACCAGTCATAGCAGAAGTATAAACTTCCCCACCAGTCAAATTACCACCATCTGTGTTACTTCCTTGACCAGTAACAGTATTAAAGTGAATTTTACCAACTATTTTATTAGCCTGTGAAGCCGTTAATCCAGAAGCAATCTGTACCTTACCTGTCAAATTGCGTTCTTTATCAACAAAACCATAATAATATAATTTACCAGCTAATGTGTTTAATACGTCTGCAACTTGCTGAGTATTATTTACAGAAATATTATTGTAATCAGTTGACAAAACAATGCCTGATTCAGCATCTGCATGGTGAATGCCTATATCACCAGCCTTATAGTCACTCGCCTTAGTACCATCACCAACATGATCATAAAAAACTATTGCATGTCCTGCATAATTTTTAATATCAATCTTAGCTGCATCTTTTTGGAATATATATCCAGATGCATTTTCAGTACGTCCACCAGCAAAATAATTTATATAAGAAACTCCGTCATATTGACCATAAAATTGATTTGATGGTGCTGGCATTGTTTCAACTTGCATACCATTTATTTTAGAAGTAGCTTCATGTTCCCATCTAGCACCATTTTGTAAATAAAGATCAACCTTCCCGGCAGAATCTTTTCCAGCATTGTCAACAACACCTTTCCAAGATGATTTGTCATTCATCAATGCCATTCTAATACTGCCATTTTGATAATACATAGTATTTTCTGGATTGGTATTCTTCATAGCAATAACATTGCCTTTAACGTTGACTACAGCCTCATTACGAGTACCAACTACAACATCTCCGCCATAAGCAGCTATAGCATAATAAGTTTCATCCTTATCTTCAGGTGTTTCTATATTAATTTTAGTCCCACTTAAAGTAATTGTGCCACTACCATCGTAATAGTTGTCATTAACTATAGCACTACCCTTAACAGCTAAATCTACCTCACCATTAATATCAATGGTACTCTTGTTTCCTGTCTGTAAATATATTCCGCAAGGAGCCCATCGAGCACCAGTGTATTTTTCAGCAATACCACCGCCACCATGCATATTCTTAGCAGTGATTCCCCAATAATTATTAACATCATCTGAACGCATTTTAACATTACCATTGATAGTTAAGTGTGTTTCAGCCCCTTTTCCATTTCCAGGTATAGATACTGAAATACCATGAGCTACCCAACCAACACTGTTATGAGCTTGTATATTTACATTACCATTGATAGTTAAATTGTCTCCATCAATAATGTTAATTCCTTTTACTATTCCTTTGCCATTAGCATTAAAATTCAAAGGCCCAGTTTTACTATTAATAACAACCTTTTTATTAGATTTTAAATTTATGCCTACAGTACTACCATTACTTAAATTAAAACTATTAGCACCTTTAAAATCATATGTAACATTACCATCAGCATCACTACTAACAATATTTTCACCTAAGAAGCTTGCATCTGAAGTTTGTCCAGTAAGACCTTTAGTATAGTCAGCAGCTAATACCATATGCGGAAAACAAATTCCAGACATAACACCCAATGAAACTGCCGCAATCAAACTTTTTGACAATCCAGCTTTAATCTTCATAAACTTTCCTCCCTTTGCAACCAATAAATAATTTATATAATCTAATTTTATAATTAGTAAACTCATAAAAAAATCACCACTAGTCCTTAAAAACTAATGATGATTAAAATTTAAAAGAACCTGTCCCTAAAATGTTAGTAATAATATTTTTATCTAATTAAAAATTACTTTTTTAATGCCTTTACTACATCACTAGTCAAATCATGTCCACCAGCAACTATAGAATTAATATTGACTATGCTATCCACACCTTTAGCAGTCATCACATCATTAATCGCTACATTGATATTTTTACGTACAGGAACCATTTTTTTATTTTCAAAATCACTTAATTCTTTATTATACTTTGCTTGTAAGTCTGCCTGAGACTTAGCATCCAAATTTTTGGATTCTTCATTAAATTTATTTTGTAAAGTCGCTTGTTTATCAGCTATTTGTTTAGCTATATCATTAATTCCAGGATAATTATTAACAATAACTTGCATATCTACGAAATAAACACTCGTATTTTCAGCTGCATAAGAAGTCACACAAAAACCCACACTCATAATCAATGACATTACTAAAACTAAAAATTTATTTTTCATATAAATTCCCTCGAAAATATAATTTTTACATTATATTATCAAATGGAGTTTAAACTCCATTTGATAATAACACATCAATTAATCAAAAAGCAAAACTAAAGCCTGCATTTACTTTCCAATCCTGTTTATAATCACCAGCTAGGGTCTTAGTAACATCAGCATAGAAGTTGCTGCACTTGCTTAAATTGTAATGACCACCTAAAGTCAAATCTGTCCAAGTGTCTCCTACATCAAAGCTAGTACCTTTTCTGCCTCCGTCTTTAGCATAATATACGCCATCTACATCACCACTAAATTCATGGTTCAAGCTCAACCTTGCATATAATCCACCTCTATCACTAGTTTGACCC
>RCNI01000992.1_pt1 | contig 16275 bp, 8 predicted proteins | sample 2041151 | NCBI WGS metagenome assembly RCNI01 (sample SAMN09708214, study PRJNA481090) | feces metagenome | isolation source: feces | place: Antarctica: Albino Rookery | reverse complement strand
TTGTCGTCAACCGTATCGAGCGGGATATCAAGAAACTGACCAGCCTTTATGATGAAGGATATGCTTGTGCGAAGAGAGTGATGACTGAGAAATTGAGCATTTGACGCTTTTGTTAAGTTGTAGTTCGGCTTTTCGTATAAGATACTATACTATAAAAGAACAGGTTGTCTGTATTGAAGGCAACCTGTTTTTTTATGGTATAATTTGTTGGCGGAGTTTGAGCGGCATCTATTTACCCAACTAAAAACCTATACTCTAATGGTCTTATCGGATATGTAGTCGCCTGCAAACTCATATTAAAGATTCAGATGTATGCATAAAACGGGCGAAGCCCACCCAGCAAAACGGCGATACCCGTTCACTTTTTCCCACAATTAGTGGTTTTGGACAAAAATAGTCATTTCTTTCGTAAACTCTCACCCGATAGAGAAAATCTTATACTTGAGTGAACGATTCTATCGCATATTGCATCTGCAGCGGTTGTATTAGCCTCTAAAATCGTATAAAATTCACTAACTGGTAGCTGACTTACAAAGATTGTTGACTTTCTTCCATGTCTATCTTCAATGAGTTCCATGAAGTCAAGAACTTGTTGGCAGTCAAATTTTTTTAGACCCCAGTCATCGAGTATCAAAAGATCGATCTGTGCCATTTTATCGAAGAACTTATGTAAGGTGGCTTCCATTCGACATAGGGTGATTTCTTCGAACAGTTTCTGCATTCCATAATAACGTACCTTAAAGCCGGTAAGACAAGCATGGTGTCCTAAAGCGCTGGCAAGATAGCTTTTACCTGTTCCGGCAGGCCCCGTTATCAGGACTGATATGCCTCTTCTGATATATTCTCCAGATGCAAGGTTCATGACTTCAACTTTATTTAAACCTCTAGTACTGTCATAGTTAAGTTCTTCTAGGAATGAGTGATAGCGGAAGTGTGCTCCTTTTATCAGTCTTGCATCCCTGTTGCGCTTACGGTTGTCTTCTTCTGCTTGTAGGAGCAGTTGTAAACCATCACGTAAAGAGAGACCGTCTAACGAACGCGTCTCTTCCCAGGATGACCAACATTCGGCCATCCCGGGTAATCTTAGACTTTTTAGTCTGTTTTCAATTTCGCCCATATATAATTCGTTTTATGCAGTTATGTCATTTATTGAAACGCTGATTTTCCACGTATGCCTTCATGTTGTTTTGGTGGAGCCATACTAGCTGTTGTGTCGATATTCTCGTTAAGACCCTTGCACTGAGACTTGATTAAACGAGTAACAAAACCAAGTTTATAATTCTGAAGTTCCATAGCCTTCAAACAGGCTTTTTCAACAATCTCAGGTGTTGTTTCTTTAGCAAGATGTATCAGACTATCGCAACTTTTATAGAGTGTCTCATCTGGTCCACTCGAGGTAATAAACATGTTTTCTATAAACTCACCCAGAGCTCTTAGCATATAGTGACCTTTAGCAATGTACTGCTCTTTACTCCGGCCACGGTATTCTCTAGAATGAGAGGCTAGATGTTCGTCTTTATAAATATATTTATCATTTCCCCGTATGGGACGCTCATGTGTGGCTATCAGCTGGCAGTTATAATAAATCTTTATGATTGATCTTGAAGATATTACCTTTACTTCCTGATTTATGTAAATATGAGGTACAGAGTAATAACGCTTTTCGCCCCCCATATAAATAAAGCCGTTAATGCCTACCTTATGATCAGAGTAGGATAAAATCTCAAAATCATTTTCTGGTAATGGCTTTAAAGCAGGCTTCTCCTTAGCTAGGAATCTTTCTTCTCTAGAGTAATCATACTGTTGCATTCTCTTCTGATTATGCAGACCGATTTTCTCACTTATGGCTTCATTTAGTTCCTCCAATGAAAAGAACTGTCTTTTGCGTAGAGCAGCATAAACTCTTTGATAGATAATCTTGACGTCTCCTTCTGCATTAGGTTTATCCTTTGGGTGGTAAGAACGGGCTGGCTCTATACGACATTCGTAATGGTTTGCCATGTCTTGTAAGATCCTATTTATCTTAGGTTGATACTTATCAGGTTTTATTACAGCAGCCTTGAGATTGTCAGGCACGATAACATGAGGGACACCTCCAAGGAACTTAAAACATTGTGTTATAGCAAATATAAAGTCTTCTGCCCGCTGTGTAGGTACAGCCAAAGCAAAAGTATAATCAGAGTAAGGAAGACTTGCTACAAAGACTTCAGGATAAATATATTCACCAGTATCCTTGTCAATATAATACATCTTATCACCCGTAAAATCTATATATATTTTAGCTCCTGGCTGATGAAGATCTTTTAGTGTCGTTGATGCCCTTACTTCTTTGGAAGCTATCACATTCTGTCGGTAATGATAGCGAAACTGAGTAAGGGAGTATCCATCTGGACGTTCCTTTTTGTATTCCTGCCATAGAAGTTCTAGAGTTACGTGAGTCTTTTTTCTGTTAGCCATTTCTTTGACAAGATATGGTAATCGGTTTTTAAAGTCCTCGAATCTCGCATCCGTATACGCAGGATTACCACCTCTAAAACGACCTTCAAGTATAGGATCATCTAACTTAAGAAGTTCTTTGATGGTCATGCTGTCAGCCTTTGCTATGTTCACATACTTATTGACAGTTTCCTTATTTAGGCCGATTAATTGTGCCGTTTTTCTATTGGAAATTCCTTCAAGATGGTATCGCAAAACTTGTTTTATTGTGCTCATTTCTTTCGTTGTTCCTGCCATAATTATTAGATTTTATTATGGCAATAATTTACTAAAATTGAATGGGCATGCTCCGTTTTTATAGAGAATTCTTGAACCCTGAACGGGGATGCTCCGTTTTTTGTTGATTTTCAATCGATTGAAAACAATTATTGAACGGGAATACTCCGTTTTTATTGGTAATTTTCTAAGTTTTCAGAAGTCCGAGACTTCGTGAACGGGAATGCTCCGTTTTTTATGGATTTTTAGCCTGTTTTTAATAAGAAATGAACGGGAATGGACCGTTTTTATGGTCATTTTCGGGTGTTTTTAAGGACGGTTGACTGGGTGGCAATGCTCCGTCTTATGCAGATGTAGTGTAATAATAATCAATATGCTTTGTGGAATACAGAATTTTATATTAGAACCATCTGTTATGTGATAAATTAATGACATCATCTTTTTCAGCTATCGGTTGTATAGTGAAAGTATATGCTCTGTCTTTAGGAGTGATAGTATATTCTGGATGTACGTGCGCTCCCCATGTATTATCTCCGCCTATTCCCATGTGCCATCCATCAATATTTAGCCATACCATATTTTTTTTCTCGACACTTCCTCCATGACGGCGTTCTACATTGAAAGGTCGGTAGCTGATATCTTCGAGTGGAAAATTCCATGCACTGACATTCAGTGGTGATTTACCACATACAAGTATTCCTTCCCCATGTTTGTTTCTTAGTGTAACCCATCTCACATCACATTTGTTGGCACTTTCTTGAGCGCGTACATAAGGGTGATATTGCTCCCATACTGTAGCATGATACATTCCTATAGCTGCTCCACTTTTACGGTCGATATAATTTTCTTGTGGTCCTCTCCCTAACCATGTCATGTGTTCATATTCGGCAGGCATTATCATGCTCATTCCAAATCTAGGAATTTCAGGTAACTGTTTGTTGCCTACTTGATATTTCATATTTATTTGTATGGCTCCGTTTGGACGTATATCGTATCTGATGTTTAATTTTGAATCAAGTTCGGGCATAAAGTATGAAGCAGCAACAGTAACCAGATTTCCTTTTTCAGATTCTGTTAGCTTAAAGTTTTTCAAGACCATATTGTTAACTGCATTACGCCATATAACGCAGCGGTCTGGTGCTCCATTTGCAACGTCATTGTCTGTCCATGCTCTCCAAAAATTTGGTTTTAGACATTCTTGAAGATATTCTTTTCCTTTATATTTCAGTGTAGATAAGAAACCATTTTGGGTGTTGAATGCAAGTTGAAAGTTTTTTCCAGTCAATTCTAAAGTTTCGGCATGGTGTTTACAGGTAATGTATCCTTCTACGGCTTTTATATCAGGTTGTACAAGTTGAGTAGGCAATTGCCATTGTTCCATCGCAGCTATGTGACCTTTTTTCACCATCGGTGCATCCTTGATGGTAATAGCCTCTAGTTTTAGAAAGTGTTCTTTGCTGTTGTCGATGATAGGTTGGATGGGAAGTTCAATTATTGCTTTGTTTCTTGCTGCAATTTGAGGCATAGAAATTGTTCCACCTTGTGTTTCTTTCCCGTCTGCTTCTATAGTCCATTTTAATTGATAACTTGACAAATCGATGAAATCGTGTCTGTTGTAGATCTCTATTTTGTTCATAGTGAAAGGAACAGGAGCAAAATGAATATATTGATATACTTTTTTCACTTCCCAAATATGCGGGTGGATGCTTCTGTCGGCAGCAACAAGTCCGTTGGCACAGAAGTTAGAGTCATTAGGAACACCAACAAATCCCATATCACCTCCATAAGCCCAAATGTCATGTCCTTTTTCATCTTTTTTTGCGAATGTCTGGTCTACCCAATCCCAAATGAATCCTCCTTGTAGCTGGTCGTATTTGTAGATAAGATTCCAGTAGTCTTGTAGATTACCGACACTGTTTCCCATAGCATGTGCATATTCACATATAATAAGAGGGCGTTTATCCCGTTGTGTGACATGTCTTTGAAGTGCCCAAATTCGTGCATACATTGGGCAATAGATATCACTCATGCTGTTATACCCTCCTCCTTCATATTGTACAGGACGTGTTGGGTCGAATTTCTTTGTCCATTTATATAGCATTTCAAAGTGTTTGCCATATCCAGACTCATTTCCCATAGACCAAGTTACAATAGACGTATAGTTTCTATCACGCATAACCATGCGTGACATTCTTTGCATAAACGCTCCTTCCCAGTCAGGATAATTAGCAAGAGTTTCGTCTTTATGGTTCATCATGCCATGGCTTTCAATATTGGCTTCCCCTATCAAGTAAAGACCGTATTTGTCACAAAGTGCATACCATTCGCTGTTGTTTGGGTAGTGGCAAGTGCGTACAGCATTGATATTGAACTGTTTCATCAATCGGATATCATCTACCATACTTTTTACAGAGATGGTGCGCCCATGGTGAGCGTCGTGTTCATGGCGGTTTACACCTTTAAAAAGAACTGGTACTCCATTGATTTGTTGCTGTCCGTTAAACATACGTATACTTCTGAAACCAAAAGGATGGGCAAAAGACTCCAAACAATTATTTTGTGCATCGTAGGTTGTAGTAACCAATGTATATAGATTGGGGGTTTCGGCTGACCATGTTTTGACTTGTTTAAAACACTGTTCACTATTGAATAGAGTATCGGTTTTATGCTGGAAGTATTTGTCTTGTTTAAGTAGGATTTTTCCGTTGGAATCAAGTACTTTAACTTCCATTTTCCCGTTTCTTGTAGGTTTGTTTATAATCATTTGTAAGTGGAAATCACCGTCTTTATAGTCGTGACTTAATCCAGCAGTAAGTTTGAAGTCTTTGATGCGTTGAGCAGGTCGTGCATATACATAGACATTACGTTCTATACCACTATATTTCCAATAGTCTTGGTCTTCCATATATGAGCCGTCGCTATATCGGAAAACTTTGACTGCCAGCCTGTTATTCCCTTTTTTTAATAATTTGTTAATATTAAAATGTGCAGGCAGACGGCTATCTTCGCTATATCCAGCAAGTTCACCGTTTACCCAGCAATAAAAAGCGGATTCTACTCCTTCAAAATCGAGATAGATATCCATTCCGTCCCAAGATTGTGGAATGGTAAATTCTCTCACATAGGCTCCTACCGGATTATAGTCTTCTGGTTGATAAGGAGGATTGGCAGGAAAAGGATAAGAAACATCTGTATAAATAGGTACATCAAAACCTTGTAACTCCCAGCTTCCTGGAACATTAATATTTTCCCATTTTTTTGTGTTGAATTCATTCTTATGAAAGTCTTTAGGACATAAGTTATTATTTTTTGAATACAAAAATTTCCATACTCCATTGAGTGAAATGCGTCGCTCAGCATTAGGGTTGATTTCAAAACGAGTTATATCATCTAAGGAAAGTTGATGCAGTGCTGCTTTTTCACTGGTATATGGTGTGAAGTGTGCATACATTGGCTCTCTGTTGATTTGGTTGATGGTAGCATCTTGCCAAGGCTTTGTATGATTGGTATATCCCTTAACTGAAGTTAATGCCATACAGATAGATAATAGAATTAATTTTGTTTTCATGAATAGGTATAATTAAGTTTAATGAATTAGATTGAACATAGAAAAGTTACTAAGAAAGGAACACTGAAATCTACTATGAATCCATGAAAGATAGAAACTACAACAAATTGTTGTCCACTATATTGGGTAATGATAGGGAGAGTTGTGTCCATTGTAGTTGCTCCACCAGAAGCGATAGGCGCTAAATTACCGAATGGTTTAATTAGTAAAGGTGTGCATAATAAAGTTATTATTTCACGTAAAATATTCGACAATAGTGCAACGGTGCCTAATTCTGCACCTTTATATTCAGTGATAAATACACTAGATAGAGAATAATATCCAAATCCTGCTCCTACGGCCATACATTCTGTTAAAGAGTAGTCTTTTATTATAGTTGAAGCAACCGCAGTTCCTGCTAGAGTTCCAAGAATTGTCATAATGGGAAGGAAAATCAATCTAGGGTTTAAAGACCGAAAATTACGGATAGTTTGTGGGTCGTTGCCTATAGTAAGACCTACGCAGTACATTAGAGTGCATAGGATATAGAAACTAATGCGGGTTTCTGCTATATTTAGAGGGATAAGGTGAAATATTCCACACAAAGTTCCAATGATAAAAAAAGAAACTATAATCAAACTGTCTTTCATATTCGATTCCCTTTCCTCTTATATGAAAGAGACCAAAGAATATACGCTGTGAAGCAGCTGCCTAAAACAGCTGCAAGGGTTAGTATAAAAGCTTTGATTCCTAACGTGGCGATACTTTCGATGATTTGTTTGTTACTTCCAACTTCAATACCAAGTAGAAAGAGTAATCCCCAAATGTGGAGAGTGATGATTTTCCTACATCCAGATAAATTGTATTTTCTTAAAAGGGAGCCCGTGAGAAATCCAAAAAGCATTAGTCCAATAATAGTGAACATATTTCTAAATAATATTTGTAGGGGTGATTTAAGAGCAATAGTAAACTATTCAACAAATTGTTTGTCAGTTTCTATTGGGAGTATTTATTAATGAAGTTTTTTATGGTTGAATAGTTAATAGAAGAACTAAAGTGAGTGAAATCATTCACTCACTTTAGCCTTGGTTATAACTTTTTATTCAGTAACTAGTTCATTAGCATTGATTTCCCATAAAGGAATAGGATAGAAGGAATGTTTGTTTTTTACGAATCCACGTTTACCCAATTCACTTTCTTGCTTGTTCCAGCGACGTAAGTCGTACCAACGATAACTTTCTAAAGGAAATTCAATGATACGTTCATGTTCTATTTGAGATCTTACAGCTTCTTGTGAACTTCCCGACATAGCAGGCATATTCCCATGTATATCTCTAATGTCATTGATAATAGGGATAGCTTGTTCAGGATGACCTTGTTCGTTTAAAACTTCAGCTTTCATTAATAGTACATTGGCATAGCGCATCAGTGGAATATTGAAAGCGCACTTGTTTGCTTCAAGTTCTTCTAGAGTAGCAGGAGTGAATTTGCGAAAAACAGGACGATCATATACTTCTTTAACACCTTTTTCGTTTAATTCGTTTTCTTGTATGATATTACCATTTTTATCTATAAATTGTCCATCGCTATTTTTCTTCCATTGCCAGAATCGGTCTTTATAGTCTTGACCAAGCACTTTTCCAGTACCATCATTCCAATATTCATCTTGGAAGTATAGGGTATTGTATAAACGTGCGTCATAAAGTCCGTCCTCTGCAATTTTCCCTTCCTTTTTAAATTCGTCATACAGACGTTTGCTTGCTGTAATTTCATCCCAACCACCTAATTCACTGGAAGCAATCCAGTGATGTATGTGAGAAAAATATTTAGCACCATTGTCAGTAGCTTTGCTGTATTGAATTTCGAAGATAGACTCTTTACAGTTCTTGTTGTGTCCGTTGAACATATTAATTAAGTCTTCGCCTTTTACTAGTTCATAGCCCTTTACTTCGTTCAATGCTTTTAATGCTAAATTTAAAAATTCTTCTTTTTGAGCAGATTCTTCGTATGCACGAGTTAGATAAGCCAATCCTAAATAAGCATTTGCAGCTCCTGAAGTAGCTCTTCCTAATTCTCTTTCGGTACGTTCAACAGGTAGGGAAGTAGCTTGTTTCAATTCTTCTATTACAAAATCCCAGCAAGTGATTCTGTCAGACAGTGGTTTATTGATTTGGCTGTTCTCTTGGATAAATTCATTTCTGATGATTATTTTTTTCCAGTTGAGCAAAAGCATTAAATGATAATATCCACGTAAAAAATGAGCCTCACTGGTCAGAATATTTCTACGTTCATCACTGATACCGCTTGCTGGGATATTAGGAAGGTTAAATAATACTTGATTAATGAAGTTTATACCTCTATATAAATCTTGGTAATAATAGGAGAATTGCTCGTTCCCATTAGTGTATGAGAAATTATAGATAGAAACCCAAGAGTCATAGTTTAAGGCATCATGTCCCATTTCATATAGGTCGGTACGGTAAGCTTCTACCGGCCAACGAGCTTCGCTGGTTGCATAAGCGTCACCATGGTATAATTGTGCATAAGCTGAGGCTAATCCGGCTTCTGCATCTTTTTCATTTCTCCAAAAGGCATCAGTTGTCAATTGGTCTGGAGATTCTACAGTGAGAAAATCTTCGCATGAACTAAAGGATATAGCTAGTAATATACCAGCTGAAAATATATATTTTTTCATATCTATTTTGTTATGAGTTTAGAAAGATAATTGTGCTCCAAATGTAAATGAGCGTGTGAATGGATATATATCAGTATCAATGCCGGTGTCAAGAGGTGAGTTCTTTGAAAACTCAGGGTCGATACCGTCATACCCTGTAATAGTGAATAAATTTTCACCACTAATATAGAAGCGTAGATTGTCAATTTTCATTTTTTGCATGATTGACTTGGGTAGCGTATATCCTATTTGTGCCTGACGCATACGTAGGAAATTTCCGTTTTCCAAGAATCTTGTTGATTCTCTTGAGTTCCTATTAGGATCTTCCAGCACAGCTCTTGGTATATTGGTATGGGTATTTTCTGGAGTCCATGCATCCATTACACTGGTTAACATTTTAGTTGGAACTTTCATGGATTGGTAGAAGTATTTGTTGCCATTATATAGTTTATGTCCTAGGGCACTACTCAATACGAATGAAAGGTCAAAGCCTTTGTAGCCAGCTGAGAAGTTTAGGTTCATTTCTACTTTTGGAATACCAGTTCCACTGTATACTTTATCTTCTTCATTTAATTTTCCATCTCCGTTTATATCTGCAAATCGGATATCACCAGGTTTGGCTTTGGGTTGAAGTAAATTCCCGTTCTTGTCGCAATGGGATTTTATTTCATCCATATTTTGGAAAATACCATTGGCTTGATACAAATAGAACCCGCTGATAGGTTTTCCTTGTTCTGCATGAGCTACAACATGGTCTGTACCATAAACAAGTCCGGCTGCATATAATGTCTGTCCTTCGTCAGCCAGTTTTACAACTTTATTTTTAGTAGTGCTAAGATTGAATCCGGCACTATAGTCAAAGTCTTTAACTTTATCGCTCCAATTCAACTCCAGTTCAAACCCTTGGTTGCGCATCTTACCTACATTTAATACTGGAGTGTTATATGCAACAGAAGGTGGAATTTGCTTGCTGATTAATAAATCATTTGTCTCATTAATGTAGTAGTTGATTGCTGCAGTTAGTTTGTTGTTGAATAGACCTAGGTCAAAACCGATATTTTTTGTATCGGTTGTTTCCCATTTCAGGTCATTGCGCGTCATATCCCAACTGATTGAACCAGGCCATGCGTTAGCACCACTACCTTGCACATAACCGCCATAATGGTTATTAGAATTGGATATTAAAGCCTGGAAGTCATAAAGACCAAGTGCTCCTTCGTTTCCTAGGCGTCCCCAACTAGCACGGAATTTTAAGTTATTTAAAATACTATTTTTGGGGAAGAATTTTTCTTCACTGATTCTCCATCCTACAGCAACAGAAGGAAAACATCCCCAACGATTGTTTTTCCCAAATTTAGAAGAGCCATCATAGCGTAATGTTGCTTGAAGTAAATACCGGTTGTTATAGTTATAATTGATTCTTCCAAAGAAAGAGGCACGTCTGTATTTTTCACGAGTACCAGCACCATCGAATGTTCCTCCATCACCGCCTGAAATAGTGTCGAAAGAAGGATCGAGGAAACCTCCAGGTTGTTCTGTTTGGATGATATTTCCATTCTTGTCTACCTTATATACAGTTTTCTTCCCATCTACATACACAGCATGGTTTTCATAATCTGTTGCTTGGATAGAAGAGCCAGCCATGGCTGTGATACTATGTTCTCCAAATTTTTTATCAAAATTCAATACATTATCCAATACCTGTTCTTGCCAGTAGTAAGAACTTTCTCCATGATAAGGGAATTCTCTTGGAGATTGAGGGTTGGAAATATAATCTTGAATATGTTTTTTATACCGACTATGCACTCCTCGGTAAGAATATCCTGACTTGAAGTTCAACCAAGATGTAAGTTTAATTCCAAGAGAAATATTTCCTGTTGTTCTAAATCTTTTGGTTTCTGCTTTTTGAAAATGATGATCAGCCATTACGTTGTTATTTTTAGGCATATCACCTCTTGTTAGTCCGAAACCATATTCTTCATTTTTATCATAAATAGGTACAAGTGGTGAAATGGCATACATCTCTTTTAATGAGTATTGAGGTTGTCTGTCATTTGTATAGCGTAATCCAAGGTTGGCATCAATGTCAAAGATTCCTTTGGTCATATGAACTTTCATACGGGCGTTGTCTTGTTTGAAATTGTTTCCCAATAAGATACCTTTGTCATCAGAATGGTTGTAAGAAATTGAATATTGGGCTTTGTCACTTCCTCCTCTGACGCTAATCATGTAGTTTTGAGACAAGCCATTTCGTATCATGGCATCTTGCCAGTCGGTATCAATCCCTGTATCTTCTTTTATATATGAAGGATAGTCTTTAGGGGATGCGGCATATTCATTGTAATTGTCATACATCTGTTTGATAATGGCTTTGTATTGTGCAGCATTGGTCATTTCAAGCTTATTTGCTATGTTTGTCATGCTGATGTAGGTATTAAAGTCAATTTTGGTTTCTCCTTTCTTTCCATTTTTAGTGGTAATGATGATGACACCATTAGCGGCAACTGAACCATATATGGCAGCGGCTGCTCCATCTTTTAATACTTCCATTGAAGAAATATCAGAAGGGTTTACATTGTTGATATCACCAGGAAAACCGTCAATGATATAAAGAGGTTCTGTATCTCCAAATGATTTGACACCACGAATCTTGACAGAAACACTTGCACCTGCATTACCACCACTTTTCATTATGTTGACTCCTGCTATTTTCCCTTGAAGGGCTTCTGCTGGATTGGTTGTGGTTCGTTGGGTCAATTCTTTTGTGTTGACGGAGGAGATAGCTCCTGTCATATCACTTTTTTTCATGGTACCATAACCAACAACTACAACCTCATCTAGCATTTCATTGTCTTCTTTAAGCGAAATTTTTAATGAACTTTGTCCGTTTACTTTTATTTCTTGTTGAATATAGCCTACGAAAGAAACCACTAGGGTTGATTTAGGAGATACAGAAAGGGTGAATTGCCCATCCAAGTCGGTAATTACTCCATTGGTCGTTCCTTTTTCTAAAATGTTAGCTCCGATAATAGGTTCTCCTATATGATCGGTAACTACACCTTTTACTTGAATGGTTTGGGCCATAATGTAAAACGGAACCCAAAGAGCTAGCGTAAAGATTATTTGCCACCTCTTGATGTAAGATTCTTTTTTCATGTGCTTTTAGTTTTAGTTGAGATTAGATCTACAGATTTATAAGTTTAATTTTATTTATTCAACAACATCTTGATTATTACAGCAGACGACCATCCAAAGTTAGGACAGTTGAGAGTTTCTCCAGTCAGTGGATTGTAATTTTCGTGTATTGGTCCATCGCTAGTAAGCCCCTGTGCATTATCGATGAATTTTTTGGTAAGAAAATCGGCTTCTTGGTTAAAACCATAATTGCGCAGGCCGACAATACCAAAGTAGACTTGATCTACCCATACTGGTCCTCTCCAATATCCTCGTGTAGGGCGTAGCCTTGGGTGACTGATATCAAGTGTTCCCAAAGGTAGTGTGGAGTTAAATTTCAGAGGGTCCATCATTTTTTCTTTTACTAATTGAGCCTGTTCTTGAGTAGCAATACCTGCCCATAGAGGTAGCCAGCATTCTGCCCCCATAACTTTAATGAACTCACCGGTGCTGATTCGGGTATCATAAAAGAAACCAGTTTCTGAATCAAACATTTTTTTCTGAATGAACTCTTTTACATTTTCAGCTTCTTTGGTTAGCTTTTCAGCTAAGTCCTTTTTTCCTAGTATGGTAGCCATTTCAGCTAGTAATGTCTTTTCTTTGTATAAAAAAGAATTCAAACAGATGTTTTCTTGATTCATAGACCATGCATTGTCGCCGTTTTTAAGCATTTTGGCATTATCGAAACGTACTCCATTATCCATACCGCTTTCCCATGCGGCAGCAATGAGGGTTCCATCAGTGGAGCCGTATTCGCAAACACCGTTATGATCATGGTCTCTGTCGGTATACCACCATTGATGGAATTTATATATCTTATCGAACATTTTTGATAAGAATTCTTTATCATGACATTCTTTATATACATTCATTGCCCCCCATGCAGACAAAGGAGGTTTACTATCTCTCCAGTTATTTTCGGCTTTATTATAATCAATAAAATCGGGGACCATCCCATTTTCGGCTTGATAGTCAAATAATGTAAGCATTTCTTCTTTTGCCATTTCTTGGTTGTATAAAGTGTTTGCAGATGCTATTTTCCAAGAATCCCATGACCATACGCTTAAGAAACCATTGTAAGAAGGAAAACTTCCACCATGCAGAATATCACCAACCGGTGAACGATAATTGCTATTTAAGGTCATCATTGCTTTTATAACAACCTTGCGGTACTTGTTGTTTTTTAAAAATTTGCTGTCTGAATTGAGCAAAGATGTCATATAATTATTCCACCGTTGTGTGTTTAAATTGAAACATTCGTTGATGTTTAATGCTTTTAAGTTAGCAACTTCTTTTTTTATATTTTCGTTTCTAAGTGTCAGAGTTTGGGTATATCCAGATTGGTATGTTTCTCCTGGTTGTAAAGTGAAATTCATTTTCTCTACAGCATGTAAGCTGTCTTTATTGATGATTTCCACTTGATTGGCTGTTATAAAGTGTACCATAACATTTGTTTGGTCTTTTTGCTGTGAAATCAAGATGCTATTGCCTTCCTTCTTGAGTTTAGCATCCTTATTGAATACACCTCCATCCCAGTAGAAAGAAAGTGAAAGTGGGTGAGAACTTACATTTTTTATAATGGAGCGTATAACAGCACTTCTAGAAGTTGCAAAACAGAGTTCTGTTTTAAAATTAAGCAAAGGGTCGCTGAATTCTTGTGTAAGTAGACCTGGATAATATTTGGCTGTTTGTATGTTGCGTGCAAGATTGTATTTTTCTCCGTTTACTAGAATAGTTGGAGTAGCCAGTGAAGCAGCCATCCAATATCCGCGCATGTTCATCGGGCCAATGAATGCACCAGCATATCGATTACTTTCATTGACAGGTAATGCATATCCTGACCACGCTCCTAAATCAGATAATACATTTTTATCTTCTATTTCAGAAGCGTTTTGAGGAACATTTTTGATATTGATAAGATTATAAAAATCTGTTTGGCTTGATAGTAGCGGAGCTTGTGGGTAAGTGTTTGACTTGTTGCAGCAAGCAGTACACATACTCATAGTAGCTATTATCTGCAGTGTAAATAATTTAAAGTTTGTCTTCATATGATTAAGGTTTATAATCCATAATAATTATTATTCGACTTCTGTCGAAATAAGAATAAGAATAAGACAAACCTAAGAAAGATTATTGTTATAATAGAAGTTTTACTTCTGATTTATTGTCTACAAATCAGATAAAGCAGATATTTTTTTATCTACAGTTTAAGTTCTATAATATTGATTATCAATAATATCTGTCGGTATATGTATCAACAAAAAACATTTTTCTGTGAGAAACATATTATGGAGAGTTTAGATAGATTTAAGATAGGCTACTAAGTCTTCTTCTGATTCTAGGTTCAGCGATTTTCGTAGTCTGTAACGACTCATATTGATAGACTTTGGGCTATTTCCTGTAAGAATTGCTATATCTTTTGTAGAAATATCTACTCTTAATAATGATGCCAAATGTACTTCTCCATGTGTCAGGCTAGGGTGCTTTAGAGTCAGTCGTTCTATAAATTCTTGACTTTTCTTTTCGATTAGATTAAGAATGTTGTTGTTCGTTTTATTGTTGGCTTGATTTTGTTTGATGAATGCATTAATACGTTTTAATTGGGGTACAATATCTGTCTGATTTAGTTTATAGCATTCCTTTATTTGGTCGTAGATTTTATCTAGTAGTTCATTTCTGGTTTGCATAAAGATAGCTACATCAGTTGTTTCTTTTACACTGTTGTTTAATACTTGTTTGATGTTTTTTATATCTAGTTCTTGTTGCTGTACTTTTAATTTGGCTATTTCATGTTCCGATTGTTCTAGTTGGTATCTAGTTTTTATTAACTCCATTTTTTTACGTCGTTTATATCTTTGAAATATAAACAAGCAGATGATGGCTAACAAGCATATAACTACAATTGCTGCTGTTAGGTATATATTCCATAAATTGATTTGATAATGTTGTCTCTGTAATTCAGCATTTAATTGTTGTTCTTGTAGTTGTTTTTGGCTCAGATTCCTTTCAATCGATAGTAACTTGTTGATGCTTTGTATTTCGCGTGTTAAGTTAAAAAGGGATACTGTTTTTTCATAGGCGGCTTTGTAGTTACCCAATTCGTTATAAATCATTGCTGAGTATTCATAGTTATCACAGATAAGCCCCTTTGCTTCAATAGAGGATGCAATGTCATAAGCTTGTTTCAAGATGTACAAAGCTTCTGTATATCTTTTAGCATAGAAATATTGCTTTCCCATGTTGTTGTAATTTTCAGCAATAGACCATTTAACTTCAAGGTTCTTGTTGATTACGATTGCTTCTTTAATATAACAGATCTTTTCATTGAAATCTCCTTTATAGATACAAAGGTTGTTTAGATTGGTTGCTATATATTTGACATTCTTTTTTTTGCGATTTATTTTTAGAGCTAATTTAAAATAATAGTCAGCTTGTGTGTATTCTTCTAGATGTGCATGTATTATTCCACGGCTGTTGTAGGCGGAGGCTAACAAAGTAGAATCATTATGTAGCTTGAATACATCAGTAGCTTCTTTATTTAGTCGTATGGCGGTAGTGTAGTCGCTTAAAGTACAGTAGCATTTACTCATAAGGTCATTTGCTTTACCATAGATGATAGCCTGCTTATTGTTTTTCAGCAATTGTTGAATATCATAGAGAGTGGTGATGCATCCTTCATAATCTCCTTGCATTCGTTGTGCCATGGCATATGAAAGTTGGAATTCAGCTTTTCTGTTAAGATTCGTATCATGGTAGGTCATTGCTTGGTTACAAAGGTGAATGATTCGTAAAGGATTGTTGTATAGTTCTTGTTTTACTTCTTGGTATAGACTGTCAAGAATGGCATCATTATTCTTGTTGGCAATCAGATTTCCGGGTATAAAAACGAGGAAGGAGATAATGGCGGCAAGATGTGATTTAAATAGAGTTGGCATATAGAATTAGATTTATAGTTTTACAATGGCTGAATAAATCAATTTGATATTTGTTGTATGATTTACAAAAATAGGTAAAACAAGTGAAAAAGTTAGTTTATAATGAAAAAAGGTGAAATTCAGATTCTGAATTTCACCTTTTTCGTGCGCTTGATAGGACTCGAACCTACACGTCTCACGACACTAGATCCTAAGTCTAGCGCGGCTACCAATTACGCCACAAGCGCAGTGAG
>RCNI01000991.1_pt1 | contig 16280 bp, 13 predicted proteins | sample 2041151 | NCBI WGS metagenome assembly RCNI01 (sample SAMN09708214, study PRJNA481090) | feces metagenome | isolation source: feces | place: Antarctica: Albino Rookery | reverse complement strand
AGGTGTATTTTTATACTGCTCTACCACCATAGCATCATCTGTTATTCCCTGCATATTTATACTTCTGGCTTTATCATGAGCTTCTTTAATTAAACAATACGAAAACACCTGGGGTGTCTGAACAGACCACACTCTACTTCTTTCAGGAGTTGCGGACACCATATTGTTTTCATCAATTATTTTCACTGTATCTTTTGAAGGCATACCTGCAATACATGCACCATAGGATATTACTCCCTCTTTGGTACGCTTAATAATATCTTCAGTAACAAACGGTCTTGCCCCATCATGGATAAACACATACTCTGTATCGGCAGAACACGCTTCTAATCCCGCATAAACGGAATCATAGCGTTCTTTTCCACCTTCTGTAATGCACTTTACTTTTGTAAACCCATATTTTTCTATAATTTCACTTCTGCAATAATCAATACTTTCCTTACCTGTAACTACGATTATTTCATGAATTTCATCAGATTTCTGAAAAGATGCCAGACTATAATACAGCAATGGCTTTCCCTGCAACATTAAAAATTGTTTCTGAACTTTTGTTTTCATTCGTTTTCCTTGTCCTGCTGCAAGAATAATTGCTGTACATTTCATCTTCTTTTCTCCTTATCTTTCTCCTAATTTTAAATTCGGAACTGCATTTAAGTCCCATCCATGGCGGGTGTTTTTTAAATATTCATAATATGCTGCCACACCAATCATAGCTGCATTGTCTGTACAAAAAATAGGTGATGGGTGATAAAACTTAATTTTATTCTCTTTACAAGCCTTTTCCATAGCATTTCGCAAAGTCCGATTAGATGCCACACCGCCGGCAATGGCAAGCTTATCTATTCCGTAATCTTTGGCAGCTGCAATAGCATGCTCTACTAAAACTTCTACTACACACCGCTGGAAAGAAGCTGCAATATCAGCTTCTACAATAGGCTCTCCCTGCATTTTACATTTATTAATATGGTTTAAAACAGCCGACTTTACTCCGCTAAAACTAAAATCATAAGGCGCATCTTCAATTTTGGCTTTTGGAAAGTCCATTGCGTAAGCATTTCCTTCTCTTGAAAGCTTATCAATTTTCGGTCCACCCGGATATCCCAAACCAATGGCACGAGCTACTTTATCAAAAGCTTCTCCCGCTGCATCATCTCTGGTTCTTCCTAAAATTTCAAATTCTCCATAATCCTTTACAATTACCAGATGTGTGTGACCTCCTGATACAACAAGACATAAAAATGGAGGCTCTAACTCTAAGTTTTCTATATAATTAGCAGAAATATGTCCTTCTATATGATGGACACCTACCAGAGGGATATCTTTAGCAAAACTGATTGCCTTTGCCTCAGCTACTCCTACTAAAAGCGCACCTACCAAACCTGGTCCGTAAGTAACTCCTATGGCATCTAAATCATCCAGTGTTACCTCTGCTTCCTTTAAAGCTTCCTCGATTACCTGATTGATTTTCTCAATATGCTTTCTGGAGGCGATTTCTGGAACAACACCTCCATATAATTTGTGTAAATCTATCTGAGAAGAAATAACATTTGATAAAACAATGCGTCCGTTTTTCACTACAGACGCAGCTGTTTCATCGCAGGAACTTTCTATTGCCAAAATCAATACATCTTCCTTATTCATGGGTTCTCTCCTTATTCTTCAAACATCAGCTCCACAGATTGTCTGTCTCTGGCTGCAATGGTATTTGGGAATATATCAGTTGCTTCCTTTAGTGCTTCTTCCGGTCTTACCAGAGAAGGACTGTAATGTGTAAGCCACATTTTCTCTACCTGTGCTTCTTTTGCCAGCTGTGCAGCCTCTTTAAAGGTCATGTGTTTATATGCCTTTGCCTTTTCTTCCTTTTCCTGTTCTCCATACATACCTTCACAGATAAACAAGTCAGAACCTGCTGCATGGTCTGCAATTGCTTTTACTGGTCTGGTATCTGTAGTATAGGTAAGCTTAATTCCCTTTCTCGGTGCTCCCAAGACCATATCCGGTGTATAAGTATTTCCTTCCCATACAACGGTTTTACCTTTTTGCAGAGAATTCCAACATTTCAAAGGAATATTCTGTGTCTTTGCTCTTTCAGCATCGAATTTTCCTGCTCTTTTAATTTCCAGAGTATATCCGTAGCAGGTCACATTGTGATTAACACGAAAAGCTGTAATGCAATAACCGTTCAATTCATACGTTTCCTCTGGCTTTGTAAGCTCAATGCACTGAATTTCAAAGGGAAGTTCCGGCGCAATCACACGAAGTGCAGAAACTACACGTACAAGTCCCTTGGGTCCGATTAAGGTAAGAGGCTCTGTTCTTTCTGCATTTCCCATGGTGAGCAAAAGTCCCGGAAGTCCGCTGATATGATCTGCATGATAATGGGTAAAGCAAATAACATCAATGGGTTTAAAGCTCCATCCCTTTTCCTTTACTGCTACCTGCGTTCCCTCTCCGCAGTCAATCATCAGATTGCTGCCGTTATATCTCGTCATTAAAGATGTCAATTTTCTTCTGGGCAGAGGCATCATTCCCCCTGTTCCTAATAAGCATACATCCAACATCTCATTGTCCTCATTTCTATCTATTATAACATTTTCTATCATAACACAGTTTTTTTCGTGCTACAACATTTCATTTTCCATTTTCTTCTCCACTGGAATTTGAAAACCTGCAATCCATTTATCATAACAGCTTTCGCATAAATCAAAGATATGTTTTTCCCCGTCTTTTTCCGAGAAATATCCCCAGAAAGCTGTCACAGGCAGAACCCCTTCCATAATCACACCGTCTTTTACAAGCATTTTTTTTCCACAACAATTACAATACACTTCAATAACCTGATTTTCCTTTTTTTCTTCGTATTTTCTCATTTTTTCCTCCCGTTTGTGGAATTGTTTTTCGGCTACACCGTTTATTATACATGAAGGTCTTTTTAAAACCCAGTGGGAAATTACTCTAAACTTAGAAAAAGATAGCAATTCTGCTATCTTTTACACATTACAACTCCGTTTTCCACCGGTTCTTCATAAAAATTTTTTCTTACGTTAATGACAGAAAAACCGCAGGCCTCATACAGAGCGCGTGCTCTTTCATTGCTCTCACGCACTTCCAGAAAGTAAGAGACTACCCCTTTTGTCCTGCCCAAAGCTTCCAGTTCTTCTAATAATGCTCTGCCGATTTTCTGCCCCTGATACTCTTTTTTCACAGAAACATTTGTAATTTCGCCTTCATCCAGCACCATCCACATTCCAATGTATCCTACCAGCACCCAGTCCACATATGCCGCAAGATACAAAGCTTTTTCATCCTTTACAGCCCCCAGAAAATCCGCTTCTTTCCAAGGCTTCGAGAAATTCTCTGCTTCTATCTGCGCTGCTGTTTTTACATCTTGTTCCCTCATTTCTCTAATCTCAAGCATTTTCTTTCTTTGCCAGGCGTTCTGCCCGTTCCCTTTCTGCCTGAGACACCCGCAGATAATCTGGCTGATGCTCTGCCGCTGTCTGAATTTTCCCTTCCTTAAAATAAATGCCTGCCAGAGCAGCCACTGCCCCTGCTCTTTGGCGACTTAAATGTGCCGGAGCAAAGCTGTATTCTACTTTACAGTTTTCTTTAATTATTTCTTTGAAAACAGGAACTCCATCACCTAAAAATATAACTTTCTTTCCTATTCCATTTAATACCTCTAAAAGTTCATGAATAGATAAAGCATCCTGTTCTTTTACAATGACAAGTTCATGATTTTGAAATTTGTAAATGCCTGTGTAGACCTGATTTCTTCTTGCATCCATAATCGGACACACAACAGTATCTTCTCCTGTATCATATAGATTATATGCCAGAGCATCTACCGTAGGCACTGCAATCAAAGGCTTGTTAAGAGCCAGCCCAAGCCCCTTAGCTGTAGCAGAGCCAATGCGAAGCCCTGTAAATGAGCCTGGACCTGCTGCCACTGCAATGGCATCAATGCTGTCTAAGCCCAACTGAATATTGTTTTTTATTTCATCCAGCATAGGCAACAAAGTCTGTGAATGTGTTTTCTTATAATTCATGGTATATTCTGCCACAAGGATATCGTCTTCCATAACCGCAACAGATGCTACCAGTCCTGAACTGTCTAACGCCAATATTTTCATATAAAATACTCCTTTCTACATCTGTAATTCCAAACCTGTAATGGTAATCTTCCGATAGTCAAATCCTTTCTCCAAATCTTTTTCAATAGTAATGGAAATAATATCAGAAGGCAGAATTTCTTCAATCAGCTCTGCCCATTCAATCAGGCATACACCTTGTCCAAAAAAGTAATCGTCATATCCGATTTCTTCCATTTCTTCTATATCACCAATGCGATACACATCAAAATGGTAAAAAGGAAGTCTTCCTTCTTCATATTCTTGAATAATGGTAAAGGTTGGGCTGTTTACCGGTTCTATAATTCCCAGTCCTTTGGCTACCCCCTGGGTGAACACCGTCTTTCCCACTCCCAGATCTCCATTTAATGTATAAACCTGTCCGGGAAGAGCTTTCTTTCCTATTTTTTCACCTAAACAAAAGGTTTCATTTGCATTATATGTTTCTATTATCATAGGTTATCCTCTTTATCTTTACTATAAGTTCAGTACATTAGTATAGCACACAAAATTACAGCTTGCACCTTTTATTTTTTCCGCTTATAATAATCAAATATACTACTGAAATAAAGGAGAATTTTATTATGGCAAATCCAATAGTAACCATTACAATGGCAAACGGCGATGTTATGAAAGCAGAATTATATCCTGAAATCGCCCCAAATACAGTAAACAACTTTATCAGCCTTATTAAAAACGGTTTTTATGATGGATTAATTTTCCACAGAGTTATCCGCGGCTTCATGATTCAGGGCGGCTGTCCTAACGGTACAGGCATGGGAGGTCCCGGCTATACTATTAAGGGAGAGTTTTCTCAGAACCATTTTGAAAACAATCTGGCACATACACCGGGAGTTCTTTCCATGGCTCGTGCAATGCATCCGGATTCCGCAGGCAGCCAGTTTTTCATCATGCATGAAACTTCCCCTCACTTAGACGGTGCTTATGCTGCTTTCGGAAAAATCACAGAAGGCATGGATGTGGTAAATAAAATTGCAGAAACACGTACAGATTACAGCGACCGTCCTTTAGAAGAGCAGAAAATCCAGACTATGACAGTAGAAACTTTTGATGTGGAATATCCTGCTCCTGAAAAATGCTAATCTGTTTTTAATCATCAAACAGAAGGTACTCTCCTTCTGAAACTGCAAAATACAGTTCTTTCAGGTCTGTGACAGTGGCTCTTGCATTAGTAGCTTCTGTCACGGCCTTTTTTATTTCATCAACTCTATTAGCCGGTATGAGAACCTGCATTTTCACAGATTCCTCATACTGAGAATTCATAATTGGAATTTCCTTTTGTGCAAATAGATACTGAAGTTTTCCCACTCCGTTGTAATCTGTACCCACTTCTGTGAGTACACCGTGATACTTCGTAATCATTCGACTCTGCGCCAGTCCCTCCTGCACGGATTTAGAATAAGCTCTTACCAGCCCTCCCGTTCCAAGGAGTGTTCCTCCGAAATATCTTGTTACCACAACTGCAGTATTATAAAGTTCTTCCCCTAAAAGCACATCCAGCATAGGCTTTCCTGCTGTTCCCTGAGGTTCTCCATCATCACTACAACGCATAATTTCTTTTCTTTCGCCAATAACATAAGCAGAACAATTGTGAGTTGCATCCCAATATTTCTTTTTCATTTCTTCTATAAATTTTACAGCTTCTTCTTCTGTTTTCACAAGACGGACTGTAGCGATAAATCTAGATTTTTTTTCTATTATTTCTCCCTGTCCGCCTTCGTAGACTGTCTTGTATTGCTCTAACATATTATTCCTCATTTCCTTTTTCTTTCCTGTATTCTATCATATTTCCCCTAAAATTGGGAATATTTATGACTAAAAAGCGGAAATCTTATGTGCCAGTCCAAAGTTTCTTGAATTAGGTTCTGTCATTTGATATAATGTACGGGAAAAGGAGGCAAACTACATGAATTTTGGAAAACGCGCCACGAATAAGAAACGCAATGCTCTTATTTCTCGTTCTTCCATGATGGGAAAAAAAGCTCATGTTTCTTTTCTACGTATTATTTTCATCTCTCTGATGGCAATTATGATTGTTGGAGGCTGTATGGGTATAGGTGCTTTTAAAGGTCTGATCGATAATGCACCAGATATTTCAGAAGTAAATATTGTCCCCGTTGGCGAAGCTACCTTTGTTTATGATGCTAATGGCAACCAGCTGCAAAAGCTGACTGCTCCCAATTCCAACCGTATGCCCGTAAGCATTGAACAAATTCCTCTAAACTTACAGCATGCTGTGGTAGCTATTGAAGATGAACGTTTCTATGAACATAATGGTATTGATATAAAAGGTATCCTACGTGCCGGTGTCAAAGGTATTTTAAACGGAGGAACCTTCACAGAAGGTGCTAGTACCATTACACAGCAGTTGTTAAAAAACAACGTTTTTACAGGCTGGACCAATGAATCTGTTGTACAGCGTTTTAAACGTAAGTTTCAGGAACAGTACCTTGCCATCCAATTAGAAAAGCAGGTAAAGGACAAGAATATTATCCTTGAGAATTACTTAAATACGATTAACCTTGGAAATGGTAACTTTGGTGTACAGGCTGCTGCTCAGGATTATTTCGGTAAAAATGTCAGTGAGTTAACACTTTCTGAATGTACTGTAATTGCCGGTATCAGTCAGAACCCAACAAAATTCAATCCGGTTACCAATCCCGACAAAAATACCATACGACGCAAAGATGTTTTAGACCATATGCTGGATCAGGAATATATTACCAAAGAACAGTATGACGAATGTCTGGCTGATAATGTGTATGACAGAATTAAGACTGTTGAGCAGCAACAGGGACAGGAAACACAGACTTACAGTTACTTTATCGATGAATTAACCGAACAGGTTGTAAAAGATTTACAGGAACAGCGTGGATTTACAGAAGCGCAAGCTTACAATGCTCTTTACAGCGGTGGTCTCCGCATTTACACTACACAGGATCCGTCAATTCAGCTTATCTGCGATGAAGAATACGACAACCCCTATAATTTTCCTTCCGACACTCAGGTAACCTTGGATTACCGTCTAACTGTAAAGCATCCAAATGGTGAACAGGAAAATTACAGCAAGGAAATGCTTCAGGAATATTTTATTCAGAACGAAGATAAAGATTTCACATTATTATTTGACAGTCCCGAAAGTGCTCAATCTCACGTAGATACCTATAAGGCAAACATTCTAGCAGATGGAAGTGAAGTAATCAGCGAAAATATTTACTTAACTCCACAACCTCAGTCTTCCATTTGTATTATTGACCAGCACACAGGTTATGTAAAAGCCATTGTAGGCGGACGAGGCGAGAAATCTTCAAGCCTTTCTTTAAACCGCGCAACCAATACTTTACGTCAGCCAGGTTCTACATTTAAACCATTGGCAGCTTATGCCGCTGCTTTAAATGAAGGCAGTATGACATTATCCACAACTTTCAAGGACGAACCGTTTAAATATGACAGCGGACAACCTTTATACAACTATGACCGTCAATATCACGGAACTGTAACCATGCGTACTGCAATTATTAAATCTTACAACATTCCTGCAGTAAAAGCTATGGTGGAAATCACACCAGAAGTAGGCGTATCTTATTTAAAGAAATTTGGATTTACTTCCATCTTAGATACTTTGACTGAGCTGCCTCAGGGAAGCGGTAACTTCTATACTGATATGAACTCTGCAACAGCAATCGGTGGTATTACAAAGGGTGTAAGTAATCTGGAATTAACAGCGGCTTATGCTGCTATCGCTAACAACGGAACTTATATCAAACCAGTATTCTATACAAAGATTTTAGATTCTGACGGAAATGTTGTCATTGACAACACTCCTGAAAAAACCACCGTAATCAAACCAAGCACAGCGTATCTGCTTACTTCCTCCATGGAAGACGTTGTAAAGAAAGGAACCGGTACTCGTTTACAGTTAAAAAATATGCCGGTAGCCGGAAAGACCGGTACAACAGATAATTACAAGGATTTGTGGTTCTGTGGATATACTCCGTATTATACCTGCTCTGTATGGGCCGGATATGATAATAACATTGTCCTTCCAAAAGGACAGGCAAGAACCTATCAGCAAACCTTATGGCAAAAAATTATGCAACGTATTCATAATGAACTGCCTGAAACAGATTTTAAAATTCCTTCCACAGTGGAAAAGAAATCCATTTGTAAGGACACTGGCTTGTTGGCAAGTTCATCTTGCAGTGCCATAACAGAATATTATGATACAGAAACCCTTCCAAAAAAATATTGTTCTGGACATAGAAAAGCAAAGTCTAATGACAAAGATCAACCAAAACCGGATAACTCCGTAGATGTTCCGGAAGAAACCACTCCGGAAACTCCGGAAGATTCACAGGAACAGCCAGCGCCTCCAACTCCGGAAACTCCACCGGAGCAACCAGCGCAACCGGAGCAACCGACAGATCAATAAAAATTAATGAATTTTAAAAGAAAAAAGCAGGTTTTTCAACAACCGAAAAACCTGCTTTTTCTATACATACAATCTATACAATTATTATCTACTTAAAATCAGTTTTGCTGCTCCGCAGATACCTGCATCATTGCCAAGAGTTGCCAGCTTAATAGGTGTTTTCTTGCATGCGGAAAATGCAAATTTCTCATACTGTTTCTGTACACAGTCTACCAGAACTTCTCCTGCTTTTGAAACACCACCGCCAATAACGATAACATCCGGATCTGATACACAGGCAAAGATTGCCAGTGCATGACCTAAATACCCTGCAAATTTCTCAACAATTTCTCCTGCCAGTTCGTCGTGCTCTTTGTATGCATCAAATACATCTTTTGCAGTTACTCTTTCTTTTCCTCTTAAAACAGAAGGCTTCTCAGAAGCTTCCAAAGTTTCTCTTGCCAGTCTTGCAATTCCTGTTGCGGAAGCATACTGCTCTAAACATCCTTTATTTCCACAGTTGCACGGAATTGTCTCATGAGGATTTACTAAGGCATGTCCGATTTCTCCGCCGGCGCCGTGAGCACCTGTCACAATTTTCTCGTTGACAATAATTCCACCGCCTACACCGGTTCCGAGAGTTGCCATAATCAGATTTCTTGCACCTTTTCCGCCGCCTTTCCACATTTCACCAAGGGCAGCCACATTTGCATCGTTTCCTGCTTTTACTGCCATTCCTGTAAGCTGTCCCAGCTCTTCTTCAACGTTCTTTCTACCCCAGTGAAGGTTAACAGCACATACAATTTCTCCATTTTCTTCAATTGGTCCCGGCAGTCCGATACCAATTCCCTCTACCTCTGCTTTTTCAATTTGTTTTTCTTTCAGCTTTGCTTCAATTCCATCTGCAATATCGGGAAGAATTCTCTCACCTTCATTGTCTGTATTGGTTTTAATTTCCCATTTATCTAAAATAGTTCCATCATTTAAAAACAGCGCACATTTAATCGTTGTTCCTCCTACATCAATTCCAAAACAATACTTACTCATTCTTATTCTCCATTTCCTCGTTTTTTTGTCATATTTTCCTGTACTCTCCGGTATAATTCCTGAGCTGCATTATAACCCATTTTCTTCTGTCTGTGATTAACTGCCGCTGACTCTACGATAACAGCCAGATTACGTCCCGGACGAATAGGCAGAGAATGACACACAATCTTATTGCCTAAAAACTCTGTATACTCTTCTTCCATTCCAAGACGATCATATTCTTTATCCTTGTTCCATTCCTCTAATTTAATGACCAAGTCAATAGACTGAGTATCTTTTACACTTTCAACACCGAACAAGGTTTTAACATCAATAATACCAATACCTCGAAGTTCAATAAAGTGGCGGGTAATATCCGGTGCAGAACCAACTAATGTAACGTCGCTGACGCGGCGCAGCTCCACTACATCATCACTTACCAGACGGTGTCCCCTCTTAATCAGTTCCAGAGCAGCCTCGCTCTTTCCAATACCGCTTTCTCCTGTAATTAAGACACCTTCACCATAAACATCTACCAAAACCCCATGAATGGATATACATGGTGCAAGCTGTACGTTCAACCAACGGATAATCTCTGCCATAAACACAGAAGTAGTATTATTTGTTACCAGCACCGGCACCTCGTATTTCTTTGCAAGATTCAACATATCTTCATCAGGCTCCGTCATGGTAGTAAATATCACACACGGAATTTTGCTGGAAACAAATCTTTCAAAAGCTACGATTTTTTCTTCTCTGCTTAGATGAAGAAGATATGTATATTCCACATACCCTATAATCTGTACTCTCTCATTTTCAAAATGCTCTAAATAGCCTGTCAGCTGCAGTGCAGGACGGTTGATTTCCGGCGTATTAATCATTTTCTTTGAAATGTCAATTTCCGGTGTTTTATTATACAGATTTAATTCCTGTACCATTTTCTTTAACTCTACACCATTCATGTTGCATTCTCCTTCTATTGTCTCTTAAACTCCTTTTTTTATTTTATCACATGTATTTTCACATGACAAGCAAAGTACCTAACCTTTATTGCTCCTTTTTATGAAAAAAATCGTATACCTGACGGGCTGCTCTCTCATTCATGGAGTCTATATTGGAAAGGGTTTCCACAGATGCCTCCCGAATGCCTTCCAGACCTCTAAAATGCTTCATAAGTGCCTTTCTTCTAGTCTCTCCAATTCCCTGAATATCATCTAAAATAGAATGAACCTGTCCCTTGCTTCTTAAAGAACGATGATATTCAATAGCAAACCTGTGGGCTTCATCTTGTATTCTAGTAATAAGCTTAAATCCCTCACTGTCTCTGCTGATAGGAATTTCCTGATTATTGTAATATAAGCCTCTTGTCCGGTGCTTATCGTCTTTTACCATTCCACACACAGGAATAGTAAGTTGTAGCTTTTCCAAAACATCCAGAGCAATATTTACCTGCCCTTTTCCACCGTCCATAAGAATTAAATCAGGAAAACGGGTAAAACTTCCGAATTCATCCTCCAACTGCTGCTGTTTTCTTTCTTCCCGCTCATCCATACCGTGCACAAATCGACGTGTGAGCACTTCTTCCATACTGGCATAATCATTTGGTCCCTGCACGCTTTTGATTTTAAACTTTCTATAATCACTGCGTTTTGGCTTTCCTTTTTCATACACCACCATAGATCCTACAGACTGAAAACCGCTGATATTGGAAATATCGTAAGCTTCCATTCTCTGAACGCCGGATAATCCTAAAAGCTCCTCAATTTCTTTCACAGCTCCTATGGTTCTGCCTTCTTCCCTTTTTATTCGCTCTTTATCCTGCCTTAAAACAAGTTTTGCATTGTGGTATGCCATCTCTACCAGCTTTTCCTTTGTCCCTTTTTTCGGTACGCAAATACGTACTTTCTTCCCTTTTCTGGTCTCCAGCCATTTGGCTATCAACTCCTGATCTTCTACTTCTTCCTGCAGCATAATTTCCTTCGGTATAAAAGGAGTTCCCGCATAGAACTGCTTTAAAAAGCTGGATAAAATCCCTTTTCTGTTTTCTCCCGGTGCTGATTTCATGTAGAAATGATCTCTGCCAATGAGTTTTCCGTCTCTTACAAAAAACACCTGCACTACTGCGTCTGCGTCTTCCATTGCTGCTGCAATAATATCTTTATCCTCTCCCGGATAATCTGTAATTTTCTGTCTTTCACCTATTTTCTTCACACTTTGAATTAAATCTCTGTACTGGGCAGCATCCTCAAACTCCATCTTCTGCGATGCCTCATACATTTTATCTTCCAACTGTGTAAGGATTTTCTTATGATTTCCATTTAAGAAATCAAGAAGCTGTTCTACCTGCTCTCTATAAGCAGCTTCTGTAATATAACCCTGACAAGGGGCATCACACTGCTTAATATGATAATAAAGGCAAGGTCTTTCCTTTCCAATATCTCTTGGCAGGTTTCGATTACACGTTCTTAAATGGTAAAGCTTACGTGTAAGCTCAATAACATCTTTTACAGCCCCTGCACTGGTATACGGACCGAAATACTTGGATTTATCTTTCATCATACTTCTGACTGTCATAATTCGCGGAAATGCCTCTCCTGCCGTCACCTTAATAAAAGGATAATTTTTATCATCCTTTAACATAGTATTATACTTCGGACAATGCTCCTTAATCAAATTAGACTCCAGAACAAGTGCCTCTAATTCTGAATCCGTCACAATATATTCAAAGCGGGCAATCTGCTCTACCATCTGTTCCTTTTTAATTCCCAGATTTCTGCTTTTCTGAAAATACTGTCTGACTCTGTTTTTCAGACTGATTGCCTTCCCCACGTAAATAATGGCGTCCTGCTTATCATGCATAATGTAGACGCCGGGAAGAGAAGGTAGCTTCTTTAATTCTTCTTCTATATGAAACATTCTGCTCTCCTTTCAAATTTCTATACAAAAGAAAAAATCCGCCTTCTTTCAACTTTTTTGTATTTTAAAAGAAGGCGGATTTCTATCTATTCTTTTATTTCTGCTTCTACAGCCGGTATTTCTTCTGTAGACTCCTTTATTCCTTTTATTTCATGGAAAATTTTCATAAATTCCTTACCTGTAATGGTTTCTTTCTGAATAAGAAATTCTGCGATTTTATCAAGAGCTTCACGATTTTCACTTAAAAGCTTTTTCGCCTCATCGTATGATTTCTTCAGAAGCTTCATAACTTCATGGTCAATCTCTGTAGCTGTAGAGTCACCGCAATTAAGCATTGACCTGCCATCAAGATACTGGTTCTGGCTCTCTGCAAGTCCCATTAAACCAAAGCGTTCTGACATACCATACTGGGCAATCATGGCTCTTGCGACCTTTGTAGCCTGCTCAATATCATTTGCAGCGCCGGTGGTAACTGTATCAAACACAATTTCCTCTGCAGCACGTCCGCCTAAATATCCTACCAGCATTGCCTCTAACTCTTTCTTGGTATTTAAGAACTTTTCTTCTTCCGGAACATGCATAACATATCCCAAAGCTCCCATGGTTCTCGGCACAATGGTAATCTTCTGTACCGGTTCAGAGTCTTTCTGTAAAGCACTTACTAAGGCATGCCCCACTTCATGATAAGAAACAATCTTTCTTTCTTCTTTGCTTAAAATTCTGTCTTTCTTTTCCTTACCTACCAGAACAACCTCTACAGCTTCAAGCAAATCTTTCTGTGATACAGCCTGTCTTCCGTTCTTTACTGCCAGAATTGCCGCTTCATTAACCATATTTGCCAAATCAGAACCAACGGCACCGGAAGTTGCAAGGGCAATTCCCTCTAAATCTACGGTTTCATCTAAGGAAACATTTTTCGCATGTACTTTCAAAATACTAATTCTTCCTTTTAAATCCGGACGGTCTACAATAACTCGTCTGTCAAAACGTCCCGGTCTTAAAAGCGCCGGATCCAAAACTTCCGGTCTGTTTGTTGCAGCCAAAATTAAAAGTCCCTTGGAAGTATCAAATCCATCCATTTCAGCAAGCAGCTGATTTAAGGTCTGCTCACGTTCATCATTTCCGCCATATCTAGAATCTCTGCTTTTTCCAATGGCATCCACTTCATCAATAAAGATAATACAAGGTGCATTTTTCTTTGCTTCTTCAAACAAGTCACGTACTCGTGATGCACCTACACCAACAAACATTTCCACAAAATCGGAACCGGATAGCGAAAAGAAAGGAACATGTGCTTCTCCTGCTACTGCCTTTGCCAAAAGTGTCTTACCAGTACCCGGAGGTCCTACAAGCAGTGCACCTTTGGGAAGTTTTGCACCAATTGCTGTATATTTTCCCGGATTATGCAGGAAATCAACAACTTCCTGTAAAGACTCTTTTGCCTCATCCTGTCCTGCTACATCTTTAAAAGTAATTCCAGTTTCTTTCTGTACATATGCTTTTGCTTTGCTCTTTCCTACACTGCCCATCATACCGCCGTTTTTATTCATACGACGAAACAGCATATTCAGCAGGAAGAACATTAAAACAATAGGTACAATAAGACTAATCAGACTAAACAAAATTTCCATGACTACGTTTGGTTTTTCTGTATAATAGTCATGGACTCCAGCTCTTTCCAATCGTTTTACCAAATCTGTCTTATCTTCTGAAAGAACGGTATAAACTTCTTTTTTTGCGCCCATACGCTTCTGCTCTTTTAAAGTAACTCTTAAAGTTTCCCCTTTAATCTGTACCTCCTGAACCTTACCTTGCTCCAGCAAATCCACAAACTCACTGTATTTAATCTCGCCGGAACCTCTCTGCATAGCCATTGTCAGAAGATTTACCAAAAACATACTTACCATGATACAAATTAAAAGTACCAGTAAGGGTTGTTTATTCTTAGGTCCATTGTTATTATTATTTTGTGGACCTTGATTTTGATTTTGCTCCATTTTTATCCTCCTCATACTATCTCTTCCATTATAAAGATTACCGTGCTATAAATCAACATTTAGATTGTGAAAAAGCGGACACATTTATTAAACTTTTGTAAATTTATGTTGAATATACACAAAATAAAACATTTTTCCTTTTACCACTGGAATTTCCCCTTGCATTTGTAGTATACTATCGCAGTGGTTTAAAAAAATTGTAGAAAAGGGGCATGAATATGAAAATAGGATTTGATAATGACAAGTACTTATCAATGCAATCAGAACACATTAAAAAACGTATCAGCAAGTTTGATAACAAGCTGTATCTGGAGTTTGGCGGTAAACTCTTTGATGACTATCACGCTTCCAGAGTTTTACCCGGATTTGCCCCAGACAGCAAGCTTAGAATGTTAATGCAGCTTTCTGAGCATGCCGAAATCGTAATTGTTATCAGTGCCGGAGACATAGAAAAAAATAAAGTAAGAGGCGACTTGGGAATCACTTATGACATTGATGTAATCCGTCTAATCGACGCTTTTAAAGAAAGAAACTTTTTCGTAGGCAGCGTAGTTATTACCCAATATTCTGGACAGAACAGTGCAAATATCTTTAAATCAAAATTGGAAAATTTAGGTATTAAAGTATATATCCATTACCCAATTGAAGGCTATCCAAGTAATATTCCTCTCATTGTCAGCGATGAAGGTTACGGAAAAAATGATTATATCGAAACTTCCCGTCCTCTGGTTATCATTACTGCACCGGGACCCGGAAGCGGAAAAATGGCAACCTGCCTTTCTCAGCTTTACCACGAACACAAACGTGGTATTCACGCAGGTTATGCTAAATTTGAGACTTTCCCAATCTGGAATATTCCGCTGAAACATCCGGTAAATCTGGCTTATGAAGCTGCTACTGCAGACTTAAATGACGTTAACATGATTGATCCATTCCATCTGGAAGCTTACGGTGAAACAACAGTAAACTATAATCGTGATGTAGAAATTTTCCCTGTATTAAGTGCAATCTTTGAACGTATTTTTGGAAAATGCCCATACCAATCTCCTACAGACATGGGAGTCAATATGGCAGGAAATTGTATTATTGACGATGAAGTGTGCCGAGAAGCTTCCAAGCAGGAAATTATCCGCAGATATTATCAGGCACTGGAAAGACATCTGGAAGGTGAAAACAACGATGAAGAGGTGTTTAAATTAGAACTGTTGATGAAACAGGCAGGCATCTCCACGGAAGACAGAAAGGTGACAACTGCCGCTCTTAACTGTGCAAAAGAAACAGGTGCACCTGCCATTGCTCTTGAACTGGAAGACGGAGCAATTATCACCGGAAAAACATCTGATTTATTAGGAGCTTCTGCTGCACTGATGTTAAATACTTTAAAAGAACTTGCAGATATTCCTCATAAACAGCATGTAATCTCTCCGGCAGCTATTGAGCCAATCCAAAAGCTGAAAACAGAATATCTAGGAAGCCAGAACCCACGTCTACATACAGATGAAGTGTTAATCGCCCTTTCCAGCACTGCTGCCACTAGCGACCTTGCAAAACTGGCTTTGGCACAGCTTCCAAAATTAAAAGGCTGTCAGGTCCATTCTTCTGTTATGCTTTCTGCAGTGGACAAAAAAGTGTTCAAAAAACTAGGTGTTCAGCTAACCTGTGAAGCTGTTTATGAACATAAAAAATTGTATTAAAAAAGATACAACATATAGGAAACTCAGAAACATTAAGCTAAGTGAAGGCAGATGCAAAAGAGCACCTATTGTATGATTCCATTTA
>RCNI01000990.1_pt1 | contig 16281 bp, 16 predicted proteins | sample 2041151 | NCBI WGS metagenome assembly RCNI01 (sample SAMN09708214, study PRJNA481090) | feces metagenome | isolation source: feces | place: Antarctica: Albino Rookery | reverse complement strand
TACAACTGAAGCTTTATATACTTTACCTATTGCAGGATTAAATAATTTCATATCTTTTAGTGTTATAGCAAAATCATACCCAGTAACTGTTGTACCACTGAAAGTAACAATATCCTCATCAAAACTAACTTGAACCCCTGATATGTTATAACTTGTTCTAAAAAGCTTCGGATTTAATAAATTCTTGCCACAACTTAAAACATTAACTTTATTTTCTTCTGCTTCTCCAACGGATTTTATGTCTTCAAAATAGCTAGGAATATAAGAATTAGGTTGAGTGTAATCACCTTCTAAAATCATTAGCTTAAACTTTAAAATACCACTATCAAAAGCGTCATTTAAGAAAAGTCTAATTCCAAAGTTTTTACTCATAACACTAAAGTCGTTCATTGTTTGCACTTTATTTATATATTTTCCTGTTACTCCATTTAACACCTTCAAATCAAATCCATTAGTACCTAATACACTTTCTCTTGCATACTGACCTATTGTAATAAGGGCATGAATATCTGGTCTTTCTGGAGTTTTTACCAACGTATTTTCTAATATATCTACTACAACAGTGTAAGTTGTATTCGGTTTGTAAAAAGGCAAATCTTTTTCCCAAGCATTGCAAAAAATACCTCTAGTTGGTGAAAAAGTTATTATTCCAGTAGAATTGTCAAAAGAAGCATTACTTAATGTAATTTTTCCTTCATAAGTGGAAGGGAATAAATTCTGATAAAGCATACCTTCTAGCACAATATCTTCTATTCTTCCGTCTAGTGTATTCTCACATTTTAAGTCGTGTCCTTCATATGCTAATTCTTGATTAGATTTTAACCCATTTTGTAATGTAGTTATATCATCTCTCATTTGAGGTAGATTTTGACTTCCGTCTAAAGTCTCTATAAACTTCTTAGCCTCTGTTATACTAGTATCTAATTCAGTCTTTTTAGTTGTGGCTAAATTATTACTATTAGTAAGGTTCTCTTGTATTCCCTGTGCTGTTTTTATGCTAATATCCATTCTATTGTTTTCTGACTCTATTCTTTGTACACTATCACCTATGTTGTTGGCTAATGGCTCTGCTAATTCTATTGCATTACCTAGATTTTCTAGTACTTTACTTGACTTAGTAAGCTTATCTCTTACCCCAAATCTATCTGCTAAATCTGAAATATCAATTGGGTCATCTCCTATAGCACTATGTGTACTTCCATGCGTGTTTGGTCTTTCTTCTGATACTACGGCATTAGAATAAATAGCAATAACTTCTGAACCTTTCTTTACTGGTGAATTAAATTTAAAAGTATTACTATTTACCTCTACATAATCTTCGTCATATCCCATTAACTGTATAACTCCGTCTACGAATATTTGCAGTGAGTTACTATTTACTCTATAAGCACCTTTAGTGTTAAATTGAGTAGTATCTTCTTTCAATACGAATTTTTCTACATTTTTAGTATTAGTAAAAGTCTTTAATAGTGAAGAGTCTAAAATAAACTTGCCACCTTCTATTTTACCAACATATAAATTTACTGGACTTAAGTCACTACGTTGGGAAGTGTCCTTAACTAAATCGTATTGAATTTGCATACGTCTACTAGTCTCTCTACCTATATTAGTGTCTAGTATTTTATTCTCTACTGTTCTGCTTTCTTGCACATTTCCCATATATTTAAGAGTATCTTGATAAGTTACTTCTTTTATCCACATTTGAATATAGGCTTTTTCACCTTCTGATATATTCAGCTTTAAAGAAGTTATTTCAAGAGGAACTCCGTCTATGATAGCCTGTTCATTACTTATAGTAAGAACTCCACCTTCATATGAGTAAGAGCCAGAACCTTTAACACCTTCACCAATAAAAGTTTTTACTATGTTCTGTAATCTCTGTTCTGAAATTTGTTGAAGTTCATTTACTTCTATTTCAAGAACAGGGCAATCAGCACCTACACGAACAAACTTATAATTAGCTTTAGGGTTAAAGTTACTTACTCTACTAAAATCTCCCATAGTATTCCTCCTTTCTAGTTCTATATTTATAATACCATATATTATTTTTGGTTAGTAGTCGTTTCATTAGAATTAGCACCCTCCACAAATTCAATAGCAATATTCGGATTATTACTGTCCTCTATTCTAGCTAAAACAGTTCCTTCCTTATTTTCTTCTTTTCCTGTAGTATATCTTACATATAAATTTGAAGAAGGTTTTACCTCTATTTTAGGCTTATTATTTGAAAGCTGTTCTCCCATTATAGGGTCGTCTGGTTTTCTAACCTCTACATACATTTTACAATGTACTGGTAAAAAGTCAGCTAAAAGTCTATTTAATAGGTCTATTTGCGTTTCTCCGTCTACAAGTATAAATATACCATTACCATTATATTTTCCTGTCTTACTATAAATACAGTATGTTGTAGTATCTATTCCATGACTGTTAAGATTATAAGTTTTAGGTATATTTCCTTCTTCTTTTTCACTAGTTGGTAAATCAGCGTCTTTAGAATAAGTTTTAAATATTCTATATTGTAACTCAACCATTCTAGTATCACCCATAGTAAATTCTCTACTTATGAATTTAACTACTGACTTAGTTCCTCTTCTCTTATACAATTCAGCTAAATTTGATATAATCTTTCTTTGAGTTCTCTCATCAACTTCCTCTATGTAGTTATACCCTAGTAACTTTCCTAGAAGAGGTAATACTGACCTAGGACACTTATATACGTCGAATAAGTCATACAGAGAAAACATTTCTGCGAATAAGGTTTGAATACCCCCTTCGTCTAATGCACTTAAGTATCTTTTTAGTGTATAATCTATTCCTGCTTCACTATCTGCTGTTCTGTAGACTTCGGGAAGTCTTTTATACATAAACTCCCCAAAATCAATTTTTTTGTGTAACATTATTCACTACCTCCTACTACATTTACTGTGACATTACCTAAAACTATAATTTCATTGTCTTTTAATTCTGTATGGTTCTCTAGTTGTATATCTACACCTCTTACAGTATCTAAGCTTAACAAGTCAACTACTAAATCAGAATTCTCTGGTACTTCTTTAAAATCATATTTTCCCGGAGTCATTATAGTCCTAATAACACTTTCTACAGTATCTTCAACCTCTGTTGTTTTGTACATAGGTAGAGTTTTAATATTTGCTGTAACATTTATTGGTCTTTCTTTTCCTTTTTCTATATTTACTAGAGTACCTACAACTTTTTTCTCGTCATAAATATCTATTAATTCACGCTTTATTTCTTCGTCAGTTACTGTTCCGTCTGGGTAATAATATACATTTACAAGCATAGTTCCTGTCGGACCTTCTGTTGCGTTTGCTCTAACTACACCTAAAAGACCTAGTGCTATAGACTTATAGTCTTTTAATGTTACTGCTCCCCATTTACTACCTAATTGGGCAGGGGCTTTAATTCTTGCTTCTTCAACGTCTTCTCTATCTCTTCCTAAAATTTTAGCTTCATATGGATTAAAAGTTCTCACTATATTAGCTAGTTGCATAGGCATTTTAGTTATAGTATTTACACCTACATTTCCGTCTGTTCCTCCCCCAACTCTGTATGAAGCCATTATTCCGTCTTGTATTGATTGAGGTATCATTCCAGAAACACCATTACCAAACTTAATTTGTGCTTGTCCTTGGTCATTTATATTTAATATATAGTGTTTTGAATGTGAATAACTATCTATAAAAGACTCTACTCTAGTCCATGTCTCAAAACCTAAACCACTATCAACAGCTATGCTAACACTATCCATAATTACTGGAGCATAATTTAATATAAATATTTGGTTTGGTGAATGATTGCTAGAACCTACTATCTCACTATCTATAGAATAACCTTGGACTACTGGTACTGTATAAATATATTTATCGTGTTCGTCTTTTTCTAACCCTGTTTTACCTTGTGGTATTACTAAAGGTTTAGTTGTTTCAAATTCCACTATTGGTTCTAGGTCGTCGCCTACCGTTTTAATTATTGTTCTTTCTGGAATAGTAAAGTCCTCTTCTTGTGGTATTATTTCAAATACTTGGTCAAATTGTGAGGGTGTAGCTTCTCTTAGTGTATAACCTAACATTCTACATAATCTAGCAACACTTTCCCTCTCTTGTGCAGTTTCTAGGTACATTTCGTTACCTACCTTTTCATTGTAATAACTTAATATGTCTAATTGATAGGCAAGTAATTCTATTAATACTATTCCTGCGTCGCTTTGGCTAAAATCTGAATACTCGGGTATTTTCTTCTTTAACATTTCTATCATATCACTTCTAAAACCCTCGTAATCTCTTGTGGATAACATTATTCCTCTTTTACTGTTTGCCATTATGATTTCCTCCTACTTCTATAGAAATATTGTGTTCAGTATTTGCAAAGTCTAAAACTCTATATCTTAAGTTTACTATAATACTGCTTTCATTTCCTCTATCAACACTTTCTAATTGTATATCATCTTGTCCTATTTCTATTCTAGGCTCATAAGTTTCTAATGCTTTTAGAATTTCATATTTAATTAATGTTTGTGCTGACTCATCATTTGGTTCAAATACTGCATAACTAACATTAGAACCTACATTAAATTCCATTACTCTTTCCCCTAGAGTAGTGTTTAATATTTGTATTATACTTTCCTCTATGTGTGGTGAACTTAGTGCATTAGTACCAGACATTACTACTCCACCTTTAACTCCTAACCTAAAAGGAAAGCTTATACCATAATAACCTTTCTCGCTCATTCTAGTTTCCTCCTTCTATTGGTGTATTAGGTTTTACTTCTCCTGTCACTTCAAGGTCTCCTTTTAATACAACTTTGTCTCTTTTTACGTGTATTTCAGCACCACCCCATACTGTTAAATCTATAGTGTTTTTACTATCGTCTATTTCTATACAGTGACCAGACTTAGTTCTAATACATAATCTTTTATCAACGTTCTTATATTTGAAATAAGGTGTGTTTCTAGGAGTACTCCAACCACCAACCCATATAGGTTTATCTAGGTCTCCACCTTCAAATTCAATCCATACTCCGTCACCAACTTTAGGTATCTTTATCATTCCCTCTCCTTCACCTAAAAAGGGTAGACAGGGCATACACCAATTACTTAGATATTCACCTAAAACTTTGGGACACATAACTTGAATACGTCCAAATTCTAAGGGGTCATTTACATTTTTAACTACTGCTCTATATTTTCCATAGTACTTTGTTTCATATTGACTACTCATTAAATTACCTCCTAAATTGGCTTAGTTTTATTACATGGCACCCATGCATGAAGCTTCTTACTTCCATATCTCTTGAATGTTATAAACCACATTTTATACCAACCATTCTCTTGTTCATAACACTCTAGCCAACCCCCGGGATATACTTCGCCCACTCTTTTTGCACTGCTACTTGGTGCATTTCTTACTTGTTGTGTTGAAGTAACTGTTCTTCTTTGTGGTGGACTTATTTTCTTCTTTGTTCCACTTTCTATAGGTTTAGGTCTGTTAGCATTAGAGTCTACATGGTCTACTCCTGGTTTATTAACATTCCCCGGTTTTAAGCTATCTCCAAATCCAGTTTTACTGACACCTACTGATTGAGTATATCCATTAGTATCAAAAGTATTTGTTACTTTTTCTACATAATATAGTCCTGTTAGTGCTTTTCCTAGACCAGTAAGTTTAACAGTTCCCTTAGCTTTTAACTTAGGTAGGGGTGTTTCTACTGTAATGTCTCCTTCTAAAGTGTCTATTTCTTCGTCCACGAACTCTTTATCAGAGTGCTTCTTTGTTTCAGTTGTTTCCCTATTATCGTCGTATTTTGGAATAGTAGGGGGTGGTGGAATAGGTGAATGTGCAGGGGGTCTGCTACTTCCACCACTACTTGGTCTACTTCCACCACTACTACTTCCTCCAGTTGCACTTTCGGGAACATACGTCCATTTTCCGTTTTCATATTTATATGGCAATTAAAACACCTCCTACTTTAATATCCATTTATTTTTCTTTGAGTCATATTGCCATGCTTGTTCTTTTACTGGTTTTTCTGTAGGTATAAATGATTGACCTGATTGTGGTCTTGATAATGTGTCATTAGTAATTGACCTATCAACTCTCTTGTCTTTTAAGTTTACGTCAGATTTACCTACTTCTCTTCGTTTAGTTTGCTTATTTATTCTAGGTCTAAAACTTAATATTTGACCATTGCCACTTCTATAATCTAATTGTGCTTGTGGCTTTCCTAAAGAAGGTTTCTTTACAAAATATCCCTTCCTACCCTCTACATATACAATATAATCCTCATACTCATTATCTGCAAGTTGACTCAAAAATCTTATATCTGTATCATTTTGAGAAATAGACTCTTCTTTAGTCTTTGTATCATCTACTTTATAGCTTAGTCCATATACTTTAAATATTTCTTTAGCTATGTCGCTTACTTTAACATTCTTCCACGTTCTATTTCTTTTAGTTCTGTTCATTAAATGGGTTAAATCCATACAATGAATTGTTACTTCTGGTGTACCACTTGAGGGGAATTCTACGTCTATGACTGATATATAACCGTCAAATTTAAATACGTCACCTTTATACCAACCACCTAAAAACTTAATAGTTGCGTCTTTTACAAAAATGTTGTCTTCTAAGAATTCTAAATCTGGGTCGTCAATCTTTATAGTTAGTAAGTCAGACCCAGAAGAAGTGTCTTCGTGAGTTACTGACTTTATCATACTATAACGCTTTTCGTCTATTTCTTTTCCATTTATGACTATCTCATAATACATAGATTTTATAGACATTTCATCACCTCTTCATATGAAGGAATAATTAATTCTGCTCCATATGGTATGTCTATCTCACAACGATACTTAGGGTTACAGTCTAAAATAACCCACCATAATTGTGCATTACCATAGTACTTATTAGCTAGTCCGTCTAATCTTTCTCCTTCACTAAATCTGTGCTTTATTGCGTTTTTCATTCCAAAAGTAAATCTATCTCTATGTTTGAAGACTAATGCTCCGTCTCTATCATACATTTCAGTTTTAGTATATCTTGAACCTTCATATATCATAATTAATGCACCTCCAGTAAAGATAACCCTATAATAGCTTTAGTTACTCTTAAACTAGGGTCAAAGTCCTCAAATTTTCTATCTATATCTGTTATTACACATGTACACGCTATTGTACCAAAAGCAAATATAACTTCATGTGGTACATCAAATCTTCCCTTTGGTTTTAATTTTTCTATCCACTTTATCCAATCTTCTACTTCACTAGCTTTACCATGAAGAAATAGGTCTAAGGAGATTGATTTCTCCTTAGTACCTACATATTGGAATTTTGGATAACTACTACAAGGACTTTCTATAATTGCAAAGTTTATCTTTTGTTTATCACTAAATTTCTCTGGGTTAAATTGAAATCTCTTTACTTGGTTTGTTTGTACGTCTTTTAAATATCCTTTAGTCTTTGCCCCAAATCCCATTATAATTCCTCCTTACTTCTAAATTGGTTTATATTCTCTTATTCTGTCTAAGTCTTGCTTTCTCTTTATTTCGTCCATAATTCTTTGAGCGAATTGTTGAGCGTCTTTCATGTCTCCTTTTTCTACTTTTATTTGTATTGCTCCTTCCTCAAATACAACTCTATTATCATTTTGTTGTACTGGAGTTGGGTTGTCTTTTCTAGGGTTGTCATTATTTGTTGGTACTCTAAAGAAACTCATAAATCCTCTTGGTCTAGGGTTATCATCTGTTCCTTTATCATCATTGTCATTTAGTATTACAAATGGTTTATCCTCTTTATCGTCTTTACCTTCATATGTCTTTGGTTCTGGCTTTTCTACTGGTGCTACAATAGGTTCTGGGGGTCTTGCCATTAATCTTTGGTTAAGCATTAAGAATTCGTCTAATCTCCTTGTTAATGGAGCATTAACAACTACTTCATTAGGGTGTAGCATAGCAACCCCTTCTGTCTTAACATAACCACCTGTGCTTAATCCCACCATTTTCTTAGCACCTGTTTTTACTTTTTCCCAACCAGAACTTGCACCGTCTTTAATACCTTGCCATGCTCCTGCAATCTTACTTGCTATATTTGATACCCATTCAAATTTAGAAGCTAACCAATCAAATAATGCACTAGCACTTTCTTTAATACCATTCCATAGGTCACTAAAGAAGCCTTTTACTCCACTCCATGCGTTTTTAATTGGCACGATTACTCTTGTTATAACATTTTTAATTCCTGCCCAAATTGAACTTGCTAGTGAACGTATTCCATTCCATAATCCAGAGAAGAAACCTGTTATGGAACTCCATACACTCTTTACTCCTCTGCATACACTAGATATGAAGTTTAAAATACCATTCCATATTGCTATAGCAACAGCTTTTACACCATTCCACAGTGCAGAGAAGAAAGCTACTATTCCATTCCATACAGCAACTACTCCTTGATATGCCCATGTTATAAACGCTACTATACCATTCCATACTGGTATAACTATGTTATTATATACAAAGTTCCATATCATTTGGAAGAAGCTAGTTATAGTGTTCCATGTTGCTACTATTCCGTTCCATGCCCATTGTGCTACAGAAACTATACCATTCCATGCCCAAGTTACTATACTAGTTACTTGTTCCCAACACCATTGTGCTGACGAAGATATTCCTTGCCACGCCCAAGTAACAAATCCTACTATACCGTCTACTGCCCACTGAACTATGGAAACTATACCTTCCCAAGCCCATGTAGTAAAGCTAGTTATTTGTTCCCAACAATACTGTGCAGAAGAGGATATACCTTCCCATGCCCATGTTAAGAATTCAATCACTGGTGTAGCTATAGCTTTTAGTCCTTCCCAGAATAATAATACTATACCTTCCATAACTGCCCATGATATTTGACATGCACCTTTTATTACTGACCATGCTATTTCTCCAAAACCTACTATCATTTCAAATAGACCACTAAAGAAATTTATAACTGGTGTCATAATAGCGACAATTCCATTCCATGCCCATTCAGCACCTTTACAAATACCGTCCCATAACTTAGAAAAGAACCCTGCTACTGTTTCATACAGCCAACTAGCACCATTACAAATGTCGTCCCATAATCCTGTGACAAAACCACTTATAGTATCTACTAGCCAACTTACACCTTCACATATTCCTTCCCCTAGACTACTAAAGAAGTCTCCTATAGCTTCACAAACTCCTAAAAGGAATTCTTTAATTTGAGTCCAGTACTTAACAACTAATACGACTACAGTTGTAATTGCTACTGCTATTAATCCTACTAGCCAAGCAGGTAGTGATACTACTACTCCTACTGCTCCTAATATTGTTGTTACGGCAGTTCCTATCGCACCTAAAAGCATTGGTATTAATCTTAGCACAAATCCTATACCAGAACTTATGAGTTTAACTACTGATAATATTCCTCTACCAACAGATAATACCATACTTCCTACTGACATTATCACTCCACCTATTTTAGATATAACCATTAGTCCACCTAAAATAGAAACTACATATGCCATTGTGTTACCAAAGTCTTTCCAACCAGAGAAGTCTGTTTCACCAATTACTTGATTAACTTCTACCATTTTGTCTTTAGTTGGTTTGAAGAACTGTCCTAGTTTATCAATCCAACCCATTATAGTTTTAACTCCCTCTACTACTTTGGCACTTACGTCTGCCCAACCTTCTTTAAACCCTGTCCAGAAAGCTTCAAATCTTCTCTTTAGGTCAAGTATAGTTGATAATAAAGGTATAAGTCCTAATTCATTTAATTTCTTAAAGTTCTCGTCGCTAAGAGTATAGTCGTTCCATGCGTCACATAATCCTTGCCAGAATACTTTTACTTTAACTAATCCTAAAATAAACTTATCAAATAAGCTATCACTATTACTTAGTCTTTCTATTTCAGTTTTAAATAAGTCTACACCTAGTCCTGCAATTCTTGTTGACTCACTAAATGCTGTGTGAACACTTTCCATGAACCATTGTAATAATGAACGTATTCCTAAGAAGTCTGTCTTCCATGCTAAATATAATCCTCCTACTACTAGAGTACCTTTACCTATTAACATGAATAATGCTCTTAGTTTAGTACCTAGTATCATCATTACATTTCCAAATCCCATAGCTAGTGAAGAAGCACCTGTAAACATCATTCCAAACTGTCCTAATGTTATCATAAACATTCCTGCACCTGCTATTGCCATACCTAGTGTAGATACAAACTTTAATATTCCTCCAGTTGCTAATAAGAATAGTCCTGTTATACCAGTACCTAGTCCTAATACTTTAGCAAACAAAGGGTGTTTATCTAAAAAGGCTATTATTACGTTTAATACTTTTGTCATTCCTTGAATAAATCTACCTATGATTGGTAGTATAGTTTGTCCTAAAAGTATCTGGAATGTTTGTTTAGAACCTTCCCATAGTTTATTAATACCCCAAGCACTCTTAAGTATTGTATCTGCTCCTTCTTCTGCTACTCCATTTGAGTCACGAATAGCATTAGTCATGTCATTAACATTCATTTTTCCGTCTTTAGTTGTCATTACATATTTACCAGTTGCTTCATCATACTTAAGCATTGACTTAGTAGCCCCATCAACTGCAAATAATAAGTTCTTTGCTTGGTCTCCAAATAATGTTTGAGATATTACTGCTCTCTTTTGGTCACTCATATTTGCCATTTGAGTAATTAAGCTAGTTAATATTTCATTAAGTGGTCTTAATGCTCCAGTACTGTCCCAGATAGTATTCTTATCTAGTCCCATTTCTGCCATGGCATTAAATTTCATTTGTGCAGAAGTTCTCTTTTGTAACTTCGCCTTATTTTCTAATTGTCTTGTTAATACTACTAATTGTCTTCCGAAACCATTAACAGTTGCTCCTGCTTGCGCCGCACCTTGACCTACGTTTCTAAGCATACCACCAACTGCTAAAAATTCTTCTAAAGGTCTTTTTAAAGTAGAAGGGGCAGACTGTAAAGAGTTCATGAAAGCAGAAAAGTCTTCAAAGTGAAAGTTTGATACCTTACTAGCTTGTGATAATTGGTTTACTACTCTTATTGACTCACTAGCGTCCAAGTTAAACTTTTTTAATGTACTAGCTACTAGACTAGCACCTTCACCTAATTGTATCTTACCTCCACTTACTGCAACTAAATCTAGTGTGGCTTGTAATGACTTAAGCATATCATTTGTACTTAGACCTGCTGATTTAAGTTCATACATAGCTTGTGTTGCCTCTTGTGGAGAAAAGGCAGTATCTATACCTGTTTGTACTGCTACTCTTCTTAATCTTTCAAATTCCTCACCAGTTGCCCCTGTGATAAATTTAAGTTGATTTAATTCACTTTGGAAGGAGGTTGCTTGGTCAGTCGCACCTTTTAGTGAACCCATTATTCCTTCTCCCATTCTTGATAAAGTGCTTCCAACTTGTCCGACTCCACTTGACACTAAGGACAAAGAAGTTAATTTACTTTCTAAGCCATTTGTTGCATGTTGAGCCGAATTGTATACGTTGTTGAAAGCTACAGCAGTTTGGCTAAGACCTTGTGAAGCATTGTCTCGGTAATCAATTTGTATACCCATTCCGAATAAATCCATATAAAATTAAATACCTCCTATGCTTTAATTTATTTGGTCTTATATTGTTCTGCTTCTGCTTCTTTCCATTCTTTTAATAGTTCAACCCACATACGACGTTCTTTTATAGTCATATTGTAAAGTATATTGGGAGACCAATGATAAAAGTATGCTAAAATGTGCATTTCTTGTTTGGCTTCTTCCCAATTACAATAGGTTAAAAATTCTCTGTCAAAGTAGGTTGTTATATAAAATTTACCATGTTAAGATTTCCTGTAAACTCTTCTGCACAGAAAGGACATACTAAATCAGCAGTTAATTTAACTCCATATTGTCTTTCTGATAACAACTTGTAAAGATATTCTCTATCTCTAGTTTTTAGGTTTCTTACATCTTGGTCTGTTACATTCTTCATTCCCTCTACTTCTACTATACAACGTGTTAACATTAGAGTATTTGCTCTACCCACGTTATTTCTAGCTATAGGGTCTAAAATTTCTCTATCTAATCCAATAGGTCTTCTTATTTTACCTTTTGTATGATAATTTCCTTCTTTATCTACAAATCCTCTAGGTAGTTCAAAATCTATTAAATCTTCTCCGTCGTATGGTATAATCTCTAACTCACTTGTTTCTATTATTGTATTTAGTTTCTTGCCACACTCTGGATTAGGACATTTGTGTTCTACTTCTATTTCTTCTCCCTTAGATATTTCTCTAAGTTTTAGAAGCATTATATCTTGGTCTCCTACGTCTAAAGATTGTATTATTGATAACCACTTATCTTTCTTAACGTCGTCTCTTGATATTTCTCCTATTCTAGTACAACACATGGCTAATAGAGTTCTAATTATCTTTGCTCCATTTTGTTTAATTTCAGCTTTTGAAATTGCTTCTTCTTCTGCACCACCTATTTCTTCTAGTTCAAAAGTTTTGTGTAGTACACCTGTTTCGTCTTTGTAACCTCTTTGTAATTCAAAAACCTCATTGTTAGATATAAATTCTTTTTTCTTTGCCATTTTATATTACCTCCATATTTTAAAATAGTGAGGGTATTATCCCTCACTAAAAATTATACTATTAGTCTATGAAATATTCAAACGTAATAGTTATTTTTTCTATTGCTACGTCATCAGACTCAGCGTCAAGGTCAGAACCTTCCCAAGCTTTTACCCATGCTTCTGCAAGAGTCCAAGTTCTTTGAGTGTTTCCAAACTTGTCACATAATGAAATAGTAATAGTATTTCTAAAATTAGGGTCAGTTAAAGTCTTCTTGTATAAATCCTCTAGTTCTTTACTTGAATAAGTACCTCTTTCTAAAGTAATATCGTCGACTTTCTCTTTACCACTTAATTTATGTGTTGATTTGTAGCCACTTTCATTGTATTCAACTACGTTAACTTCTCTCTTTAGTCCTCCAACTTTTTGGAAGCCTAATGCACCAGGTAATCCCGGAATGTTTACTTTGTATTGATACTTTTGAAGTGGGTCATTCGCAACTGTTCTTGGCATTTATACATTCCTCCTTACTATTTATTTTCCCCAGATTTTTGTACTACTCTGATTACAACAAACTCGGCAGGTCTCTTCTTAGCATAACCAATTTCAGCTATGATTTCACCTCTGTCTATTGATTGTTGAGTATTTAAATCTCCGTCACACTTAACATAGTAAGCTTGTTCAGAAGTTTTACCTTTGAACCAACCTCTTTCATACATTGTGTGTAACATTCCTTTTAGGGAAGTAGTTAGTCTTTCCCAAAGGTCTTCGTCATTAGGCTCAAATATAGCCCATTGAGTTCCTTGGTAGGCAGTTTCTTCAACTACTTGGTCAAGTCTTATATCAGATATATAACGTAAGTTAGGGTCTGCACTAATTGTTCTTCCACCCCATGCTACTATACCAACATTAGTTTTAGACACTAAACAGTTTACTCCTATTGGGTTTAACTCGTTTAAGTCTTCTGCTAAAATGTGCTGTTCTAAAGCTACTGCTCCTTTTATTATAGCTTCTTGACCTGCTGGAACTTTAAATACACCTCTTGTACTATCTGTTCTAGCATATAGTCCCATTATATGACCACTAGGTGGGCATACTCTTAAGTTTCCTTGTTTTGAAAGTGGGTCTATTACTTTGATATTAGGATAATATAAAGCACCATTGTCACCTGTTAGTTTTTGTCTAAAAGTAATCTCGTTGGCTCTATCTGTTCCTATAGGTGAGTCAAAGATTGAGAACATTCTCTTTCCGTTAGTGTAAGTGATTAACTCTTTTACTACTGCGTCTGCTGTTACTCCCGGAATAGCTATCATGTTGATTTTTTCTTCCACTATATCAAACTTATTGATAGCTTTCTTATAATCGTCGTCGTTAACTGCTGAATAATTTTGAGTTCCTCCAGAAAATGTTACAGTTCCATTTGCTAATTCTCCAGTACCTTCAATTGTTACAAAGTTTGAATTTGCGTTAATAACGTCTTTGAAGTAATAGTTTGAGTCTTCTCCATTTGATACTTCAAATGACTCTACAACTACTCCACTAAACTTAACTGCTAAATCAAATCCGTTTGCTACTCCTACTTTAGTAGTAACGTCTATTGTTAATTCGTTTCCCCAAGGACCTTCGTCTTTAGCTACGAATTTTAATCCAGAAGCAGAAGCAACGGCAACCTGTGACCTTTCTTCCTTTACTACTTCTGGTGTTACTAGGCTACCACTTGATTTCTTTGCAGTTGAGTCTACTACTCTTTCTACATATAATCTTCTACCACCATTTTGGAAGAAACCATATACTGAATATGCTAAAGCGTCCTCTTTAATAAAAGGTGTTGGTATTCCTTTAGCAAATTTTCTAAGGAAATCTGACCAACTAGTTACTAGTACTGGTTCAAATGCTACCCCTCTAGGTGATTTACCAATTAAAGCACCTGTTGAAGAACCTAGTATATCTATTGGTTGTTCCCCAGAATTAATTTTCTCAACGTAAACGTCGGGTCTTAAATAATCCATAATTTATATCCTCCTTGTTAATCCTATTATAGAACACCATTTGTCCTACTACTATAATAGCAAATAATAGCGTTCTTTTAAACTAGGTTTATTGGTTTATTTACAATATTTACTTCGGTAGTCTTTCCACTGTCTAATTCTACCCATATTCTATAACCATAAGTACGTTGAAATTGTCTTTCTCCGTCTTCGTTATAATCACTGGTATTATATCCAGTTTTGCTTACTGTACAATAACGAGTTACACCACTACTATCTACAACTTCTAAATAACCTAAATAATCAAATGCACTGCACCATTGTTTTGTTATTAGGTCTAGTTCTGTTTGGTAATCACTCCAGAAGTCTACTTGCACATATAGGCTATAGGGTTTTGCTGTATCTCCTATTATTGCAGTTCCTTTCTTCTCGTCTTTAGACACAATAGGTTTTACCCAGTCATATCTAAATCTGTCCTCTTTTTCATCATAGTGGTATATTGTTGCACAGGGATTAACTATCTGACTTTCTTTTTGTCCTTTTTCTTGTGGGTTACGTACCATAGCTTTTAGTGGTACTGGCTGTTTAGTCTTTCTGTCTATTACCTCTATATTATCATGTATGAATTTAATCAAAGCTTTACTAACTTCACCTTTCCATACGTCTGCTCTCATTACTTAACCACCTCTCTTTTTAGGTCTTCTACAAAAGTTTTCTTCCACCTTGACTCTATTAGTGGTCTTATTTCATTCCAAGTTGGTCGAATTAGGGGTCTGGGTGGAGAATATTTAGTACCATACTCTAACATATTCATTAATTGTGACATTCTCATTCCACTAGGCTCATGCACTGTATATGAATTAGCACCTATAAATATAGTACTTTTATTAACGGAAGACTTGATACCTCTTACAGTTATACTAGATTTTAATGCTCCAGTATCTATATAAATTTTACTACTCTTCTTTATACGTACAGTTATAGGACTCAAAGGAGACCAATTTAAATCTTGCTTATCTATATGTCCTACTATCTTTTCTTTTATAAATTCTGCGTCAGACCTCAACTGCTTTTCTGCTTTTGCACCTATTTTAGTTGATAAATTTCTTAGGGTTATACCTGCTGATTTCCATTGACCATAAAGACCCATAACTAATACCTCTTAGATACGCACTCAATTTTAAATAATAATACCTCACTTCTAAATGAAGAATAAGGCTTTATATTTATAATTTCGTACTTTACATTATCTAGTTCAATATAATCAGTTAAGCTTATAAGGGTGTTTCCTTCTTCTGTAAGTAGTGAATGGTCTTCCCCTAGTATTAATTTAGTTGATTGGTCATTTTCTCCTATTCTCACAGGCACATACTTTAGTAGTTGAGATACTGTTATATCAAAAATAGTATCCACTTTATGCTCTTGTCCTTTTGGTGAAATTTCTTCTGGTTTAGGATTGTATCTAACAAGACCTACAAAAGTATAAGGTTCACTATATAAATTTTCTCCATTTATCATAGCTTCATAGTCTTCTCCATATACATTATCTGTAGTATGAGGCAAGGGATAAACTAAAGAAAATTTTGACCCTGCTTCTCCTAACAGATTATCGAATTCTTTAGTTATATAAAGTTTATCAAAATCATTCAGCATGAGGTGTCACCTCTTCTAAAGGG
>RCNI01000989.1_pt1 | contig 16291 bp, 22 predicted proteins | sample 2041151 | NCBI WGS metagenome assembly RCNI01 (sample SAMN09708214, study PRJNA481090) | feces metagenome | isolation source: feces | place: Antarctica: Albino Rookery | reverse complement strand
GAACTTGCAACGGGTTTGCATCCTGATAAAGAACGAGCAGTCGAAAGAATACCTCATACGATCTTTCGAGGCGATGCAGCTCTTGACCTTGCCCTATCTGAATACACATCAGTCAGCGACATCTCTGGAATAATGGATCGAGCCAAAATAGAGGAGGTTGCACGAGAAAGAATATCGAGGGAAGGTATGGCTTTTTTGAACAAAAGGACCTGTCTTACCAATGATACTGCCCGGCACATATTATCGGGAAAAATGTATAAACAACTTAAAGAGATTTTGAAAGACAATACAATTTCAATTAACAGCTTAACGGTTAATGATGTCATTGCTCTCAAAGAAGGCAGGTCTGTTTCACTTGAATCAGGTTATGTACTAACAAGGCACAAGGAAATACAGGGATATGGTTTCAGAATATCCCAACCAGCAAAACAGCACACACCAGAAAATCAGCCAGAAATGTAATCAAAAGACATTAAACATCAAAATCATATCCCAGTAGGGAAAAGATAATTATTAAATCAAAGAATTATGGAAGTTAAAGGAATTATTAAAAAAATGTATGCAATAGCAAGCGGCAAGACAAAAGACGGAAGTAGAGACTGGCAAAGTCGAGAATTTATGCTTGAAACGGAAGATGAACATCCGCAGCAGTTCTGTCTTACTCTTATGGGTGAAAATACATCCCGTTTTGAAGTCGGCGAAGGAGATAAGGTTGTCGTAAAGTTTGATGGGCGTGCAAAAGAATACAATGGCCGTTGTTATAACAGTCTCGTTGCATGGGATATAAAGAAAATCCAGTAACAAATTATCAACCATAGCAGAGGATAAAAAATCCTCTGCTTAAAAAAGGTAAGAATTATGTCTATATACAGCAATATAAGGGATAGATATTATATCTATCGTATTCAAAAGAATTCGGATTTCTTCAGAACTATTTCAAATCCGTCGTTCAACCTGGTAGCGAAGCTGATGAATTTGAATGCAGCTCTCATTAAAACGAATCGTTCAATAGGTTTTGATGTAATGCAGGGAATGGTCAGCAAAGATTACAATTCCATAAAGTATTTCTTTGAGCCAGACAAAAGACTTGTATGGCAGGCCGCAATGAAGAACCCTGAGATTCTTAGAAGCCTTGAACTTGATGAAGGACAGCAGATGTACCTCTACGAACAGAATCATAAGGTATATGACTATATCAACAGACCGTCAGAGATGTTGCAGAAGACCGTCATTCTTGATGATTGGCATAAAGTTCTTAACATGCAAGCAATGACGCCTTCCACCTGCAGTGCTTTCCTTTCATCAACTTTCGGCATTAACGGACCGGTAACTCCTGAAATTCAGGATGCGGTTTCAAAACTTATTACTGACTGGAAAATCATCAGTGAAGAATATCATGGAAGAATAGAGTTTAGTCCGGATACCGAACAAATGTTTGTCAGATTGAGATCCAAAGGCATAACCTGGACGCCTGATTATTTAAAGGACAACATTTGTTCTGCAAGGTATAAGAATTCGATAATAGAGTTCCAGAAGACGACAGGCCTTAGACTGAGTGAAGCGGCTCCAGCCTTTCAAGAAACAGAAGTGAATGACCCTTTAAGGACAAAGGCACTGCTTGAAGGTGTAAAGAATCGGTCCGCACCGTCTCTTTCTTCAAGACAAATATACAATTCATGTGCTGATAAGATAATAAGGCTGAAGAGTAAAATCGAAGGATCGAATCTAGTGACCAGGCAGCAGCTTGACAATATTCTCGGCAAGAAAGAGGCTGACAATCTGGTTTCTGTTCTCGAGCAAAACGAAAAATCATTATCCGATATTACAGGTAATGATGTGGTTAATCTGATGAATAAAGGGACTACTACTCTGGCGGACAAAACCCTCTTGCAAAAAGTAAGCGGTCCGGCGGGATATGCTATGCAGGCATATAAATATATGGAGTCAATGTCCTCATTAGGACAGTGCGAAATGTAATACAACATTTATTTTGAAAATTATGGCATTAATAGATAAATTAAGAAATCTTTATTACGACTATAGAATAAGGGAAAATCCTGAGTTTCTATTAAAGATGAAGAATCCGGATATTACCCATATATCATTGTCTTTCTCATTAAATCCTGAATTGTTTAACAGATTGGTGAACCCTTCCTACAAAGCGGTTGAGTTCATCTTTCTGAAGTATCCTGAGCAGTTGAAGAAGAACCATGCTATCAGCGAAGGTGTTAAAGAAAAACTTGTCACTGCCTATCCGCAGAGCATTAGATATTTGAATGATGTACCTGACCGTTTATATATACAGGCGGGCATTACCAATCCACGTATTCTTAGAAACATTCAGCTTCCTTCTGCCGTTCAGGACTCTCTCTATCAAAGAAACAGCGGATTATTACTGTATATCCATAAGCCCCACAGTGATTTGCAAGTCCGAGCTTTCAAAGAAAATTGGAAGAACTTCTATCTTTTAAAGGAACCTTCCCCTGCCGTCTATTCCGAGGTCTTAAGGTTTTTAGGTATTTCCTCTCAGAACATTACCCCCACCATCTGTAAAGGTGTGAATAATCTGTTTAATACATGGAAATCTATAGAGGAGCAATATGATTTTAGTATGCCTTTCTCACAAGATCAGATTGAGTTCTTAGAAAGAGGAGAAAGTGGAACGTCCTATGAAGAACGTCAGGATGAATATATTGATAAGTACAGGCAATCTGTTGTTGATTTTCATACGGCGACTGGCCTTCGAATTGACTCTTCTTCCGCAATGAAAATAAGTAACAAGGAATCGTATCATCCTTTCAATTTGATTCCGGGAATCATGATGATTCAGGGAATCATTGCAGGTAGTATGGAAGTTGCTAAACTTCCATATAGTGATCCTTCTCTCTCAATAGAGAATCTATGTAATATTCAAAACACAGACAATAATGAATTCCAGCAGATTCTGAAGCACGAAGGTTTGTCTATTCAAGATTTGGATGAAAAGTTTATTGACGATTTCTCTAAAAAGGGAATGGCTGAGTTACCGAACGGCCACACTTTGCAGAGAATAAAGGGTCCGGCGGGATTTAGTCTTCGGGTTTCTCGTGTTATGGAACCATCTTCCAGTGTTGAACAATGTGAAATGTAGTGTGAAGTATCATAATTCTTAAAGTAATTTCAAAAATAGCAAGCAAATATGAAAAAGAGTAAAATAACCTTTGATGTGATGCTTGAAGATAAATATGTATGTGAGATTGTAATCAGTTACTGTCCATTATTCCCGATAGAAGAAGCAGATATCACCAAAGAAATAATACGGAGACGGCCTACCCTTAGAAATAAGCTCGACAAGGTGAGGGTCGCTCCAACTTTTTAATCACAGATAATAGTCACGAGTATTAAAAAAATGTACGAATATGAAAAAGAGCATTTATTATAAAGAGTTGCAGGAATATGTTTCACAGTATCATCCCGCCTTGAAAAATGATGATGATTTCTTGCAGGCAAGATCCGAGCTCGCTGAGCAGACTTTCATGCGGTGTTCGCATGACGGTCTCAATACTGAAGAGAGCAAACATGAGGCAGATATTGTCCTATATGCCGGACTTCATTTCTCGGTTTATGAATTGGTAGAAGATATTGTTTCCGAAGAATTCAAAGATCTGAACTTTACGGATGTAGACAAGTTCGTCGAACAGATGTACCAAATGCTTCAACCTGTATTCAACAAATATAGTATCAACGATGATTTTGAACGTTCGTCAGAATACGACACTCTATATAGTGAGATTGTGGGATTTATAAAAGAATATGTAAGCAGGAATGAACTTGCGTGATCAAAGTTTTACAGATTATGAATATCAAGGAATATATAAAGGATCTGTCACTACGACTTAGGAAAGCGGACAGAGCCGTATCCGCTTCAGGGAACTGGAGGGATTTTTTTAATTCTTCCTGAACCTTCCAGCAAGGCCTTCAAGAGTATAGCAGAAGAATTGGGATTGAAGAACGAACCGTTAACACCAAAGTTGTTTGGAGCCGTTGACAGGATGTTACAGAAATGGTACAGCATCGAACTCAACAATGAACTTTGGTTAAATGATTTTCCGCACCACTGGATGCGTTGTGCCTTGTCGGAAAAGGATAAAGACAAATATTATTCGGAAAGTTATAAAAACAGCGTTTTGGCCTTTAGACAGGAGACAGGCTTGAATTTGTCTCCTGATTGTAAATATATCTGTGAGGACGGGAACAGTAACGATGCTCTCCGCACATCCTCAATCTTATCCGGCATAAAAGAGCCCAAATGTACAGAAGTTCTAACAGGTCACCAATTACGGCAAAAAGTATTGAATGAAGCTGTTTCCGCTCTTCAGAAAGAAAATGGCATTGCTTCTGGCATACCTTTTAATTTTGAGCGTGATTTCAAGTGGGTAAAATCCACTCCTGAAGAGATTAAGTACTTTCACCTCACCGATCAGGATATGGTTTCATTGTACAAGAAGGATTCAAAATTTTATTCATATTTCACTGCTCCATGCAGTGAGGTACAACTTTTGCGTTGCAAGGAAGATTGGTCTCATCTATTTGAAATCAAGCAGCCGAAGAATGAAATATGTGCTGCTTTACTTAAAGAAATGACTGGAGAGAAGAATCGAATCTTCTATGGCTTTGAATTTGACCATGTAAGGAAATTCATAGAATCTGTAGAACCTTTATACAGTGAGCGGAACTATTCCGACGTAAGGGCAAAAATATTTGAAGAGTATGTAGGCATAGAAGACTTTGGTCGGGCATATCATGATGTCTGCCTACAAGAAGGGCTTAAAAATGCTTTCTACAAACTGAAAACAGACACAATGTTGCCTATTGATTTGAACCAAAAAATATTTGAATCTCCGTTGTTCTCCAGATACAGGGAAAGCATTAGGGAAGGGCTTGAAAGTAAGTATCCTCCTTTATTCAAATCAGAACATGAACTTCGAAAGGCCGCTGTTTCCCTGGTCGGAGAGATGAAGGAGAAGAACTTCATCAAGAATTTGAGCCAGACCTTGGGGAAGGCGGGGAAAAGCCTTGATAAAATCAATGAAGTCTTTCTTGACGCTCTCCGCAGAGGTAAGGATGTTACTTTGCCGGATGGAACATCCATCTGTTCAAAGAAGACTGTCTCAGGAAGCAGTATTTTTGAAGTAACCACCCCCAAAAAGATGTCAGGACTATATAGAGATGACATGGAACTATAATTTAAAATGTTACAGCACAAAGCAAAAGATTTATGAGTTACAGCAAGATAGATTCTCTTAATAATAATATAGAGGCGATCCGGACTGCTCTTATATTACGTAATGAAAACAGGACCGCTTCAGCAGCAGATCTGGAAATATTGAACCGATATACGGGTTTTGGAGGCTTGAAATGCGTTACAAACATTTCAGAAGTTGACAAATGGCCGAAGTCAGATCAGCCGCTTTATCCTCTTGTCCAGAAGCTGCACGGAGTTTTAGAGGAATATTCCAACAGTCGTGAAGAAGCGTCAGCTCTTCTGTCAAGTATAAAGAATTCAACGCTTACAGGTATATATACACCGGAGGCTGTTGCAAAAGTCATAGGCGGTACAATCGAACGTGCTACCCAGGGCAGAATCGGAAAAATGCTGGAACCTTCTTGCGGTGGAGGTGCATTTCTTCATTTTTCAGAAAAGATTCAAGAACGTACCGCCTATGAAAAGGATCTGGTTACAGGTATGATTCTAGCAGCCAAGGAACCGGCTACGAAGGTAAGAATTGAAGGATTTGAAAATTTTCCATCGGATGAAAAAGGCCAGTATGACTTATCAATATCGAATATTCCTTTTGCTGACGTCCGTGTATTCGATCCAGAACTATCCCGATCCGATGTATCTGCCAGAAAACAGGCTACCAATACGCTCCATACGTATTATTTTGTGAAGAATCTTGATGCAGTCAAGGAAGGAGGCATCATTGCCTTCATCACGACTAGAGGTGTCGCTGACAGCCAGAGTCATAAAGAGATCCGTCGTTATCTTATGCAAAATTCGGATCTGATCAGTGCTGTGAGACTTACTGACGATGTATTTATGGGAACCGGTGGCATTGAGGTGGGCAGTGATTTAATTATCCTTCAGAAGAATACCAGGAAGGATTCCATGAAATATAATGAAAGGCTGTTCATAGGAAGCAATCCTGACAATCCGATAGCCCCCAATAATTACTTTAACAATCCTATCGACATTCATTATTTAGGAAAGCCTTATCCGTCAACGAACCAATTCGGGAAAGATGTAATTAAGTTCAAAAGAACAGAATATAACTACACAAGAGACCTAAGTGGAATTCTCGAACGTGATTTTCAGGAGAATTTCAACCTGCATCTTTATATGTCAAATTACGGGAGTTCAGAAAAGCAAGCAGGTTCTGACGAAAGATCAGATCTGACCGATGAGAAGAACGTCACCGGCGGCGAGTTAAAAAGTCCCAAAAAAGTTCTTCCCACTCACATTTTGTGCATGTCTGTCCGGCTATCTTTGCCAGCAACAGACAAATACTCGCTTGCCTCAAGCAAGTTTCATTTAAAAAAACGTTTAATCATTAATTAAAAGGGTTGTCTGTGAAGATAGCCCTTTTTTATTATAATTTTTTTGGAAACCTCTGAGCACATTTGTGTGGGGGAGGATACCATAACAATCAAAAATTGTATAATGGAAAGAAATCAAATTACGAAAGTTTCAGTGGCATTTATGATGACATTGCTTATGTCCTCATGTGTAACATCATCACCTTCTTTATGTGTGGCTCCTAATGTAAATCCAAACAAATATCGTCATGTGGTATTAAGTAATGAAAATGAATGTCCAAGAGAATACGATGGTACTCTCCTACAAATTCAGAAAGAAGTATCTACGAATCTAAACGTAGTCTCTGATGCAGCTGCAAGATCATTACAAAAAGATGGAATACCGGTACTGGTAAGTTCGGTATATATTGAAGATAGTAAGGAGAAACGGAAAAATTCAGATAATGTTATTAATCTCTATTTTAAGGATTTTGTAACGAAAGAAAACGTTGTTATTATTAAATGTGAACCTGATGAGAATTTCTTAGGCCGTCAGCTTCGAACGGATCTTAAAGCAGCTTTCAGATACTATAGCCATGATAAATGACAAGAGAAAATGGAAAGGTTATAAATCTTCTAATGAAATTTCTTCTGACGAATGGTATACGCCTGAATATGTTGTGGAATCTTTAGGAAAGTTCGATATAGATCCATGTTCTGCAATTATTCCTCCTTATCAAACGGCCAAGATAATGTATAATAAGATTGATAATGGCTTATCAAAAGAATGGAATGGAAGAGTCTGGCTCAATCCTCCTTACTCTAAGGACTTGTTTTCAGCCTTCATTGAAAGATTAGCTGAACACGGTAATGGTATAGCCTTGATATTCAATCGGTGTGATAATGTCCTCTTTCATGAAATAATTCTCAAGAAAGCTTCGGCAATTAAGTTTTTGAGAAAAAGAATCAAATTTTGCAAACCTGACGGAACTATAGGGAAGCAACCTGGTTCTGGAAGTCTATTAATAGCCTTCGGGGAAGAAAATATCAAATCATTAGAAGACTGTCCGCTGGAAGGAACCGTAGTATATATGAAAAAACAAATATCCCTCTAATTACTCTATTTTACACTGTTTTTATCAATCCTCTTCGTCTGAAGGGGATTGATTTTTCATAATATAAAAATAGTATGGAAACACTATGTTGACTTTAGCGTAACATTTGTATTTCCATGTCCTGTTTTCACTCCAGGAATAAGCTGTCGGTATCAAAATAGTACACAAAAGGAGAAAGATGAATTTATCTTCGACCTTCTCCTCTTATAATATTGATTGACTTTGTAAAAACCAATCAATATTCTCAATAATTTTTCACTATATATTTAGTCGTTTGATATAAAATAATCACAACTATAAGTGTCACTGCTGTTGCCGAACTTAACCCTGACACAAAGTTCGCCACACACATAAAAAGGTTTATCACTTGTTATAACACCCACCGCATCAGTGTTTGGATCTATAACTTCACACCCGAGTGTAAACTGTTGAATCTTACTTTTGAACTTCTCACTTGTGAAAATGGTGATTTCCTTTCCGCTATGTTCAAAGAAAAGAGGTGCTGTATTTATCAACTCTGAGACTCCGCTTACTAACTTCTCAATCTGATTGCGAGAAAGTATATCATGTGTTGTAACTTCCTGTACTTTCACGTCAGGATACTTTTCTATAAAATCATTCTTAACCATAACTTTTTTATTTATAAGTTTTCTTTATTCTTCTTCTTGATAATATTTACACGGACGTTTTCTAACAGTAATCTTTCTTTTCAGGATATCACAATACATATTATAATTTGATAATATTTCATAATGCTTGCACTGGCTGCAGTGTGGAAAAGAATGACAATGAAAAACTGAATCAATGAACTTCAACATAGTTTCAGTTTCAAAATCTGAATCTTCCTGTGCTCTTAGACAGTCTTGTCTTGTCAGTCCACATTCTTTTACCAGTAGTTTTGCGAGTTCCGTTTCGTTATGTGAACATACAAGGAACTGTACACTGGTCCAAATTCCATTGGTGAAATCATTTCTCATTGTCTTATATTGCTTTCTGCGTAGTGTCTTTTTATATCTTTTCGGCATTGGAATCCTTAATGACCTGACGAGCTAATTTGCTGATAAGTTTGTCTGGCATAAACCCATTCCTTCGTCTTACCTCTCTTTTGACTTTCTTCAATAGTGCTTGTTTTGAATAGGCAGCATCATATTTGTGAATGATAGACTTGATTTTTTGGGACTTATAATCCGCATTGTCAATATATTCTTGACTTACTCCACCTTCACAATCAGTTCCTATTTCTGAGTATATTTCTTGCAGAACCTCATACTCTTCTCTTGTTATATTTATTTGCATACTTTCATATACTAAAATCAGAAGGTTCAATACACCTCTTACTTTCCATAAGTTCTATGAACTCTTGAGGATATAGTTCTGAACCATGCCATGACATAATAAGCTCGTGAGATGTTGCCATATCTACACTTGGCTCATCATCAAAGTCGAAGCCATTATATACGATATTCATAGCAACATTATTAACAGCACTTGACAATTCATTATCAGCTTTGGTTACCTTGTCCATGAGTTTTTCCCATTTCTTTTTCATGATTTATTCTATAATCTTAGTTCATACTAGTCTAATATCCTCGCTTCTTTTGACAACTATTTGCTATAAAATGCTTATTGTCACCGGCGAGTCTTATTTCACCAAGATTCTCAAAATCACCATTTGCCCAAAATTTAGTGATACAGCTCCCTTTGTATTTCTCAATATTCTCTTTGATAATCTTTTTTGCTTCTGATAATCGGTGAAATTCAAAGCAATCTTTCCATTCCTCACAAGGAACATTTTCTTCCCACTTCCCTTTTTCACTGTTGAATCTGTCACCTATGTACTTTTGACATACTCCCACACCTGAAGGAATGGGATTCGGTTGTCATCGGGAACAGCTCGCTAAGCGAGTCTTACGTTCCCTCTTCCCAGAGTCGATGTCCCGACTCTTAAAATATTCTGTGCCGCATTGACATCTCGGTCATGTGTCTTGCCACATGACGGGCATGTCCACTGTCGGATCTTCAACGGCATACTTTCTTCTTTATATCCGCACACGGAACAGGTCTTGCTAGTAGCTTCCCACTGACTGATTCTGACGAGTTTCTTTCCGTGCTTGCTGCACTGGTAGGAAAGAATGTTAACAAACTCGGCAAATCCCAAATCGCTGACCTTACGCCCCCACAGACGTTTCATGGCATTCATGTGCAGTGTTTCCAGACAGATAACGTCATATTCCTCCACCAAACGCAAGGCGAGTTTCCAATGAAAGTCGCCTCGCATACATGAGATTCGTCGGTATAGACGTGCAAGGTCGCGTCTGGCTCTGACACGACTACGGCTGCCCTTTACCTTGCGTGAAAGGTTGCGTGATTTGCGTTTAAGCTGTCCGATGGCATGAGTTAGATAAAGGGGAGAGTCTATCTTCTGCTCGTCCGCTCCCGTAAGAAAATGTTTTAATCCGAAGTCAAACCCTGCAGTTTTACCCGACATCGGTTTCTTCGGCATTTTGCTTTCTTCCTTTTCTACGGAAAAGGACAGCCACCAGTCTCCCACGGCATCACGTGACAGACATACAGTCTTTACTCTGCCCTCAATGGGTCTGGAGCAGTGAAATTTCAATCTGAGGTGAAGTGCATTCACTGTGAACACGTTACCGTTTAAAGTCCATCCGCTATTCTTAAATGTTACCGACCTGTACTTACGTCCGCTCCTAAATTTCGGGGGATGTTTAGCGTCATGGGCAAAAAAACGGTCATATCCGCTATAGATACGGTCGGTTATCTGCTGGATAGCCTGTGAATTCAGAAGGTTCCAGTGGTTGTAACACCTGCTTTTGATTTTAGCAATGTGCTTCTGAAGAGCATTCTTTGACAGGCTCTTATGAAAGAACCTGTAATATCTTTTATGCAGGGCAAGGGCATGGTTGTACACCTCTGCTGCTATATGCATCAGGGAGTCGAGCCGCTTCTGGTGATTACGGTTCTGTTTATAGATCTTGTATTTGTACGATATCCTCTGCATAAATGATATATATATGACACGAATATAATATTTATTTGCTATATTTGCAATATTAAACCAATAAAAAATGAAAGATTTCGATTCAGCACGCACAATACGGTGGAAAACAGATGAAAGCTGCGTTTACAATGTCTCCTATCATCTAATTTGGTGTCCTAAATACAGAAGAAAGGTTTTGGTGGACGGAATAGATAGTCGCCTGAAGGAACTTCTTCTCGAAAAGAGCCGTGAAAACGGCTGGGTTATTGAGAAAATGGAAGTCATGCCCGACCATGTACACCTATTCATCAGAGTAGGGCCTGCGGATGCTCCTGCCCATGTGGTTTACCAACTTAAGGGGTTTACTTCACACGAGCTTCGCAAGGAATTTCCGGAACTGAAGAGCAAACTGCCTACCCTGTGGACTCGATCCTATTATGTGGAAACCATCGGCCATATATCGGAAGAGACAATCATCCGATATATAGAAGACCAAAAGAATAGATAGTTGTCGTTGGACTCAAAGTCCTTCAGAACTGGGAACAATTCATCCCACACCTGAAGAATGGGCTTTCTTGCACGATTATTCGTAACAGACGTTTTCTTTAAAGTAAACAGAATATACTTTCATAATTCCCTAAGTTTTTTTTCTATTTGGATGAATGTTTTCTTCTTTAAGATAATTATAAAGAGTTACTCTTGATTTAAATCCAGTAATTTCAAGAATCTGTCTGATTGAGCATCCAGCCTCGTAGAGTTTGATGACCGAATCCTTCTTTCGCTTTGGTAGTTTTGTACCTGGTCTTCTACCAAATTCTACGCCCCGTTTCTTAGCAGCTTCAATTCCTGCCTTGCAGCCTTCCAGAATCAGATTACGGTTATACTCAGCAAGCGATGCTAGTATCTGCATCGTGAATCTTCCGACTGCCGTAGAAGTATCGAGATTGTCCTGAAGAGAAACCAATTTGATTCTTCTGTTCTCAAGCTGGGCACAAAGGTCAAGCATTTCCTTTACAGAACGGCCAAGTCTGTCCAGACGGTAAATGACAAGAGTATCTCCGGCACGCAAGTAGTCCAGACAAGCCCTCAGTCCTTCCCGGTTGAAAACCTTTCCGGAAATCTTATCAGTAAAGATTCTTACGCATCCGGCCTTGTTGAGAGCATCCTCCTGTGATGAAAGATTCTGTTCCCTGGTACTTACACGGGCATATCCTATTTTTTCTCCCTTTTCTGACATTATGTTCATTTTAAACTTGAATGTTCAAATGTAAGGAAAATGTACATAATTTCCAATATTTATGCCTTATATAAATAAGGTGTAACGTTATTTAACTATGTACATGTTAAATTATAGTTTAATTTGTATATATTTAGACATCACAATCAGAGCAAGTGCTCCACCTACAGGTAGAACTCTTGTTCTGAATAATTTTTTTGATTCGTACTTATAACAACTGATATATCATATATTAAAGAATATAATTGTGTTAATATATGATATATCAATAATTATATCTATATTTGAAAAAGAAAAAATGGAAAAGAATGTGGACTGAAAAGAGTAATATGATGATCTTGAAGGAAATTGGATTGCGGATCAAGGAATACAGGATCAGGCAATACCTTCAACAGAAAGAACTGGCAGAAGATGCCGGAGTAAGTCTTGATACCGTATCAAGACTTGAACAGGGAAAGAACATATCCTTCGATAAGCTTCTTAGAATATTGAGAGTGCTTGAAATGTTGGAGAATCTTGAGGACTTCATTCCGGAGCCACCACTTTCACCACTGCTGATGAAGAAGCTGCAAGGGAAAAAGAAACAAAGAATAAGAAACTAAAACCAATCATATGTCATTAATCGTCGATGTTAAAATTTGGGGAAAGAACGTTGGTTCGTTGATATGGAACGATAAGCAGAATGTTGCTGCTTTTCAATATGAGCCAGACTTTCTATCTTCACGGCTGGATATTTCTCCTATAATGATGCCGCTGAAAAAGAGTACAGGAGATAGGGTATACCAATTTCTACAGAATAGAAATGCTTGTTTCGGTGGTCTGCCGGGATTGATAGCCGATTCTCTTCCTGACAAGTTCGGTACACAAATCATTAATGAATGGTTTGCAGCCAACGGGATGCCAAATGAACAGATCACTCCATTAGACCGCTTGTGCTATGTCGGTAAACGAGGAATGGGAGCATTGGAATTTGAGCCGAGCAAGAAGTTCACTGATCTGGAGGCATCATCGGTTCTTCATGTAGAAGAACTGACCAAACTTGCCGACAGTATATTCAGTAATAGAAATTCATTTCAGGAAAAACTGATACAGGATAATAAGGAGATCATTGATATCCTTAAGGTTGGAACGTCTGCAGGTGGAGCAAAGCCTAAAGCCATTATAGCTTACAATGAGCAAACTGGAGAAGTCCGCTCCGGTCAGGTAAAGGCACCTGATGGCTTTACGTATTGGCTCTTGAAATTTGATGGAACTACTTATTCCGAACACGATAAGATTACTAACAATCCCAAGGGAATAGGTAATATCGAGTATGCTTATTATCGTATGGCCTGTGATTGTGGCATCAATATGATGGAATCACGCCTTCTTGTAGAAAAAGAATATAGTCATTTTATGACAAAGCGTTTTGATCGTCTGGATAATGGGGAGAAAATACACGTTCAAACACTGGCGGGAATAGCACATTATGACCGCGATGAGCGTCATTCCTATGAAGAAGCGTTCGGAATCATGAGAAAGATGAATTTGAACTATACCCAAATGGAGGAATTTTACCGAAGAATGGTTTTCAATGTTGTTGCACGCAATCATGACGACCATTGCAAGAACCACAGTTTCCTTATGGATAGGCAGGGCAGATGGAGTCTCGCTCCAGCCTATGATTTGTGCTATTCGTATTCACCTTCAGGACGTTGGACGAATAAACATCAGATGTCATTGAACGGAAAACAGGATAACTTTACATATCAGGATCTTTTAGTGACTGGTAATAAGGCTGGGATAAATAATCCAGGAGAGATTATAGAAAAGGTAGTCGAAGTTGTTTCAAGATGGGATGAATATGCGAAAGATTGTGGAGTTAAAGAAGTTCATGTCAAACAAATAGAATCAAATCTTTTGCTTTTGAATAAATTCAATTCAGCAGAAGATGAACTTGAACTCTAATTTCAATTATAGCCTATTGCTGAGAGCAGTATCACCGTAACTTTGAGCTTCTTTCAGAGTGTCATGGCCGCTGCGAACAGCGGAATTGCAAAAAATAATTTTTCTCATAAATACTATAGTTTAATACGTATTTATTTAGACTCCACATTCAGAACAAGTGATCTACCTTCGTGCTTCAGAAGCTGCAAGGGAAAAAGAAACAAAGAACAAGAAACTTAAAAAACGGTAAGAATGAAAAAAGAAGGGCTGTCCGTGAGGATGGCTCTTCTTTTTTGAAAAAGTCCAAAAAAGTTCTTCCCACTCACATTTTGTGCATGTCCTTTTTATGATTTATGCAAAAAAATAAAAATATCAACAAATGGAAAAAAACGATCAAGTTATGAAATCAAGAGAAACTCAAAAATTAGAATCTTATAAATCATGTTTATATTGTTCATACTGCATAGCATTACTTTTTTGCATCGCAGCGTTAGTTAAAGTTATAAATAAAATAGTTGTATATTTTTAATTTAAATATTATGGTAGAAAATATAAAAGACGTAGATCGAGATATTAATAATGGTAGCATTGATTGTATGGCTCTTTCGATTGGATTTTCACTTATAGTAGCCATTATTTTTTTTGCAGCTCTCATTTATTTGCTCTTTAGTGGTGCAGTTGATTTAATAGAATCCTTGAACTATTATGGAAGATAACAGAGAAAGATGTAGTATAAAGTCGATGGTTATATTTTATGGTTTGCTTATTATTAATTTTGCAGTTGTATTCAGCATAATAGATTATATCATTGGCTGGATAAAAAACTAAGGAAAGTATCAAAGATCATGGAGACTCTATATAACGAAATAATATTCTTTTTTGGAATAATTGGATTTGGTTTCTTAACAATAATACTTATAGTCTTTGTACCAATTCTTAAGGACTGTTTATACAAACAGCACAAGAATCATATCTTAGAAAAGGTTCAACCAACTTATGAAAACAACGAAGAATATGACTATGGGCATAACGTAAAGCGTTATCATGTAGATGGAGAAGGAGAATATTCATTCTAAATTATTTATACCGTATGAAAAAGAGTCTTATAATAAAAACACACGAAATAATTTGTTTGTGTTCTTTTATTCCGTATCTTTATGGTCGCTAACATAAATTGTATCGCATGGAAATAATAAGCTCTCTATCTGCAAATCCCCCCACATGGCAGGAACTGATGATGATTAAACCTGAAAATGTAACTTTTGGGCAGTATAAAATCACTTCTTGCCAGGAAGATATTCTCACACTCGTAAGTGAGAAATTGCATGATTTTATTGCACGAAATGAAGTTCCTCCTGTTGATCAAATGCACTATCCTTATATAGAGTTACAGTGCAAGGATTTGAATGGTAAGAATAATAAAGAAAACGTGATGAAAGGATTATGGGATATGAGACAAAAAACTTTCAAATTCCATTGGATTCATCCAACTACAGATGAAATCATTGAGGTTTCTGGTGACTTCTTCCCTACTGTAATGAATATAAAAAATACAGATAGAATTGCTTTAACAGTTAATCCCTGGGCTTTGCCTTTTCTACTTTATTACGGTGTCGGTCAGGATGGTGATAGATATTCAATAAAAACGGCTTTATCTCTAAAAGGAAACTATACCAAAAGACTGTATAAGATAATTTGTAGCCAGAAAGAAAAAACTGATTTTGTTTACCCTATTGATCGATTCAGAGAAGATTTGGAAATCCCCAAAACATATACTAATTCACATATAAAGGAGAAAATTCTTAAACCGATACAGGAAAACATCCGTATAAGTTCTTCTGAGGTTTGGTTTCATTTTGAATTAATGTGTCTAAATCCTGTAGAGGGAAAGAAACCGAAAGCTGATACTATTGTTTTCCATATACACACGGCCCTTCAGGAAGCTAACGAAGTAGGAACTTTTCAAAAGTATTGTTTTGTCCATCGCTGGATTCAAAATACAGGCTGTAATTTTTCAACTGTAAAAGCCCAAACTATTGTATCTGATATACATAAATTAGGGAAATTAGATGAGGTATATAATAAATGTAAGGAAGCCAATATGAAAGCTCGCTCTGGAGAGCTATCTATGCAGATGGCAGTGGAAGGATTCATAGACTTTTTACATGAAAAAATAGGTGTGAATATTAAATGATATAATAACATAAAATATTGGTTATGATTACAGAGGCTTTCAAAAATTTATGGAAAAATCGGAGCATGCTGTTACAACATATAAACTGAATAAGACACAGAAAATCGTGGATTTTACGAATTGAACATCTATTGATTATCAATGGTTTACAAATTTCAAATTTGCCGTTTTCCTATCAAAATCGGAGCATGCTGTTACACCATCCTAAAAGTGCCACAGAAATGCTAGTGAAATCGGAGCATGCTGTTACACTCTTAGGGGGAGAC
>RCNI01000988.1_pt1 | contig 16305 bp, 16 predicted proteins | sample 2041151 | NCBI WGS metagenome assembly RCNI01 (sample SAMN09708214, study PRJNA481090) | feces metagenome | isolation source: feces | place: Antarctica: Albino Rookery | reverse complement strand
TTTGAATTAGATTTTTATTTAGCTTATCCTAGCGAAATTTTGAAGATTTGGCATGGTGGATTGGCAATTTATGGCGGTCTAATTGCAGGGGGATTAACGACTTATTGGTATTGTAAAAAGCGTAAGGTATCATTTTTACTATTATTAGATATTTTAGCTCCGGTAGTTTTGTTGGGACAGTCAATGGGACGATGGGGAAATTTTGTTAATCAGGAAGCGCATGGTGGAGAAGTGACACGGCAATTCTTAGAAAATTTACATTTACCAGAATTTATCATTAATCAGATGAATATTCATGGAAGTTATTATCAACCGACTTTTTTGTATGAATCTGTGTGGTCGGCTATTGGATTAGTATTTATTTTGGTATTACGTCGCCGAGTGAAGTTGCAAGTAGGACAAGTTGCGTGGAGTTATGTATTATGGTATTCATTTGGTCGATTTTTTATTGAAGGATTGCGTACGGATAGTTTATGGATTTTTGGTGTCATTCGTGTTTCACAAGCTCTATCATTAGTTTTATTTGTGGGTGGATTGATTGGAGGACTGGTGTATTACAAACATCAAATTATACCAGTATATTATAAAAATGCCACAGCAATAAAAAAACTATCAGATAGTTAAAAAGATAGATGGAGGATTTTTTATGAAACAAAAAATTGCGGTATTAGGTTCTGGTTCTTGGGGAACTGCCTTAGCGAGTGTGTTGACGATTAATGGTCATGAAGCGCGTTTATGGGGAAATGATACTAAACAAATCGAAGAAATTAATACCATGCATACGAATAAGCATTATTTACCAGACTTTGTTTTAGAAGATTCAATTAAGGCTTATTTAGATTTAAAAGAGGTACTTCAAGAAGTGGATGCTATTGTATTTGTATTGCCAACAAAGGCAATACGAGTAGTAGCGTGTCAGGTGAGAGAAATATTAAATCAGTTAAATCTAGCTAAAAAGCCAATGATTATTCATGCAAGTAAAGGGTTAGAGCAAGAAACTCATAAGCGTATTTCAGTGATTTTACAAGAGGAATTACCACAAAATGAGATAGAGGATATTGTTGTCTTATCAGGACCAAGTCATGCTGAAGAAGTAGTAAAACAGGATATTACGACAATTACAGCAGCGTGCTCTAATATAGAATCAGCTAAATATGTACAAAACCTATTTTGTAATGGCTTTTTTAGAGTATATACGAACCAAGATGTGATTGGTGTTGAATTAGGAGCTGCTCTTAAGAATGTGATTGCTGTTGGTGCTGGAGCTTTACATGGACTTGGCTATGGTGATAATGCTAAAGCAGCTTTAATGACACGAGGGTTAACAGAGATTAGTCGTTTGGGGGTAGCTTTTGGAGCAGATCCGTTGACTTTTATTGGTTTGAGTGGAGTAGGGGACTTGATAGTTACTTGTACTAGTGTTCATTCACGGAATTGGCGTTGTGGTAATGAACTAGGAAAAGGTGTCCCTATTGAAAAAGTTTTAGAAAATATGGGTATGGTTGTTGAAGGGGTAGCTACGACTAAAGCAGCTTATGAATTAGCAATGCAAAAAGATATTGATATGCCTATTACAACAGCTATTTATCGAGTAATTTATCAAAATGAAGATTTAAAAATAGAAATTTCAGATTTAATGAAACGTGAACGAAAATCAGAAGCATCATTAAAAAATATTGAAAAATAAATTGGAAATAATAGGAGGAAAAGTTTGTGAAAAAAGTTAGAAAAGCCGTTATTCCGGCAGCAGGATTAGGAACTCGTTTTTTACCTGCAACAAAAGCTATGGCAAAAGAAATGTTACCGATTGTGGATAAACCAACTATTCAATATATTGTAGAGGAAGCTTTAGCGTCAGGTATTGAAGATATTTTAATTGTAACAGGTAAAAGTAAACGCCCTATTGAAGACCATTTTGATTCAAATATCGAATTAGAAGATAATTTAGAGAAAAAAGGTAAGAAGGCATTATTGGAGTTAGTACATGAAACAACGGGGTTGAATTTATACTTTGTTCGTCAATCATATCCAAAAGGATTAGGAGATGCTGTCTTACAAGCGAAAGCTTTTGTAGGAGACGAACCTTTTGTGATTATGTTAGGTGATGATATTATGCGTGATGAAGTACCATTAACAAAACAATTAATTGAAGGATATAATCATACACATGCTTCAAATATTGCTGTAATGGAAGTCCCAAATGAAGAAACTTATAAATATGGAATTATTGATCCAGAACGTGAAGTTGAAAAAGGGTTATATAATGTTCGACAATTTGTAGAAAAACCAACACCACAAGAGGCACCAAGTAATCTAGCTATTATTGGTCGTTATTTATTAACGCCAGAAATTTTTGATATTTTAGAAACAATAAAACCAGGAGCTGGAGGAGAGATTCAATTAACCGATGCTATTGATCAATTAAATCGTACTCAACGTGTTTTTGCTAAAAAATTTACCGGAGAACGTTTTGATGTAGGAGATAAATTTGGTTTTATGAAAACAAGTATTCAATTTGGTTTAGAACATCCAGAAATTAAAGATCAATTAAGAGAATATCTGATTGAAGTGGGAACAGAATTAGCAAAAAAAGACCATAATTTAATCTCAAATATAAAATCTGAAGAAATAAATAATTGATCAAAAAATTGGAGGAATCAATTATATGGAAGAAATCATTTATGATGTTGTAATTGTAGGTAGTGGACCTGGAGGAATGACTACGGCACTATATGCTTCACGATCAAATCTAAAAACTTTGATTTTAGAAAAAGGAGCTCCAGGTGGAGAAATGTTAAATACGGCTGATATTGAAAACTATCCTGGATTCACTTCAATTACAGGACCAGAATTATCTCAAAATATGTATCAAAGTGCTATGCAATTTGGTGCAGAGTATGCATATGGTGATGTAACAGGAATTGAAGTAGATGGTGATATAAAGGTAATTTATGTAGGGGCAAAAACTTATAAAGCGTATAGTGTTGTTATTGCGACTGGTTCGTATCATCGTCACCTGGATGTTCCAGGTGAATTAGAATATGCTGGGAGAGGCGTATCGTATTGTGCAGTATGTGATGGTGCTTTCTTTAAAGATAAGGAATTATTTGTTATTGGTGGTGGCGATTCAGCTGTTGAAGAGGGAGTATATTTAACAGAATTTGCCAAAAAAGTAACGATTGTTCATCGTCGCGATCAATTACGAGCTCAAAAAATTTTACAAGATCGAGCTTTTAAAAACGAAAAAGTTGAGTTTATTTGGGATAGCGTTGTTGAAGAAATTAAAGGGAATAATCTTCAAGTGACGGATTTGGTTATAAAAAATGTGAAAACTGGTACTGTTCGGACATTACCAGCAGATGGTGTCTTTATCTATGTAGGGTTACTACCGATGTCGGATATAGTTAAATCATTACAGATTACGAATGATGAAGGTTGGATTGTTACGAATGATGTTATGGAAACAGCAATTAAAGGAATCTATGCTGTGGGAGATGTTCGTTTGAAACCTTTACGCCAAATAGCTACAGCAGTTGGAGATGGTGGTCAGGCTGGAATGGAAGTCTATCATTACGTTGAAGCTTTAAAAGAAAAGTTAGAAACCAAATAAATTATCGTTTTTATAACAGTTATAGTGAGTTTGAAAATTTTTAATAATTTTTTGCTATTAGAATGAATAATATCAGCGTAAATAAGATAAGAGGAGCTCTCTTTTCTTTTTACCAGCTGCTTAATAGTATAAAATATTTAATGAAAGGAAGTTCAGATATATGACATGGGAAGAAAATGTCCATCTTTGGCAACAATTTACTGAGTTAGAACCAACTTTAAAAGAAGATTTATTATCAATGAATCAACAAGAATTAAAAGATGCTTTTTGGGCACCGTTAGAATTTGGAACTGCAGGAATGCGTGGAATCGTTGGAGCGGGAATTAATCGTATGAATACCTATACTGTTCGTCAGGCAACAGAAGGATTAGCACGCTTTATTGAAGAATCAGGTGACAAAGCAAAAGAACGTGGTGTAGCAATTGCGTTTGATTCACGTCACTATTCACCAGAATTTGCGATGGAATCTGCTAAAACTTTAGCAAAACACGGTATTAAATCATTTGTGTTTGAATCATTGCGACCAACTCCAGAATTATCATTTGCTGTTCGATATTTAAATGCTTATGCTGGAATTATGGTGACAGCTAGTCACAATCCACCTGAGTATAATGGTTATAAAGTCTATGGTGAAGATGGTGCGCAAATGCCACCACATAATGCGGATATTGTGACTCGGTATGTTCGCCAAGTGGAAAATCCTTTAGACTTAACACCATTAACAGATGAAGAAGCTATTGCAACAGGGTTAATTACGATTATTGGGGAAGAAGTTGATCGTGCTTATTTAGATCAGTTAAAAACAGTTGTAATGAATCCGGAATTGTTAGCGACGAATTCTGATATGAAGATTGTCTATACTCCATTACATGGAACAGGGAAAATGTTAGTAGAACGTGCATTAGAAGAAGCAGGATTTACTGGATTAGAAATTGTATCGGAACAAGCAATGCCAGATGCGGAGTTTACAACAGTTAAATCACCAAATCCAGAAGATCCCAAAGCTTTTGAATATGCTGTTCGTCTAGGGAAGGAAAAAGAAGCAGATTTATTATTAGCAACAGATCCGGATGCTGATCGGTTAGGCGTAGCTGTTCGTATGCCAAATGGTGAGTACCAAGTTTTAACTGGTAATCAAACAGCTGCCTTATTGTTAGACTATATCTTACAAACACTTAAAGAACAACAGCAATTGCCAAGCAATGCAACAACTGTGAAATCAATAGTATCAAGTGAATTACCTGCAAAAATTGCAGCATCATATGGAGTAACAACTGTTGATGTTTTAACTGGATTTAAATTTATTGCTGAAAAAATCCATCAATACGAAACAACAAATATGCATACTTTTGTATTTGGTTTTGAAGAAAGTATCGGCTTTTTAATTAAGCCATTTGTTCGTGATAAAGATGCGATTCAAGCAGCTTTGTTATTAGTTGAGATTGCGATTGCAACTAAAAAAGAAGGTAGAACATTATTTGATCGTTTACAAGATTTATATGAAAAACACGGATATTTTGCTGAAAAAACTAATTCTATTGTTTTTCCTGGAGTTGAAGGTGCCGAAAAAATTAGTACATTGATGAAGAATCTCCGTGAGAATTCTCCAAAAGTGATTGGAGGATTAGAGGTGGTTAAATTATATGACTTCCAAAAACGTATGGTAACGTTAAAATCAGGTGAAACAGAATCTTTAGAACAAACACCTTCAAATGTTTTAAAATTTATCTTGGAAGATGGCAGTTGGGTAGCAGCACGACCAAGTGGAACAGAACCAAAAATTAAGTTTTATATGAGTGCAGAAGCTAAAACTTTACAAGGCGCACAAGAAAAGCTAGCGACTCTTGAAGAGGATATTATGACATTTGCAGAATAAAATCACACTAAGATAGGGATTTTATTTTAATTTTTGATAGAAATACTATAAAAGCAAGCAAAATAATGAATGATTTTGCTTGCTTTTTTGTATATTTTGCTTAATTAGTGTAAAATAGTAATGAGAACACTTTTTAACAAGAGTAGAAGGAAGGGTGCAATAAAATGCAAAAGGATGTAACAGATCATTATCATGATGATAGTCTGACATTACATACGGATTTATACCAAATTAATATGATGAAAACATATTGGGATGAAGGAATTCATAATAAGAAAGCAATTTTTGAAGCATATTTTCGTAAGAATCCATTTAGTAATGGATATGCGATTTTTGCTGGATTAGAAAGAATCGTTCAATATATTGAGCAATTACATTTTTCTAAGACAGATCTTGCATATTTACGAAGATTAGGCTGTTATTCAGAAGAGTTTTTAGCTTACCTAGAAGAATTTAAGTTTCAAGGTAATATTCGTGCTATGGCAGAAGGAGAATTAGTCTTTGCGACAGAGCCATTAGTACAAGTTGAAGGAACATTAGCAGAATGTCAATTAATAGAGACAGCTATTTTAAATATTATTAATTTTCAAACATTGATTGCTACGAAAGCATCACGTGTGAGAACTGTCGCAGGAGATGATCCAGTGTTAGAGTTTGGTACAAGACGTGCACAAGAACTGGATGCAGCTATCTGGGGGACAAGAGCAGCTTATATTGGAGGTTGCAGTGGGACAAGTAATGTTCGTGCAGCTAAGATGTTTGGTATTCCTGTATCAGGTACTCATGCACATTCGTTAGTGCAGGCTTTTAGAGATGATTATGAAGCTTTTAAAGCTTATGCAAGTTCTCATAAAGATTGTGTTTTTTTAGTAGATACATATGATACATTATTATCAGGGGTACCAAATGCGATTAAAGTGGCAGATGAATTTGGGGATGATATTAATTTTTTAGGTGTCCGAATTGATAGTGGAGATATGGCATATATATCTAAAAAAGTACGTGAACAATTAGACGAAGCAGGGTATCCTAATGCGAAAATTTATGCATCAAGCGATTTAGATGAATTAACCATCTTGAATTTAAAAATGCAAGGTGCTAAGATTGATGTTTGGGGCGTAGGTACGAAATTAATCACTGCGTATGATCAACCAGCATTAGGTTGTGTCTATAAATTAGTGGCAATTGAAAATGATGAAGGTAAAATGGTAGATACGTTAAAAATATCAAGTAACGTTGAAAAAGTATCAACACCAGGTAAAAAGCAAGTGTGGCGCATTACTCGTAATTCAGATGGAAAATCAGAAGGTGACTATATTGCGTTAGATCATGAACGACCTGATCAATTGGAAGAATTATTTATGTTCCATCCAGTTTACACGTATATTAATAAAACAGTAGTTGATTTTACAGCAAAACCCATTCTAAAAACAATTTATAAAAATGGCCAATTAGTATATGACTTACCATCTATTGATGAAATTAAGGAATATGCTTATGAACGATTAGATGCTTTATGGGATGAATATAAGCGAATTCTAAATCCTGAACACTATCCTGTGGATTTATCAAAAGCATTATATCAACAAAAAATCACTAGTATTGCAGCCATTCGTAAAGCTGTTCAAAATAAAGCAAAAGAAGTAAAAAAAATGTCTCAACGACAATCTAAGGAGGAGTAATAATACATGCGTGAATTACAACAAGAGATTATTAATAGCTTGAAAGTTAAGCCTGAAATTAATCCACAAGAAGAAGTCCGTCATATGGTGAACTTTTTAAAAAATTATTTACGCAAACATTCTTTCTTAGATGGATATGTTTTGGGGATTAGTGGCGGTCAAGATTCAACGCTAGCTGGAAAAATAGCACAAATGGCTATTGATGAATTAAATGAAGAAGAATTAATGAGACAATACAAATTTTATGCTGTACGGTTACCATATGGTACACAATTAGATGCAAAAGATGCTGTTGCAGCGATAGAATTTATGGGAGCAAAAGATGCTATGTGTGTTAATATTAAGGCTGCAGTTGATGCAACGGTTAATAGTATAGAGGCTCATGGCATTTTGATTAATGATTTTAATAAAGGGAATATTAAAGCTCGTCAAAGAATGGTCGTTCAATATGCGATTGCTGGTGAAAAAAATTGTACTGTTATAGGAACGGACCATGCAGCGGAAGCATTAACTGGTTTTTATACAAAGTTCGGAGATGGCGCAAGTGATTTGGTTCCGTTATGGCGATTGAATAAGCGTCAAGGTAGACAAATATTAGCGTATTTAAATGCGCCAGAACACCTATATAACAAGGTTCCAACTGCTGATTTAGAAGAAGAAAAGCCGTTATTACCTGATGAAGATGCTTTAGGAATTACGTACGATGAGATTGATGATTACTTAGAAGGTAAGGAAATTTCAGAGGAGGCCAGTGAAAAGATTGAAAATTGGTACTTAAAAACACGCCATAAACGCCATTTACCAATCACAATTCACGACCAATTCTGGAAGTAACGAAAAAAAGAGATACATTTTCACTGAAAATTCTGCTAAAATACATTTGTGAGATGGTAACGTTATCATTAAATAGACAAATATTTTTTGGAGGCTGTAAAAATGGAAGTAATTATTGTAGAGACACCATTAGATGGAGCAAAGGAAGCTTTCGATATTTTTGCACGAGTAAAAAGACTTGGAGGCAAAGTATTTGGCTTAGCAACTGGCTCAACACCGATTGAATTATATCAGTTATTAACGGAAAGTGATTTAGATTTTAGTGATTGTGTATCTGTTAACTTAGATGAATATGTAGGGTTATCACCAAATGATGAACACAGTTATCGTTACTTCATGAATGAACAATTATTCACTGCTAAACCTTTTAAAGAAAGTTTTGTACCGAATGGGTTAGCTCCTGAAGATATTGAAATTGCTCGTTATGAACAAGTGTTAGCCGATAATCCGATTGATTTACAATTATTAGGGTTAGGAAGTAATGCGCATATTGGTTTTAATGAGCCAGGAACAGGATTTCAAGAACGAACACACAAAGTACATTTAACAGAATCAACGATTAATGCAAATAAGCGTTTCTTTGAGAACGAAGAAGATGTACCACGCTATGCATATTCAATGGGACCGGCTTCTATTATGGATGCTAAAGAGATTGTTTTAATGGCATTCGGGGAAGCAAAAGCTCAAGCAGTAAAAGATATGATTGAAGGTGAGGTTACACCAGCAGTACCCGCCAGCATTTTACAAAATCATGAACAAGTGACCATTATTATCGATCAAGCAGCAGCGAAATTATTAGCGGATATCGAATAATGATTACCAAAAGACGTTGGTGATTCAGATTACTAACGTCTTTTACATTTAAGGAGGATATTAATTTAGATGGAATATAATGAACAGTTAAAGGTTTTACAACAAACACAAAATCTTTATCCAGCATTAATAGAAAGTAAAGCAAACGATAAAGATGCAGTAGCTTTTTACACAACAACACAAGAATTAGCGATGATTATTTCAGTAGAGTATCTTGAAGGAGGCGAATTAGTTGCTTTATTCTTTAAAAATGTTGAAGACTATACTGCATATAAATATCGTCAACAAAAAGCTACTGACATTATTAGTTGTATAGGAATTGAATTTAGTGCTAAAGAGGATATCGATATTGTAAAAGGTATTCAGCTTTATGCTAATACATCAGTACCAGCTATAAAAAAATACATTATGAATCAAGGAATTAGCGATGAATGTAATCATGCAGAAATAGAAGAAATGACTACTTATCTAGCGTACTTTGCAGATAATAAATCACTTTCTAGCGTAACAAAAGCTTTTGAAAAATCAATTACTTTTAGAGAAACGGGTAAAGATAAAATTGCTAGTGTTAAATGGAGTGATAAAACAAATCGCTTTATTACATCGAAAGCAACAGATATAAAGGAACCTGTCCAAGTAGAAGAAACAGTTCCTTGTGAATTCAAAACAAATTACTCTAAAGGAGTAGCAACTCAAGAAGAGTCAATGGATATGTGGTCAAGAGATCCGTTCAAAGATTGTCATGCCACTAAAGAACCAACAAAAGAAGAACTAGCAATATTAGATGAATATATTACTGAAGAAATCATTCAAAAAATTATGAATAATCAAACAGTTACAGCGATTGAAAATGCTATCTACGAAGCAAAAACAGAAGAAGAACAAGAAAAAAACACATTTTTATTACGTGATGAATTCGTTCGACAATTTACAGATATTTTGCCAGAAAATATGGATAGAGGGATTATCTATAGTTTGGCTAAACAATTTAGTAACGGAATATATATTGATTTATTAGAACTAAAATTACAATCAGAAATTTCAGCTGTATTTGGGAATCAAACACCAATGAATACAGATACGTTAACACATAATTCCATTAAGGAAACAAAGAAATCACGTGTCAAACCTCATCGTGCGCAACAACCAGCCATGAAGAAGAAAAAGAAAAAAGGTAAAAAAAGAAAATAATTTTACTACAAAAGCCCGTTTTCACTTTTTTAGGAAAACGGGCTTTTTCATATAAAAATGGTTCAGTAAATTAGCTAAAAGGACGTTCGATATAAGCGCTCTCCAATTGATAAAAAGTAACCTGATTATGCAATAATTCAATGATAGACTCGGTAAACAAATGAACATTCTCCATAGGAATACTACAATCAATAGTAACTTTATCAGTATAGTCTTTATGCACAATGGAAATCTCATTTGTTGTCAAATAATGGTCTAATTTACCAACAAGAGTATAGGGTAACTCAATTCTAACGATTTGTTCTAAAGAACAAAGAGCGATACCAATATGATGAATTCCTTCAGCAACAGCTTGAGTATAAGCACGAATTAATCCGCCAGCACCTAACTTTGTTCCACCAAAGTAACGGGTTACTACACAACAAACATTTTGTAATTCATTTTTTTTTAAAACTTCAAGCATTGGAACCCCTGCAGTACCACTTGGTTCACCATCATCGTTGGCTCGTTGCCATTCATCGTTCCAGCCAATCAAATAAGCTGAACAGTTATGAGTTGCTTTCCAGTGTTCTTTTTTTATTTGCTGAATAAAGTCTTGAGCTTCTGTTTCAGTAGAAACACGTTTCATATGGCAAATAAAACGTGAACCTTTCACTTCAATCTCACTTACTCCATCTGTTAGGATAGTTTTATAGTGTTCTTTCATTAATAATCTCCTCCAATCGGCTACTATACAAAAAAGTAGGGTAGCTTTCATTCGTCATTATTTTAGCAAAAAAATCAACCAATAAGCAAATGGATGAGAAATAATCAGCAAGAAAACGTATTCATGGAGAATGTGCATAATATTGTTTGTATTGCAACTAGTAACGTGTTACACTAGTTAAGCAGTTGAGAAGTATACAAATCAAAGATAATGTAAGTCATGATAATGATTCATAGATTCATGACCATGTACAGCACCTTGGGATATACCAAGAAGCTCTCGTAATTATGATAAATAGTTACATGTTAGATGGAAAAGTCATCTATCGTACACTTCTCTACGCCAGAAGTAGGAGGAAAGTATGAAATTTTTAGAAATGGGAATTGATTCAACCTTATTAGAATCTATTGAAAAAATGGGCTTTGAAGAGGCAACACCAATTCAAGCACAAACAATACCGTTAGCATTAACAGGAGTAGATGTTATCGGACAAGCGCAAACAGGGACAGGAAAAACAGCAGCATTCGGCTTACCAATGCTACAAAAAATTAATCCAAAAGAGCGCAGAATACAAGGGCTAGTCATTGCACCAACACGTGAATTAGCCATCCAAACACAAGAAGAATTATATCGTTTAGGACAGGCTAAAAAAATTCGTGTCAGTGTTGTATATGGTGGAGCAGATATTGGTCGTCAAATTCGTCAATTAAAAGATAAACCACATATCGTTGTTGGAACTCCTGGTCGATTATTAGACCATATTTCTCGTAAGACGTTACGATTAGATGATGTTGAAACATTAGTACTAGATGAAGCAGATGAAATGTTAAACATGGGATTTTTAGATGATATTGAAACAATTATCTCTAAAGTACCAGAAACACGTCAAACCTTATTGTTCTCAGCAACAATGCCACCTTCAATTAAAAATATTGGGGTTCGTTTCATGAAAGAACCTGAACATGTTAAGATAAAATCAAGTCAAATGACGGCTAACTTAATTGATCAATATTTTGTTAAATGTAAAGATTACGAAAAATTCGATATTATGACACGATTATTCGATGTACAAAGTCCAGAGTTAACGATTATCTTTGGTCGTACAAAACGACGTGTAGATGAATTAGCTCGTGGATTAGAAATGCGTGGCTACCGTGCTGAAGGTATTCATGGAGATTTATCACAACAAAAACGTATGAGTGTATTACGTGATTTTAAAAACAATAAATTAGATATCTTAGTAGCTACAGACGTAGCGGCTCGTGGATTAGATATTTCAGGAGTTACTCACGTATATAACTATGATATCCCTCAAGATCCTGAAAGTTATGTACATCGTATTGGACGTACAGGTCGTGCAGGTAAAGAAGGAAAATCTATTACATTAGTAACGCCAAATGAAATGGAATACCTACATGTTATTGAAGATTTAACGAAAAAACGTATGACACCATTACGTCCGCCAACTCCAAATGAAGCTTTGGAAGGACAAATGGCACAAGCTATTGAAGAATTAGCTGAAATTGCTAAAGGGATGAAAACTAATCGTTATAGAAAAGCTGTTGAAGTATTAGTAGACGAATATGAAGCGGAAGATTTAGCGGCATTATTATTAAAAATGATGGTAAAAGATGCAGAAGAAGTCCCTGTTAAAATTACACCAGAACGTCCATTGCCAAGCCGTAAAGTTAAACGAGCAGGTCGTGGTGGAAATGGTGGAGGTCGTAAACGTTTCACAAAAGATAATCACAACCGTCGTGGTAATGGAAAATCTGGCGAAAAACGTTATGACAATAAACGTGATGGCGAATATAGAGGTAAGAAAAAAGATAATCACGGCAAAAAACGCTACAACGAACGTGGTACAAAACGCAGTGAGAAAAAAAGCTATACAATTCGTCATAAAGACTAAATAAGTATTGAAAACTATTTCAAACAGTGATAAAATAAAGACGTGGAAATGTTCCACGTCTTTTTTAGGCCTCTTTAGCTCAGTTGGTAGAGCAGTAGACTCTTAATCTATGGGTCGCAGGTTCGAGCCCTGCAAGGGGTATTATAATTCATAAAAATGTTAAGGAATTGTTCGTGAATTTCTTAGCATTTTTTTGTATCCTTACGTACATCTAAACGAAGAATCGAGCACTTAGATTAGAATACGATAAAGCGAGGTATCTATATGATAAGTATAAAATCAAATAGTTGTTTGGATATGGCATTTGAAGTATGGAGTCAGCAAGCATCTAATAATCTAGAAGAGTATTACGATCATTATTATACAGCTGATAAAATTATTCGTACATTTATTGTTAGTAATCGCTATTGCATTAAAGACACCACGGCATTCTTATTGACTGTTGACCACCTTCCAAAAATAGAACAACAAGGGTATAAGACTATTATTGTAGAAAAGAAGGATAATTTGTATATATCCCGAACAAAAGATTCTGTTACGACAATTTTGAATCGAAGTTATCGGCAATACAAACGTCAATATCATCAACTACTTCGTCAAGAAGAGCGGATAATGATGGAAAATATAAATAAAAAACTAACACAATTAAAACGAACTAGACGTCAAAACTTACCCAAAGTATTTACTCCGAATAGTTTTTTTTTTCCAGTGATGAATCACTGGAGTCGTGAACATCACTGGGTTAATTATCAGATGATTGAGTGTTTTGCGATGTTAACAAATAAAACTAGTCTAGTGAAGATTAAAGATTTTGATTTTGTTGTTCATTTACCAACAACTGTCAAATTGATTAATGATCGATATGTTAGATGCCAACAATTAATGACGGAATGTCTTATGGACAGAAAAAGATATAGAATGGAATTAATAGAATGAACATATCATTTAAATAGCAAATTTTGTGAAAAAGATTGATATTCATATTGGAAAAGTTCATACAGAAATCGAAAGGTATATTATTGCGCATAGGAGAGTATTTTGTGAATTGATTATTAAATCAGTATGGTGGCTATTTAAAATAATTGAACTAATTATTACTATTAACTGAAATATTCTTATAAAAACAATTAAAACGCTTTCTTTTGTTGTGTTTTATTATATACTAATAATAGTTACATCTCGCTCTGGATGTAGTGTCTATCTTAGGAATATGCGAACTTACTTTGATTGTGTCACAAAGTAAGATCCATTTATTGGTAAATATACTGTATGAATACGTAACTGTTATTTGTAAGGTAAACTATCAGTATCATTGTTTTTTTGTTAACTAATGGATTATTACTAAGATAGTAAACAGCTTCATTATGAAGCTGTTTTTTTATATATTTTTGGACGAATTAAGTAATGAGAATAATTTAATAAAACTCTTAGAAAGCAGTGCTGTTATGCTTTCTAAGGGTTTCTTTTTATTACAATTTATTATTTAGGTATTTTCATAAAAAAAGTGTTTTTTAAGGATATTTTACAATAAATCACTATTTTTAGAGCGTATAGATATATTTCTGCATTTTTAAGTGTTTTTCTGCAATTTATTAGTTATTTTCACATTAGACAGCCCTTTTTTATTCATTTATGGTATAGAAGAACAAGGCCTTGTATCTTTTTTGGTAGCGCGCCCAAGGAAGGTAATGACAATGAAACAAAAATTACATCCATTGATGATGGAAGAAGCGGAGTGGGTTGTGAAGCAGTTTGATGCTTGTGTAAGAAAGCAATTATCTCGTGTAAATGTGAGTCCAAAAGATAATGAATACGAGGATCTTTTACAAGAAGGACGTATCTTACTAGTCAAAACAGCCAGTGAATATGAAGTTAATTGGCAAGATGAGGTAGATGTTGGTCGGTATATGTCGTTAGTTGGTAAGCGTATTCGATGGTGTTGTATAGATTATTTTCGTCAATCATACGTTAATAGAGAACAGGCGCATGAAGAAAGGGATTTTTATGACTTATTTGATGAGTCAATTGATATACAATATGATATGGAACAATATGTATTGATGGATGAGATTCGTAGCATTTTAACTATCGAAGAATGGGAGTTACTCAAAGCTTTGATGGACGAAAGTCGCTCACGAACACAGATTGCCAAAGATTTTGGTCTTACTCGAAAGAGTCTTTATACTAAACGCCATCAAATACAACGAAAATTAAAAAAAGTAATGAATCATTGGCACAAATAAGAGAGTTATTACGCTATTTAGATGTAGAGGTCATGACACTACAAAGATGAAATAAATAAGAAAAGGAGAGAGTAAACATGGCGAAAATATTCGAAAAAGCATCCATTGAATTATATCGTGACGATGTGGAGCGTGAGCGTATAGTGAAGGTTAAAACATTAGGTGATGTAAAAGAAAATGTTAGTGAAGAAGCTATTAAGAAAATTGCAAAAGCAGTAGATAGTATTTCAAAAGAAGATTTAGCTTATGCAATGCACGTTACTTGTGAACGCTTGGCGTTAGATGAATAAATATTAAGGAGGAACGAAAAAATGATTGAGAAAAAAACGATTGCGAAATTAAATTTTATAGATGGAGCGAATAAGAAAAAATCAATGACTATTCCCAATCCTGTAGCTGAATTTAATGCAGACCTAGCACAAAAGGCAATGGACGAGATTATTGAAGCAAATGCTTTTGAAGTAGAAGGTATTGCAAAATATGTTACAAAAGATCGTGCTGAAACAATAGAAACTGTCCGCAAAACGATTTATTCTGCTAAGAAAGTATAAGGTTTTGTAAGAATTTAGCAGATAGTTAGAGGAATGAACGGAAGGTAAATCTATTCGGAAAGTGAGAAAGGTTTTCTTTTGCTTGTGTTTAGATGATGAATATAAAGAAAAGAGGATTAATATGGGAGATATTGAAATATCATTACAGTGGTATGAACATCGAATTGGTAAGGTTAAGTATTCCATGTTTTATCGTAATGGCCCTATTAGTTATGATTGCTCTAGTGCTTTATATACGGCTTTAAGGATTGGGGGATTTCCATTAAGAGCTAGAGGAAATGGTAATACGGAAACATTATTTAAAGAAGTAGGATATTTGTTAGAAGAGATTCGGTATGATGAGCGTAAGCGTGGAGATATCTTTATTGCAGGTATAGAAGGAAAAAGCTCTGGTTCATTTGGGCATACGGGAATGGTTTGGAGTCGTCATCAGATTATACATTGCAATGCGATAGATAATGGTATTCGTATTACGCCTATAGAGGGTCGAACTGGAGAACCTTGTCGCTGGTTTAGAATTAGGCAACGATACTTAGATACAAAGACAAATGTTAATAAGACAAGTCGAATAGGTCAGGTAGCATATATCAAGAAAGATAGTCAATGTTATCAGACTGGAGAAAATATTGCGCCATTCGTTAAAGGGAGAAAATACATGGTTATAGAAGAACGCCATGATTCAAAAACTAAGCAACAAGCTTATCTGCTGAGTGGAATTTATAGTTGGGTATTAGAAGAAGATATTTTATGGCAAGACTGAGAAATGGATAAACTAGTAGAATGAAAAAAGCGACTCTCATAAAGAGAGTTGCTTTTTTAGAGACATGAAGTGTTAGATAATGAGGGAAAGTAGTTTTTTATGAAAAAGTGGTATGCAGAAGGGGAGG
>RCNI01000987.1_pt1 | contig 16305 bp, 13 predicted proteins | sample 2041151 | NCBI WGS metagenome assembly RCNI01 (sample SAMN09708214, study PRJNA481090) | feces metagenome | isolation source: feces | place: Antarctica: Albino Rookery | reverse complement strand
TAGCTGCTATTAAGAATAAAGACGACGCTGATTTTATACCTAAAATTAAACTTTCTGAAAATATTGAAAAAATCACAAATCCCGGAAATAAAACTATTCAGAGAATTTATGATAAGCACACTGGCAAAATACGCGCTGATTTAATCTGTATGGAACACGAAGTATTTAATCCTGAGGAAGATATGATTATCTTTGATCCTATCGCCACATGGAAAAAGACCAAAATTCCGGGAGGCTCTTACACTTTAAGAGAGCTTCTCGTACCAGTATTCCTAAAAGGAGAATGTGTTTATACCTCTCCTTCTGTAATGGAAATTCAGGAAATCTGCCGCAAAGAGTTAAATACTTTATGGGATGAAACAAGACGCTTTGCCAACCCACAGGAAGTCTATGTAGATTTGTCTAACGAACTTTATAAAATAAAATCAGACCTTCTGAAAAAAGTCGGACAGGCTTCTATTGAATAATTTCAATTTTCAACAAATCAGCCATAAGCAGCACTCGACGCTGACCTTATGGCTGAATTTTTCTATGTTATTATTCTCACTATTGTTCCATCTGTCTTCCCAGAAATCCCGCTGCTGTCTGTGCCAGCTTAGGTTCTGTATCTGTAAACTTACGACCACCTTCTTTTTCCAGAATAATCACTGCACCAACAGCATCTCCTGCACAAGTAATAGTCCAAATCACCTCAGAAGCATATTCCATTTTATCGCCGTCAATAATTCTGATAAATTCTTTCTTCTCTGTAGCACAGATGTTTTTTCTGTCTGAAATAAGCTCCTCCAGCTCCCTGTCAATGATTTTCTGCTCATATTCTCTCCATCCGTTTCCCGCAGCAGCGATAATCTGGTCTTTATCTGCGATACAGACAATACAGCCGGCAGCCTGTGCCAGCGCTTCTGTATACTCTTTTGCAAAAGTATTTAACTCTCCAATAGGAGAATATTTCTTTAAAATAATCTGCCCCTCTCTATCTGTAAAGATTTCCATTGGATCACTTTCTCTTATTCTTAATGTTCTCCTGATTTCCTTGGGAATCACTACTCTGCCTAAATCATCAATTCTTCTTACAATTCCAGTAGCTTTCATAAAAAATACCTCCATTTTACATGCTGTCTTTCCACGCCATATCATAAAAAATGACAAATTCGGTAGATAGCACTATTATTTGTAAAATGGAGGAAAATATACCTTTTCTTTACTAACCGTTATAGTAAACTACTTATAATTTTTCATATAATCTCCATGTGCTTCAATCAATTCATCGCACATGCTGATAATATCTTTTATATTCAATTCGGCTGCCGTATGTGGATCCATCATAGCTGCCTGATAAATCTTCTTTCTATCTTTTGTTACGGCTGCTTCAATAGTTAAAAGCTGAGAACTAATATTAGATAAATTCATAGCTGCCAACTGTGTAGGAAGTTTACCTACTTTCACAGGATGCACACCTGTTCCGTCTATATAACATGGAACTTCTACACAGGCATCTGCTGGAAGATTATCAATATATCCATTATTCAGAACATTTCCACCAATTTTGTATGGTTTATCTGTAACTACTGCTTCCATAATATAAGAAGCATATTCATGGCTTCTCTCATGTGTAATCTTTCCATCTCTTAAAATATCTTCTCTTTCTTTTTCCCAACCCTCAATCTGCTCAACACAACGTCTTGGATACTCATCCAAAGGAATATTAAATTCTTCAATCATTTCTGGATATTTACTTTTAATAAAAAATGGATTATATTCTGCATTATGTTCACTGGATTCCGTACAATAATATCCTAAATGACGGATATATTCATAACGAACCATATCTTCATGCTTCTCACCTGAAACATTTTTTTCTTCTGCACGTTTTCTGATTTCAGGATAAAGATCATTACCTTCTTTATCACGAATATCTAACAACCATGCCATATGATTAATTCCTACAATAAGTTCCTGTCGTCCTTCCATTTTATCTTTCATATCCAATGCTTCCATCAGCTTCTTAGAGCACACTTGAACACTATGACACAATCCTACAGTTCTAATCTTTGTATATCGCTGCATATAACCTGTCAACATTGCCATGGGATTAGAATAATTCAGGAATAATGTATTTGGGCAAACTTCCTCCATATCTCTTGCAAATTCTTCAAGCACAGGAATTGTACGAAGTGCTCTCATAATCCCACCAATCCCCAGAGTATCTGCAATGGTCTGTCTTAAACCATACTTTTTGGGAATTTCAAAATCCGTAATCGTACATGGATCATATCCCCCTACCTGAATCGCATTTACTACAAAGTCTGCATCTCGCAGTGCATCTTTTCTGTTTTCTGCTCCCAAATAAGTTTTAATGACCGCTCTATCCTGATTTACATTATGATTAATCGCACTTAAAATAATTCTGGAATCTTCCAGCCTCTGTGCGTCTATATCATACAAAGCAATCTCACTTTCACAAAGAGATGGTGTGCACATACAATCGCCCAATACATTTCTTGCAAATACTGTACTTCCAGCTCCCATAAATGTAATCTTAATCATACCCCTTTTTTCCTTTCACTGATAGCCAATTCACTTTCTTCTTTATACATTCGCGGACTGATCCCGCAATGTTGCTTAAACACCTTTGAAAAAGCCAGCTGATCTGTATAACCTACTGCATTAGATACTGCATTAATAGATAAGTCTGTTTCCTTTAACAAGGATTTTGCCTTCTCCATACGTAAATTCACCAGAAATTCTTGTGGTGAACATCCAATTGTCTTTTTAAAACTGCTTGTCAGATAACTTCTGTTAACACCGATAAAGTCTGCCAGATCACTAATCTTCAGTTTTTCATTATAATGATGATTAATATATTCCATGGCATGTTTTACATATACGGAACCGGGATATGCACGGGTTGTGCTCATTCCCCCATCAAAGTTCTGACGATAATCCTCTATAAGAGAAGAAAAGCTCAGCATTAACAGGGCATTTCGTTTCAGTTCATCCTCATAAGATAATTGATGGGTTCCCAGCATCTGACTAATATATTGAGAAAGTTCTTTCATACAGTTTATTTTTCGTACGGGGTTCTTTGTTGAAAATCCTGCATGATTAACACACTCACCTGCTCTTAATCCTACAAATCCAAACCACTTATAATACCATGGATCATCTCTATCTGCTTCGTACCATGCCTCCACTCCCGGCTCAAGCATAAAAGCATCTCCTGCTTCCAGCTTATATATCTTCTTATTTATTTCCAATGTACCTTTTCCTTCTAGTACTATATGAAAAACATAAGTATCTCTCTTGTTGGGTCCATATCTATAACAAGGACGACAATATTCCCAACCACAGTATGTTAAACATAAATCAACAGAATCTTTCTTCAAGTCTTCCAGAACTTTATATCTAAGCGAGCTATTATATCTTACTAAATAATTCAACAAATTCCCCCTCTATTACATACTTACTTTTGTTCTGCTTCCTGCAAAATGTAAAGCAGGGAAGCAAAATCTCCACCTTTTTGGTTTAAAACTTCTCGATCAATAGGAATACCTACATACATCAGTTCATCACCATAAGCCTGATATACTTTTTCATCACATTTTACATCATAAAGGACTTTTTTGTCCAATCCCTGAAGTTTTAATCTTAACCAGGATCCATTTATTTTATTTAATCTCTGATAAAATCCTACCACAGCTTGTTTCTTATCTTGTGAAACCACCATCCATGCTGTTTCATTTCCTTCAAAAGGACTAAGTATTCTATAGAAATCTCCCTCAACTTGGATCAGATTTCTATATTGTTTCATAAACGCTACCTGCTGTTTCACCTGCTCCATCTCTTCTTCACTTAAAAGATTTAAGTCCAGTTCATACCCGAAGGTTCCAAAGTAAGCCATATTTGCTCTGGTAGAAAGAGGTGTAGTACGCAATAATTGATGATTCGGTACTGCTGATACATGAGAACCCATACTTACCAATGGATATACATAAGAGGTTCCATACTGAATTTTTGCCCTCTCACCAGCATCGGTATCATCACTGGTCCATGTTTGCGGTGCAAAGAATAACATAGCCGGATCAAAGCGAGCACCTCCACTGGAACAGGATTCAAAAAGGATTTCCGGAAATTCCTCAGTTAATCTTGTGTATAAGTCGTATACACCTAAAATATATTTATGCATCACCTTACCCTGTTCTCTACTGGAAGCACCTCTACTGTATGGTTCTGTCATATAGCGGTTCATATCCCATTTTATATAGGAAATAGAAGATTCCCGAATCACTTTAGAAATCATTTCGTAAATATAATCCACAACTTCTTTTCTGGAGAAATCCAAAACATGCTGATGTCTTCCATGTGACTCAAATCTGTCTGGTACACCAATAATCCAATCAGGGTGTTCCCTATATAAATCGCTGTCTTTATTTACCATTTCCAGTTCTACCCAAAGACCGAATTTCAATCCCATATCTTCAATCTTCCGTGAAAGTCCTGAAATACCATCAGGCAGCTTATTTAAATTCACATACCAGTCTCCTAAACCACTGTAATCATCATTTCTGACTCCAAACCAGCCATCATCCAGAACAAACAGTTCCACGCCTGCTTCCTTTGCTTTTGCAGCAATATTCAGAATTTTTTCTTCATTAAAGTCGAAATAAGTAGCTTCCCAGTTATTCAAAAGAATCGGTCGAGCCTGATCTCTCCACTTTCCTCTCATAAGATGTTTTCTATACAATCTGTGATAAACCTGACTCATTTTATTCAGCCCTTCATCACTGTATACCATAACTGCTTCTGGTGTCTGGAAGCTTTCTCCCTGCGCCAGTTCCCAGCTAAATCCTTCTGGATGAATTCCCATCATTACTCTGGTCATATCAAAAGTAGATACCTCTGTCTGCGCCAAAAAGTTTCCACTATAAACCAGACTAAATCCATATACTTCTCCCTGATTTTCTGTTGTATGAGGTCTCTTTAATGCCAGAAATGGATTGTGTTCTGCACCACATCCTGTTCCGTTAATTCCCTGGATAGACTGAATTCCCATTTCCAATTTTCTTTCTTTTACATAACGCTCTCTCGCCCAGGCACCAGAAAGATGAACCATCTCAAAATCCATATCCTGAAATTCTACACTTAAACTCATAGCTCGTTCTAATGTTATTTTTTCTGTACCTCTATGAGTTATTTTTGCATTTCGTGTAATAACCGGATAGGAAGCAAAAATGGTATAGGAAAGTGTTAAGTCTGTATCCATCACATCATCATGCAAAAGAACATCTAAAGTAGATGCATCTTCCTCTTTTTCTGCATAAACAGCCGGCAATGGTGTGAGTGCCTTTTTCCCTTTATATATTTCATGGGAAACATAAGTAAAGTTCACAATTTTACTTCCATTTTCCTGTTTTACAGTAAATGCAGGACTTCTATAATCTCCTGTACCATATACCGGATATTCCTGTTTTGTATATTGCATAGACAAAACTCCTGGTTCCGGTACAGAAACTGCCATTAATGCACGCTGCATTTCTTCATGTAAATGAGTAAAGTCTTCTCTATCTGCTATTTTCTTTCCATAATATAAATTTTCCAACTGTCCGTTTTCCATAATACGGATAATATAACTAATTTCGTCATTAAAAAGATGAAATACTTTTGTCTGTTCATGAAATATAATTTTCAAAATTTTACCCTCCCGCTAAACTTTTATTTTTAAAAAAGGCTGGCGTAAATTGCGTTACGCCAGCCTATACTATTACTTCTATATTCCTATAATTTACCTCCGCTGGTAGCAATACCTTCAATAAATTGTTTCTGAAATATAATATAAATAATAATCATTGGAATACAAGCAATTAAAGATGCTGCCATCAATTCAGGGAATTTAGACACATACTGTCCTTGCATCTTAGCCAGAGCAGAAGACAGAACCAACATATCTTTATCTGTATTAACAATCATTGGCCACATCAAATCCTTAAATGCAAATACGGCTGTGAAAATTCCAAGAGCTACCATACTGGATCTTGTAAGTGGAGCCATAATATAAAGGAATGTTTGTCCAATATTACAGCCATCAAGTCTGGCTGCTTCCTCCAAATCATTTGGAAGTCCCATATAACCCTGACGAAGAAGAAATGTTCCAAATGCTGTTACCATACCCGGAAATACCAGCGCAAAAATCGTATTCAGCATACCCATTTTACTAATCATCAGATACTGAGGAATAATAAAAATCTGTACTGGCACCATCATCTGGAATAATACCAGTGAAAAACAGAACTCTCTTCCTTTAAAATGCAGACGACCAAAAGCATAACCTGCCATCGTAGCTGTTAAAACTGCACATACTACACGGAAGAAAATCAACAGCAGTGTATTTTTATACAAAGCAAGAAAATTCATATTTTTTATAACTGAAGTAAACGCATCTGTTCTCCATACCTTCGGAAAGATTACAAAAGGATCTACTGAAGTTGCTTCTGTAACGGATTTAAAAGCTGTAAGTATCATCCATAAAAAAGGAACCAGCATCGTAATTGATACAAGTATCAGCACGAGATGTATGACAGCAGTAATAACCTTCTTTTTTGTTTCCATACTATTCATTCTGCTCCCCCCTTAATTATAAAATACCCATTTTTTCTGTCCAATCATCTGGAACACTGTAATAATCATTGTAATTACAAGAAGCAGAACTACGATTGTTGCCCCATAGCCCATATTCTTGTTAACAAATGCATATTTGTAGAACAAGTATACCAATGACTGTGTTTTATTTAATGCCGGATTACTTTTATCCATTACCATATAAATCAAATCAAACACCTGAAGTGATCCAATGACACGAGTTACAAGCACAAAGAAAATGGTTGGAGATAACAGTGGAATTGTAATATGAAAAAAGCTCTTAATTCCTGTTGCACCATCGATCTCAGCTGCTTCATAAAAATCATGTGGAATTTCCTGAAGTCCTGAAAGAAAAAGTACCATGTTATATCCAATAATGGACCATATTCCAATAATTGCAATGGAAAAGACCGCAATTTTAGGACTGGAAACCCATTTCACATTCAAATTAAAAACATTATTAAGAAGACCAAAGTCTGAGTTGAACAGCCATCTCCATACCATTGCAACTGCTGCAGGAGCCGCTACCATAGGAAGGAATATAATGGTTCTATACACAGAACGTCCTTTCATTTTTCGGTTCAAAAGTACTGCCAGTACCAGAGCAATCATAATAGAAAAAGGTACTTCCACGATTGCATATTTAAATGTGTTAATAAGAGCCTGCCATATTTCAGCATCTCCAAAAACTTTTGTATAATTTTCGAATCCAATAAAAATATTTCCTCTTCCAAAGTCTCCTGTTTTAAAGAAACTCTGGTAAATAGTCTGAAAAATCGGAATTATGTTCAATATTATTAATCCTATTAATGTCGGAAGAATAAACAACCAGCCCCACAAGAATTCACTTCGTTTTCTACTTGTCTGTGCAGCCTTTTTTTTCTTTGCCACGCAAAATCACTCCTTTTTTAATACAGGCAGATTCTTTCGAATCTGCCTGTCATTTTATAATCCTGTACTTCAGATTTTTTAACAGAAAATCACTTGGATTCTTCTGCTAATTTTTTATTCATCTGTTCAGCCATTTCTTTACAAGCATCTTTCATAGTCTTCTGGCCAGTGTAAACACTCTTTAAAATTTCGTTATTTTCATTTTCCCATGTTACAGTTGTTTTAGAATATGGTCTAATTTCCATATCTTCCATCATATTCAGATATGCCTGAAGATTGAAATCTGCTGATTTTGCCCATGCATCTGATGTTCCTTTAAATGCAGACATTGTAACACCAAGTTCAGCCTGTTTTTTTTGTGCTTCTTCAGAACCAAGATATTCAATTAATTTCCATGCATTTTCTGTATTTTTTCCATTTGCTGCTGCTGCCCATCCAAGACCATTGTATACAGAAGCTCTTCTTCCTGTAGTAGCATTTTTAGGAAGCTCTACTAAATCACAGTTTTCTGCTGTATATTCATTATCTCTATAAGCGGCAACCATCCAAGAACCCTGAAGAACCATAGCAACTTTACCAGACTGGAAAAGCACATCTTCTGCATTTTCAGACATTGTTTCAATAGAAGGCATAACTCCATCTTTAATCCATCCTTCTAACATTTCCATAGCCTCTACTGTCTTAGGATCATCAAATCCTGATTTTGTTTTTTCTTCATTAATGATATATCCGCCATTATCATAAATCATATTGTAATATCCGGCCTGTTGATTATCATTTCTTACTGCAATACCGTACTGACTTCCATCTTCTTTTGTCAGTTTTTTAGCTGCTTCTGTCACATCATCCCATGTCCATTCTGAAGTAGGATATTCAAGTCCGGCTTCATCAAACATTTTTTTGTTATACCACAGAGCAATGGTATCCACATCTTTTGGAACTGCATAATACTTATCCTCATAAGTATACAGACCCCAAATATCTTCTGGATAATTATCTGGCTTAATCTTATCACTTTCAGCAATCTTATCTGTCAAATCAAGAAGCATGTCATTGGACATATATCTCTGGCTTTCATTGGAATGCATCCAGAATACATCAGGAAGAGAACCACCCTGTGCACCTGCTTCCAGCATTGTCCAATATTCATCCCATTTAACAACGGTAAGTTTTGTCTTGATTCCTGTTTCTTTTGTAAAATCTGCAAGAATTTCCTTAATTCCTGGTTCCTGATTTGCGTCCCAGATAGAAACAGATAATTCTTCACCTTCTGATTTAGAATCTTTATCATCATTTCCCTTTGAATCAGAAGATCCGTTACCACAAGCTACCATTGAAAATGTCATTACACTTGCTAATGCCAATGCCATTACTTTCTTAAATTTCATATCATTTTCCTCCTTTAATAGCAATTTAGTCATATTACCATTCTTTTATGACTTCTCAACTGATATATTTATTATAATTGCATATGGAAATTTGTTAAATAGATATATGTTTTTATTATATGGAAAAATGTTATATATTTGTATGTATTGTATAGTTTTTCATGTTTTATTATGCATTATAAAACCATTTTCCCAATCTGCTTTTCATTTTATTCTTTACAAGCCGTTTTTTCATCTAATAAATTGTCACTTTTTTTCTATATTTTTACATTATTAAATCATTTCACCATATTTCTATTACTTTATACCATATAATTGATTATTGCAATCCAAACAATAAATTTTCTTTGCATTCTCTATAAATAAATGCTAGAATACCTGATAGAATTTTATGGCATATGCCGGAAAGGACTCCTCTATGAATCTGCTAAACGAAAATAACCCTGTTCATATTTTTTTTAACAAGCTAGGTGACATTATCATTGCCAATTTACTTTTTCTTTTGTGCTGTATTCCTTTCATTACTATTGGACCTTCCCTTACAGCACTGTACCATTGTATGCTCAGATCTGTAAAAGGAAATAACAACGGAACGATAAAGACCTTTTTTCATGCTTTCAAACAGAATTTCATACAATCTCTTATCATCTGGCTGCTTCTCTTGGCAGGTGGGTTTATTCTCCTTACGAATATCCGCTTTTTACAGGACAATATAACTTCTGTCGGTAAAATGTTTTTCTATCTTTCTTTAGGAATCACCGGACTTTTCGTTATTTTGGCTCTTTATATATTTCCTGTCATTGCAGCATTTTCAAATACAACTTCCAATTTAATAAAAAATGCATTTGTGTTCTCATTTATGCATTTTCCTTCAACTCTGGCGATTGCAATAATTTCTATTCTTCCGATGTTCATGACTTATCAAGATTTAAAATTATTGCCTCTATATGCGTGTTGTTGGTTCTTTTTTGGTTTTGGACTAACTGCTTATCTAAATTCTTTTTTCTTTTATCGAATGTTTAAACCATTTTTGGAAAAAGAATAGCATCCCAAAAAAGGCACGAAAAAAAGCTCCATAAGGAGCTTTTTTCATTTCTTTTTATACAATTTTTTCTATAACCAGCGGTCCTTCCTTCTGCTCAAATGAAAAATCCTGTCCGCTACTTATGAATACTTCATCTTCCAGTTTCCATTTTCCTTCCGGCACTCGGACTACCCGTGATGTAGTTCCTTTTGTATCAATAGGTGCTACCAGAAGATTATTTCCTACCATAAACTGATTCATGATTTTCTCCATACCCTGCCCTGGAAAAACATATTCCATATGACGCACAATAGGTTCTCCTGTCTTATATGCATTTTGGACAACCTCCATCATCTTTGGCAAATACCTTTTTCTCACCTGCATTGCCACAAGAACTCTCTGATAATCTTCTTCATCTAAAAGTCTCCATGGTGCAGCAGAAAACTGCATTACAGGCATCAATGCAGCAATTTCACAATATCTTACAAATAGCTCTGAATCAAAATTTTCTTTACTACATTCCTGAAAACTCAAATATTCTCCTCCGCCAATCATATCCGGACTTCCAAAAGGATGACCTGTAAGGCCTTGCAAAATAATGCCAGGTATCAGACCTCCCACACCTTTCTCATCCCAGGTATGATGTTTATCACACAACCTCTGCATTAGAGAATATCCTCCTGTTTTAAAACAAACACGCAATTCATTAAATGCATATGGTTCTGCAAATGCCGCCCAAAGTCTGGATAATTCATCGGTACTTACTTCCCTTTGCAATCGATCACCCGGAGTATAATAATAAGAATCACCCGCATCAAATTTAAATCCATCGATACCTATATCCTGTAAATCGTCCATCTGCTTTTTCATCCAATCTAAAGCTTCTGGATTTGTCAAATCGATAGCGGCAGAATATCCGTTCCACCATTCTACAATTCTGGTTTTCCCTTCCGGAGTCTCTATCAACAGATTCTTTTTCTTGGTTTCTCTGTATTCTACCGTATCAGGAGTAACAAACGGGCAAATCCAAAGCATAACCTGAAATCCCATTTCATGAAGCTGTTTTATCATTTTCTCTGCATCTGGAAAATTATCTTTCCTAAACTGCCATTTACCATAATACGGTGACCACCCATCATCTATCATAAGAATCCCCGGCGGAAGTCCATTGTCTAAAATTCCCTGTGCATACTCTAAAATTTTTTCCTGTTTCTGATAAAATGTCAATTCAATCCAGGTATTATACACAGGCACTTCAAAAAAACGTTCCGACAACCGAATTTCATGAAAAGGGAAATGTTTCTTCATAGCTACCAGATAGGCCCCTCTTAGGCATTCATATCCTTCCCCTAAAATAATTTCGCTTTCCCCTTCTGCTTTTATCTTCCCTTGATCAAAACAAATTTTAAATCCATCTTCACTCCAAAGGTATCTTCCTTTTGTTGATAAAAAGAAGGGCATTATCTGATTTGCTGTAGGATTTTGTCGAAAATCCCATTCCACAGAATCCATCTGTCCTATAGGTTGTCGATACCCTTCATATACTGCACCGCCATACCAAAACTCATTATCAATAAATTTTGTAAACATTTTCCCTCTACTCCTATTGCCTATTCACATACGACCAAATGCATCTGCCAGGACTGATAATCATTCTCCATGATTGGAATTGGATATCCTCCACTCATAAGTGCCCTGCCAGGAAGTTTTTCTCCTGTTTCTTCTATCAGATATAATTTCTCAGGTTCCAGTCCCTTTGCATATACAATATGCAACATAGGATTTGCCTTTGTTCTAAGAACTACCACATTAATAAGAGCTTCCTTTTTATCCTGTGATACAAACTGCCATGCCACAAATGGTGATTTTCTTCCATCATCCGTAAGTCGGTAATAATCTCCATTTTGAATTAAATCATAATATTTCTTAAAGTCTTCAATCTGTTCTTGCACCATCTGTTTATCTTCTTCAGACATTTTAGTAACGTCCAGTTCATAACCAAAAGTACCTGACATAGCAACGACTCCTCGAGTTTTCATGCATACGCTTCTACCGGTCTGATGATTGGGGCATACAGAAACATGTGAACCAACTGTAGAGATTGGATAAGCAAAAGAGGTTCCATACTGGATTTCCAGACGTTCTATGGCATCTGTATCATCACTGCACCAGATCTGAGGATGATAATACATCATACCTGCATCAAATCTTCCACCTCCACCACTGCATCCTTCGAATAAAATATTAGGGAATCTTTGTGTGATTTTTTCCAAAAAGTCATACAGTCCCAGAATATAGCGATGAAAAACTTCTCCCTGACGTCCGGATGGCAACATTGCAGACCATACATCTGTTAAATGACGGTTTGCGTCCCACTTCACATATTCAATATTTGTACTTTCCAGAATTTCACACATTTGATTAAAAATACAATTCCTTACATCTTCTCTTGAAAAGTCAAGAACCAACTGCTGTCTTCCTCTTGTAGGTGCCCTTCCCGGAATCTGTAATGCCCAGTCAGGATGTGCCCTATAAAGATCACTGTCTTCTGAAATCATTTCCGGTTCAAACCAAATACCAAATTTCAATCCTATTCTGTTTACACCATCTACCAGTTCCTTCAGCTTCCCACCTAACTTCTGTTCATTTACAAACCAGTCTCCAAGTCCACTGACATCATCATCTCTCTTGCCAAACCAGCCATCGTCCATAACTAACATTTCAATGCCCAAGTTTTTAGCTTCTCTTGCTATATCCAGTAGTTTTTCTGTGCTAAAGTTAAAATAGGTTGCTTCCCAATTGTTAATCAGAATCGGACGTCTTGCTGTCTTATATTTTCCTCTACACAAATTATAACGAATAGCTTTATGGTAATTTCTGGATAACTGCCCCAGTCCTGTCGGTGAAAAACTTAAAAGAACCTCTGGAGTAACAAAAGCTTCTTCCTGCTGAAGTTCAAAATTAAACTGTGCATCATGAATTCCCATAGTAAAACGTGTACCATCAATCTGTGTTACTTCTGCCTCTGCCACAAAGTTTCCACTATATACAAAAGATGCTCCATAACACCATCCTGATTCTTCCCCTGCATCCTGTTTACACAATATTACAAAAGGATTATGCTGATGGCTTGAAAATCCTCTTCTGCTTCCAACGCTTTGTATTCCATGATGAAGCGGTGTACGTTCCATTAATCTTTCCATTGCATGTCTTCCATAGAAATGGATAAAATCCATATCCTTATAAGTAAAATCAAGACACATAGAATAGGCTCTTAAAACGTTTACTTTTTCTTCCCCTTTATTTATAATTTTGCAGGCCCTTGTAATAATATCTAAATTTTCAAAAACTCCATAATACAATACAACTTCCAAATTCTTATATTCATCTCTTAACACAATTTCCAGAGTCTGAACAGATTCTTCTCCCTGATACATAGCAGGAAGTCCTTCAAGGGCATATTTTCCTTGTTTAATATCATAAGAAACATATTTTAAATCTGTCACCTGACTTCCATCTGCATACACTACTTTCAGGCAATCATTTTTAAAGTCCCCTGTTCCATAAGCCGGATATTCTAAAGGTTGTGTCTCCAAAGAAAATCCCTTTTCTGTTATTCCATCTGGATTACCGGCAAACCCTCTATCCACGTTTTTAATCAGATAGGACATATCTGTTTCCCCTACGTAGGGACCATAGTAAACATGAAGCAAAAAATTTCTTTCTATTTTCATCTGATAAGTTGAATTTTTTGTATGAAGATAAAACATCTGATTTTTATAATAAATTGCCATTTTATTACCTCCTGACATTTAGTCTTTGTACGATTGCTGTTTTTATAAATTTATTATATAATTCATTATTAAGAGTTACTATACGATTTTGTGTTTAAAAATTGTTAATTTGTTGCATAAAGCATTCTACTACTAAATCTAAAATAGCGAACCTATTATTCTAGAAACCATACAAAGCGTCGGGATACACCGTTTTTCCTTATAGAAATCTCAGCAACCTAATACTATTGATTGCTAATGCCATGACTACTACCTGTGGAATAATCACAATTAGCATTGCAAAACTCTGCACACTGTATATGACGTAAACACCGGGAATGATTACTAGCAGTGCCAGAACACATTTAAAAACTGCATTTCTTTTAATTTTTTTTACAAGAGCCATGCTGTACTCTTCTCTTTTTAGTCTGGAAACAATGCGATATCCAATGATATTTTCTATCAAAAATAACACCAGATAGAAGGCACTCACTACCAATATCAAATATAGCATAACCAAAGCAACTGCAACTGCACCTGCTCCAAAAAGTCCGCCCACAACCTGATATCCACCCATATAACTTTCTGCATCTGCATTTTGTACACCATCCATCAACTTTGCCATTGAATCATGACACTCTTTAATTCCCACTCCCACAGGAATTTCCGTAAGGCATAACAACACCGTGTATATAGTGTTGATAATATTGGCGGTGGTGATTCTTTTTTTTATTTTATTTCTGTCCATTGTATGCTCCATCCTATCTCCCCCTCTCTCCTGATGTAATTTCCATCATATTTTTAAACAACCCCAAACATTATAGCTATAGATAATTTCAATATAGCATAGTTTTTATGGCAAAACAACAGTAGCTAGCTTCCCCTAAAGTTATATTGACAAAGCATATAACATTTTGTATATTGTCAGTAACATAACAATAAAAATGTAACTATTAACTGTATAGATTGGAATTTAGGTGAGACCAATCTCTTATTATACGAGGAGTTTTAACATGGAACACGATATGAATACTAATCAGTCTCCTCTGTCTGTATACTTTTGTGGAAAAGAAAGCTGCGAACCCCTCCATTCTTTCGGTCCTGCTATCCGTCCTCATTACCTGCTGCACGTAATCTTAGATGGAAAAGGATTTTATCGAAAAGAAGGCTGTACCTACTATCTCCATAAGGGAAATGCTTTTCTGATTCCCCCTATGGAATCGACTTACTACGAAGCAGACGCAGAAGATCCCTGGACGTATGCATGGGTAGGATTCGATGGCAAAAGCTGTGAATCTATTCTGGCTCAAACTGTATTTTCTGACTCTTTTGTTTTTATAAATAATTCTCCCCAAAATATCCTACAGCTTTGTGACTCTATGGAATCTCTTTTGCAGTCTTTCAGTGTATCTCACGGGAATCAGTTACACCCTGTGGGCAGTCTTTTACTTCTTCTGTCCTGTATGCAAAATGAATCTCCCTTAAAAAGAGAGAATTATACCCACCAATATTTTCAAAAAGCTCAAGAATACATTAATAATAACTATTCCTATGATATCCGTATTTCTGATATTGCCCGCCATGTAGGTATTGACCGCACTTACCTATATAAAATTTTTATGGAAGAGGAAAATTTGTCCCCAAAACAGTATCTTTTAAACCATCGTATACGAATTGCAACACAAATGCTGTGTTCATCCTCTTATAGCATCACAGAGATTGCCTTTTCCTGTGGATTTAAAGATGCAGCAGCCTTTTGCAATTATTTCAAAAAGCAAGTAGGACTTACCCCACTTAAATTTAGAAAAGTTTTTTCAGAGTAATACAGTAGAACAGAAACTCTTTACAATCTTTCTTTTTTGTCCTAAAATACGTCATAGAAATACGGAAATGAATAATTATAGAAAGGAATCTTTTTATATGACACCCAAGCTCTTATTTTTTGATATAGATGGTACTCTTATAACAGAAGGTCCTGGGCTTATGCCTGAAAGTACAAAGCTTGCTTTAGAAAAGGCTCGAAGCAACGGACATCTTTTATTCATCAATACAGGCAGAACAAAGGCCAGTCTTCCAACAAAGATATCTGATTTAAACTTTGACGGTTATATATGTGGCTGCGGTACAAATATCTTTCTTCACGATAAAGAATTATTTTCTCATAAACTCACCAATAAATTTTGCAAAAACCTTGTGTATAAACTGCGTGAACATAAAATTCCTGTACTTTATGAAGCTTCACACGCTATTTACTTTGATCATACATTAGCAAGTGCTGATAAATGGATTACTGCCGCTGAAAATCTCTTTCATATCAAAGGTAAAAATATCGAAGAGCTATTACAAAGCGATAATCTGGCTTATGAGAAACTCCTTGCAGTACTGACACCTACACCAGCAAATGAAAACTTAAAGTCTTATTTATCAGATTACTTTGAGTGTATCGACCGTTCCAATAATATGTATGAAATCATTCAAAAGGGATACTCAAAAGCAACCGGTATTGATTTTCTATGTGAGTATCTACAAAAAAGCAGAGAGTGTGAAGCTTTTTCTGTAAATGATGTTATGAAGGGTCTTCTATGATAAAATA
>RCNI01000985.1_pt1 | contig 16310 bp, 14 predicted proteins | sample 2041151 | NCBI WGS metagenome assembly RCNI01 (sample SAMN09708214, study PRJNA481090) | feces metagenome | isolation source: feces | place: Antarctica: Albino Rookery | reverse complement strand
GAGTCCGATTGCCCCAAGGAGGAACTGGTGGAGATCGAACTAAACAACGATGTGCTGAAAGTGGATGGCAATATGGCCATTGCATGGAGCGGCGCTCTGGACTTTACGGTGGAACGCTCCGGCAAGTCGCTGATTGGCTCGGCAGCTTCCGGTGAGGGACTGGTGAATGTGTATCGCGGCACAGGTAAGGTGCTGTTGGCACCGGTCGGTCGTGGCTTGGTATAAAGGAACAAAATAGATTTAAGAGAACTCCCGGTGTGCGTTTGACGCACGCCGGGAGTTTTTGCATCGAGGAGACGGGGCACACGACCATAGGATGTGGGGGCGGAGAAGAAGGGCGGATGGGGAGAACTAAGTGAATATTCATTCACAAAGTTCGTATAAACATACGTGCTGGCAGAAGCCTAAGGGCAGTTTTAGGTCGGAAAGATGGATGCACATGGAATGCTTTGTATATATTTGCATAGAAACGGCTAAATATGCGAGTGCGATGTATGGATATTCAATAAAGAATGAAAAATATGTATATTTATGCTTTACATCCTGAATAAATATGCTATAATAGCCTCATCAAACAAAAGAAACGGAGTGGATCCCCATGAAAATCAAAAAGAAAGTGTTATCCCTAAGTTTGGTACTATTGATGGTACTATCCAGCGTCTCCTCGGCCTTTGCCTGTACCGGTATCTATGTCGGCAGCGAGATGAGTGAGAACGGCAGCACTTACATGGGGCGATCCGAAGATATTGGAAATTTATACTGTAAGCAGTTCGGCGCAGCACCTGCCAAGGATTGGCCGGAGGGCGCCATCTATCAGGATGATTACGGCTTCCAGATGCCCTATCCCAGCCACACCTACGCTTATACCTATGTGAAGGACTCCCCGCTGAAAGGTGAGACCATGACCGATGAGAACGGTAACTACATCGGCGAGGCCTACGGCGAAGCCGGTCAAAACGAGAAGGGCGTGAGCATCTCTGCTACTGTTTCCACCAGCAATAATCAGGCCGCCGAGACTGCCGATCCTCTGGTAGATACCGGTATCTGCGAAATCTCTCTTCTGAGTGTTTTGCTGGGCGGCTCTGCTACCGCCAAGGAAGCGGTGGATCTGCTGGCTGACATTCTGGATACCTACGGTTCCGGCGAGTGCAACTCCATCATGATCAGTGACAGTACCGAGACGTGGTACTTTGAGATTGTTTCCGGCCACCAGTACGCCGCCGTCAAGCTGCCCGCTGACAAAGTTTCTGTACAGCCGAACATCATGCTGCTGGGTGTCATTGATGTGAACGACACCGAAAACGTGGTGGCTTCTGCCAATCTTGTCAAGCTGGCGCAGGACAACGGCTTCCTGGAGACCGATGAGAACGGCAACATTGACGTGGCCAAGACCTATGCCGAAGAGAACTCCGGCGATGGTCAGTACAGCAGATACTGGCAGGGCCTGTTCTATGTGAATGAAGAAGCCGCCGCAGAACTGGATGTATCCAACATTGATAACGGCGTGAATCCCCTGCCCCTGCTCATTGACTCCACGAAGAAGCTGTCCACCCTAGATGTACTGCACTGGCTGGCCTACCGGGGTGAGGGTTCTAAGATGAACTCTAACGAGAATCCCGGCATCTATGCTATTGGCAACAACAGACAGGCTGAGTGCCATGTGTTTGAAACCAGAGCCAATATGCCCGACCAGCTGGCCACCATTCAGTGGCAGGCCATGGCAGACGCTGAGTTCTCCGTCTATGTTCCCTTCTATACCGCACTGGTGACCGAGACACTGGAGAACTATCAGAACCCCGATATGACCCCGGTGGAAAATTCTATCAACTGGAACTTCCAGGTCATCAACGACCTGTGCTACAATAACCGCGCTACCTGCGCCGACAATGTGAAGGCCTATTTCGAGGAATACCAGAAGAGTCTCATTGCCCAGCAGCAGGAAATCGATGCAGTGATGGCTGAGATTTACGCCTACGACCCCGCACTGGCGGCGCAGAAGGCTACAGAGCTGGGACTGGATCTCTCCAAGCAGGTGCTGGAGATGAGCAATTCCGTGGTGGCAGAGCTGAAAGAGTATCTGGCTGGCGACATGACAGAGCCGTTTGTGCCCACTGCGATGACCGAGAATGTGATGCCTGTCTATAGCTTTGCCAACATCGGCGGTACCGGCCTCCCTGCTCCGGAGGATAATACCAAGCCCGGCGAAACCGCAAAGCCGGACGATACCGTCAAGCCCGAGGATACCGTAAAGCCGGACGATACCGTCAAGCCCGAGGATACCGTGAAGCCGGACGACACCGTCAAGCCCGAGGACACCACGAAGCCCGAGAACACCACGAACTCCACGGATCCCACCGATCCTGCGGAAAAGGCACCCGTGGTGGAGAATAACAGCACGGAGAATGCCAATGTGCCTGCCACCGGTGATAATACCAACCTGTGGGCTCTCGGCCTGCTGTCTGTAACGGCACTGGGCGGTGTGGTGGTCATGAAGAAAAAATATACCATCTGAGAAGAACAAAAAGAGTGTCGGCGATGCCGACACTCTTTTTGTTTAGGGTAAAAGATTTCTTCGATGTACAAGTGGACTTTTATATGGAACGGCACGGAACTTCACTGCACGGGCGTATTTTCCTCGGAAGGGTGGAACAGCGTGTCCAGAACCTCGTCCTTTTCGATTCCGCCGAAGAAATCGGACAGTCGGTACTGATCCAGCACAGCGCTCACCGCCTCGGGAGAGAAAGGACAATCCTGCAAAGCCGCAGTCAGCGTATCCAGCGGGCAAGTGGAAAGGAAGTCACCGTAGAAGGCGATCTCTGTAATCTTACCATGCTCAACACAGACATAGGCCTCCAGACAGCCTCCCTTGTAAAAGCGCATATTGCGCATATTGAACTTGGGAGAACGCCCGAAATTCCAATCCCAGGAGTCGTACTTGGAACGCTTCAGGTCATCCACAATGGCCAGCTCCTGCGGGGACAGGGCATCCTCCAACAAGCCATCGCCGGACAGGGAGGTTTTGAGATAGGCCCAGAAATCGGAGAGAGTCATATCGTTTTCCAGAAAATCGCGGATATTTCCGATTCGGCTCTGTACCGATTTGGCACTCTTGGATCTGAATTTGGCGGGGTTGACTTGAAGAGCGCCGGCGACCATAGAGGGATTTGCATCAAAAAGCAATGTGCCATGGTGCAGGATCCGGCCATGTACCACGCGCTGAGCCGTGCCTGAAACCTTTCGGCCGCTGACAAGGATATCGTTGCGGCCGGACGCCTCGGCATCCAAACCTAAACCGCGAAGGGCCTTGACCATCGGCTTTGTAAAGCGCTCCATCGTCAGCTCCTCGGCATTACCGAGATCGGTAATGAAGGAGTAGTTCAGATTGCCCAGATCGTGGTAAACGGCACCGCCGCCGGTGGAGCGGCGAACCACATGGATGTGATGGCGTTCCACAAAGGCGCGGTTGATCTCTGCCTCGGTATTTTGATTTTGTCCCACAACGACTGTGTTATCATTTTGCCAGAGGAGAAGATAGTTGCCCTCTGTTCGATGGGTCAGCACATACTCCTCAAAGGCCAGATTGTAGAACGGCGACAATGAGCCGGTTTCCAGATAGTGAACAGTGTAATCCATAGAGCTTTCCTTTCTTCGGCTACAGGATGAATCAATTCATATAAAGGGAATAAAAAACCAAGAAGCGCGCGGTAACAAATTGCAACCACGCGCTTCTTGTCAACGCAACATTAAATAAGAAATAGGGATGATTCAGTGAATACTAAATTACTTGGTAAATACATCGATCAGCTCGGGGGACAGCTTATCCTTGAACTGCTCGTAGCAGGGAGCGGAAGCAGCCTTGAACTCCTCGATAGCCTCGGGGGTCAGCTCGGTGACGGTAACACCGGCATTAGCCCACTTCTCCAGAACTTCCTGATCCTGCTGACGCTGCAGCTCGCGCTGATGCTGGGCAGCCTTCTGGCCGCACTCGTCAACGATCTTCTGCAGTTCGGGGGACAGGGAGTCATACAGATCAGCGTTCATGGTGAAGAAGATGCAGTCATACACGCCGGTCCAGTAAGTAACATGCTTCTGAACCTCGGAGATGGAAGCACCATCGGCGGTGGGCAGGGGGTTCTCCTGACCATCATAGGTACCGGTCTGCAGACCAGTGTAAACCTCGCTCCAGTTGGCATTGGTCCAGTTGGCACCCCACATACCGTAGGCAGCGTTCAGCAGCTCGGAGCCGGCAACACGCAGCTTCAGGCCCTTCATAGCGGACAGGGAGTCAATAGCGCGTGCGTTGTTGGTGGGATGACGGAAGCCGTTCTCGCCGATACCCAGCAGATGCAGGCCCTTCTCCTCAACGACCTTAGCCAGAGCCTCGCCGGCCTCGCCGTCCATCTTAGCATCGACATCCTCGAAGGAGTCGAACAGGAAAGGCAGGGAAACAACATTCAGGCGGGGATCAAATGCGGAATAGATCAGGTTGGAGTGGGCGGACATATCAATGGTACCGTCCATAACGCCCTGAATACCTTCAGTCTGGTTACCGGCAGTCAGCTGGTCGGCAGCATAGACCTCTACGGTCACAGCGCCATCGGTAGCCTCGCTGACCAGCTGGCCGAATTCACGGCCCATATCAGCCCAGCAGGTGTTGTCGGTTGCGGAGCAAGCAAACTTCCAGGTCTGCTTTTCGAACTTACCGTCGCCGCCATTATCGGATTCTCCGCTACCGCCGCCGCAGGCAACCAGAGACAGGGCCATGACCAGAGTCAGTGCCAATGCAATAAGTTTTTTCATCAGTTTTCCTCCTTAAACAATCTTAAACACTTTGTTGCGTTAGATTCTGAATCATACAATGATGACTAGACAGGATAAAATGGATTAACCGTGCAGGAATACCGTGGAGAAGAAGGGAACGTAGGTCACCAGCAGCAGCGTGATGATGCAGGCCAGGATCATGGGCCACACAGAACGGGAGATGGTCTCGATGGTAACCTTGGTCTTATCCTTCACATCCTGCAGCTTGCTGGAAACGCCGATACCCACGAACAGGTTCACGCCGACAGGGGGAGTGACCTGACCGATCGCCAGGTTCACGGTGGACAGGACGCCGAAGTGCACGGGGTCAATGCCCAGCTTCTGAGCCACGGGGAACATGATGGGGATGAAGATGTACATAGCGGAGTTAGCATCCACGAAGCAACCTGCAATCAGGAAGATCACGTTAACGATCAGCAGGAAGATGTACTTGTTGCCGGCGATGCTCAGCAGCAGGGACTGTGCAGCCTGAGAAATACCGAACACGGTGCAGACATAGGAGAACAGAGCAGCGGTACCGATGATGATCATGATACTACCGGTGGTCTTACCGGAGTCAACCAGCAGATCAAAGAGGTCACGCCACTTGACTTCGCGGTAGATGAACACGCCGACGATCAGGCCGTAAACAACGGACACAGCTGCAGCCTCGGTGGGGGTGAAGAAACCGCCGTAAATACCGCCGAGGATGATGACGGGCATCAGGAAGCCCCAGAATGCAGTGCGGAAGGACTTCCAGCGCTCACCCAAGGTGGCCTTCTCACGGGAGGCCTTCAGACCCTTGCGGCGTACCTCAATCATAATGATGATGACCAGAGCCAGACCCATCATGATGCCGGGGAGGATACCGCCCATGAACATATCACCAACGGACTGACCGGTGATGGAAGCATAGACAACGAATGCGATGGAAGGGGGGATGACGATGGCGATGGAAGAAGCCGTAGCCATCAGAGCGGAAGAGAACGGAGCGGAGAAGCCGCCGCGGTTGATCATGGCGGGGATCAGGATGATACCCAGTGCAGCCACGGTAGCAGGACCGGAACCGGAAATAGCACCGAAGAAGCAGGCCACAACGACGCAGACGATAGCGATGCCGCCCTTTCTGTGTCCGATGCAGTCATCGATAAACTTGACCAGACGGGTGGAGATACCGGCCTTGGCCATGATATTACCGGACAGGACGAAGAAGGGGATAGCCAACAGCAGGAACTTGGACATGCCGTTGAACACGTTGGTGGGAACAATAGACAGCTTGTCGCCGGAAGCCAGCAGTGCGAACACAGAGGACATACCCAGGCTGACGCTGATGGGGACATTCAGAAACAGCAGAATAAAGAAACTGCCGAACAGGATAAAGTTAATCATTCTGCGCTTACCTCCTCAATTTCCGGGTTATCCTTTTTGCCCATAAAGTCGATAAAGAACTCGATGGTATGCAGGATCAAGAACACACAGCCCAGAGGCAAGAACATGGTAAACACCCACTCGGGCCAGCCCAGGGAGAAGGTACGCTTGCCGTTGGCCAGCTGTACCATCACCTTTTCCCAGCCGGTGGTCAGCAGGAACACCCAGAACACGGTGTTGACGATGGTGATGATGACGACGAAGACCTTCTGACCGCGCAGCTTCAGACGGTCAAAGATGAGGGACAGGCTGATCAGGCTGCCCTCTCTGGCGCACAGCGCGCAGCCCAGCATAATCATCAGAATAAACAGGTTGATGACCAGCTCCTCGGTCCAGGCGAACTGCTTGATGCCCAGGCCTTCAATTTCGCTGAGCTTACGCAGTATGGCGTTGACGAAGGTGATAACCGTCGTAATGACCAATACAATGCTGAGAGCCAGCTTTTCGACCATGGCAAGACTGCCCATGATCTTCTTGTAGACTTTCATTTGATCGATTCCTCCTTAACAAAACATATCTTACAATTTCAAAATCGAATCGTTCGGATCAGATAGATACGTTCCTATGCCGACACGAACGGACCGAGAGCTGGGGAGAGAGCCCGAGCACTCAAAAATAACACCTCCAAATCTTCATATGATGAGGCGGCTTCATCCAATTATAAAGCCTTTCTCTGCCTTGAGTTAGAAGCAGAGCATCATTTTTAGAGCTGTATTCCTATCTTTCTGCAGATACCTGCAAAAGGGAATGAATCTACTGTGTTATGAAAGCGTATTACCTTTCTTCTGTGTAAGACCATAGAAAAAAGGAAACAACAGGCCGAAAACAACTAAAACGGCGATTCCGATGACGGGGCGGTCATAGATCATGGCACTCAGGATCGTCAGCAGACCGGTGAGCATCCAGCTGCCGCCGGCGACCCGGTGTACCCGGTTCCATGCGAGCTCGCTTTGCTCGGTAAAGGAGAATCGAAGTGACAATTTGGCGTCGCGCGGACACTCCCACATATGACTGCCCAGCAGAAGCATGAGCAGCCCCATGATGCAAATGGACGCAAAAGTAACCGTCAGCGGGGAAAGACCGACGGCTTGGCGAATCATGCCACTGCAAAATAAAACGGAAATTACGGGGAAGCCCCACCGTCCCAGAAGGCGTACCTGCGTGGGAGGCAGCTTCATTCTGTTTTGATGGATCCACAGCTGCCCGTGGCAGATGGCGTCAAGAATACACATCAAACCGGGAAGCCCCAGAGCAATCACCCAGCGGGGGAGGGAGTCATCCTTGCCGTTCATGCCGATCAGACCGGTAGACACCAGATCGGGGATCTCGTTCCAGAGACGAATACCCATCACGGCCGGCATGGCACAGGCAATCAGTGTCGTGATCAAAAGGATGGTTCGCTTTTGCTTGGACAGATGCTTGCCGAATAATTTGGCACTTTCTATTTCTGCTTCACGGCTGACGGCCGGTTTCTTTTTCTTGTTCTGCTTGCTCATACAAGGAAAACCTTTCTTCCGGTTTTGAGATGTTTTCAAACAAGTCTCAAGTAAATGCTGTGTGGCGCGTGGGAGCGTTTGGAACGCCGGGGGAGACATCTCAAGTTTTTAAATATATTAAATTAGAGTATGTTGATCGGAATCCCGGCGATTTCGTACGCGTGGAAAATATGAAGACGCATAGCCGTGTAGGAGGCTACGGCGTTTCTGGACATAAGGCATCGAACCAGCTCACGGTGATCCTGCAAAGAGAGGGGCACAAGAGCGGTGTCCTTATCAAAGGAGGCAACCGCATTTAAAATCACACGGTTTATCACAGGTGTGAACTCTGCCACAAAGGGATTGTGGCTGGCCGTAGCGATGGCAGCGTGGAATTCCTGCTCAGGCTTTGTGCGCTTGGAGCCCTGCTTTACCGCCTCTTCAATTTCGAGGCTCAGATCGCGAATCCGCTGCAGCTCCTCATCGGTGCCGTATTTACAGGCACAGTAGGCGGAGATGGGCTCAATCATCAGCCGGATAAGCAGCATATCCTGATTGGTGGCCTGCACATTGACCAGCATGGAAAAATCGGCCTTGGAGGAGGTGAACTCATGGGAATCATTGGTAACAAAAGTACCAATGCCGCGTCTGACTTCCACAATGCCGCGGGTAGATAGAATCCGGATTGCCTCGCGCAACGTCATGCGGCTGACACCCAATTCCTCGGCCAGCTGCATCTCGTTGGGAAGCCTGTCCCCAGCCTGAAAGCGGTGCTCATCAAAAATCATAGACATAATCTGTCTAGCGGCTTGTTCAGCCAGAGAAGAAGACTTTGTAGGCATAAGACCTCCTTTGCAAATCGGCGATTTTAACCTGCTGTACAAGGACATCTTACAGCAAAATTATGCAAAAAGCAAACAGACTTTTGCAAGAAATGAAAATACATCAAAAGTCACAAAAAATAGTTTGTAAATGCATGAATGTGACAAAAGTTAAAGAGAAACTACTTTCGGTATTGACTTTTGTGTGCGCGGAAAATAAGATAGCAGGTGAGAAGAGGGTTGTCTCGCTATGCTGAGAGACATCAGATGTCTTATGAAAATAGTGGCGGGGTTCGCCGCGTTACAGGACGGATGAAAGACCCTTTTCTATGCAGTCAATCGGATACGGAGGGTGTGAAATGAGCGATCCGCTGCGGGCAACCTTGTCCAGCAATGCCGGTGTTATTTTTGAATACCGGGGCAGTAAACTGCTGGTGGATGGGATCTACGGCGAGAAAGGACACCCCTTCAGCAATCTGGGGGCGGACCGCTGGCACCGGATGGTGCATGATCTGCCGCCCTATGACAACATTTCATATTTGCTTTTTACGCATCTGCATCCGGATCACTTTGACCCGGATCTGACGCTGTCCTATCTAAAGCAGCATCCCGTGAAGGGAATCTTCATGCCGGATGATGCTGCACTGGAAAACAGCCCGCTCCTGACCTACATAAAGGAGCAGCGGATCCCCTGCGTGATGCTGTCTGCCCGAACCAACCGAAGCCGATTTCAAATCGAGCCGGAGATAGAGGTGCAGGCGTTTGCCGTACCGCATCTGGATCGGAAATACTGGGATGTGCCCCATTACTGCTATTTGCTCACCTGCGGAGAAAAGCGGGTGCTGCTGACAGCAGACGCGGATTATACCAGAGAGACCTTCTCCAATTTGAAGGATGTGCCTCTGCAGGCCGCGTTTGTCAATCCGCTTTTTTTCAGTGCGCTGCGCCACGACAAGTTCTTCAAGGGCGTGCTGCAGGTCGAGACAATCTGCGTCTATCATGTGCCGTTTTCGGAGGATGACACCATGCGAATGCGCACTGCCATCGCGCAGGATCTTCTGACGTGGCCCGGTGAAAAGCCGGAGGCGGTAGTGCTTTGTTATCCAAATCAATTTGTAGAGCTGTAGAGAACTATCTTATAAGAATACATTTATAAGGAGGAAGACATGGGAACTATGGAAATGGAAACGGCAGTGGGCCGTATGGGACGCGTTGTAGCGCTCCGTCTGAAGCCGGGCACGGACGTCCTGCTGGGTCTGCAGGAGGCCTGCGAGCGCCACGGGATCAACAATGGCGTGATTCTCAGCGCAATCGGCAGCCTGGATGGCGTTTGCTACTGCAATCCTGTGGAACTGCCTGAGAAGAAAGCCGGATACGGCTATGGCGAAGTGCTGCATCTGACCGGGCCGATTGAGCTGCTCAGCGGCAGCGGCATTATCTGCCACGACGACAAGGGGGAGACAAACCTCCATGTTCATGTATCTTTGAGCGACAGATACGGCACGGGCCACGGCGGACATCTGGTAGAGGGCACGAAGGTGCTTTTGACGGTAGATGTGGTCATCGCTGAGATCGAGGGCCTGGTCATGGGCCGTAAGTTTGATGAGGAATTGGAAGTACCCCTGTTTGCTCCGCGGCAAGCATAAGGGCTCCACATATACATAAAAATTGAAAGGCGTGAAAAAATTGGCAAAGAAAAAAGAGTATTCCAAGGAAATGCTGATGGATTTCTATCGAACAATGGTGCGCATTAGAAGTTTTGAGGAGCATGCGGCCGAGTGCTTTACCAAGGGCATGTTGGCAGGTAATATCCATCTGAGTATTGGCCAGGAGGCAGCAGAGGCAGGTGCTTTTGCAGCGATCAAGCCCCAGGATTATTTCACCTCTACCCACCGCGGACACGGTCATGTTATTGCTCGTGGCGGTGACCCGAAGCTGGCTATGGCTGAGTTGTTCGGTAAGGAGACCGGTTACTGCAAGGGCAAGGGCGGTTCCATGCATATTGCTGATATGGCAAAGATGAACCATCTGGGCGCTAACGGTATCGTGGGCGCTGGTCAGCCCATCTCCGCCGGCAGCGCACTGGCATCCAAGATCATGGGCGATGACTCCGTGACGGTTGGCTGCTTCGGTGATGGTTCTACCAACGAGGGTACCTTCCACGAGGCACTGAACATGGCCGCTGCTTGGAAGCTGCCTGTGGTGTGGTTCATCGAGAATAACTGCTACGGTGTTTCCACCGAGATCCACCGTGTCACCAACACTCCGGATCTGGCACCCCGTGCCGCTGCTTACAATGTACCCTACGCTGTTGTGGACGGTACCGATCCCGTGGCTGTCTATGAGGTCATGGAAGAGGCTATGGAACACGCACGCTCCGGCAAGGGCCCCTATGTGGTTGAGGCTAAGGTGTATCGTTATCAGGGCCATTACTGCGGCGACCCCGCTGTGTATCGTCCTGCTGAGTACATGGAAAATGCATTGGCTAACGACGGCATCGAGAAGCTGGGCAAGCGCCTGCAGGATATGGGCGTGAGCGCTGAGGAGCTGGAGAAGATCCAGGCAGAGGCCAAGGCTGAAATGGATGCAGCTGTCAAATTCGCCGATGAATCTGCATACCCCGATCCTTCCACCGTTCTGGAAGATATGTATGCAAGCGACAACGAAAGGTGTGTGGCAAGATGAGTAAGAAAATTACCGTCAGCAAGGCAATTCGTGAAGCCCTGCATGAGGAAATGGTTCGCGATGATAAGGTATTCATCATGGGCGAGGACATGGCCGTTATGGGCAACGTGTTCGCCATTACGACCGGTTTCCTGGATGAGTTTGGTCCCAACCGTGTGATCGACACCCCCATCTCTGAGGAGGGCTTCGTCGACATGGCCGTGGGTGCAGCTATGCGTGGTATGCGTCCCGTGGTGGAGCTGATGTACAACGACTTCGCTACCGTGTGCGCTGACCCCATCCTGAACCAGGCCGCTAAGATGCGTTACATGACCGGTGGCCAGACCTCCGTTCCTATGGTTCTGCGCGCACCGATGGGCTCCGGCCGTCGTAATGCCGGTCAGCACTCCCAGTCTCTGGAGAACCTCTTCTGCCACTTCCCCGGCCTGAAGGTGGTTGCTCCCTGCTCTGCTGAGGATGCAAAGGGCCTGCTGAAGACTGCTATCCGCGACGATGACCCCGTCATCTTCCTGGAGCACAAGCTGCTGTACGCGCACAAGGAGCAGATTCCCGAGGAGGAGTACTTGATCCCCCTGGGTAAGGCTGCTGTGAAGCGCGAGGGTAAGGATATCACCATCATCACCTGGAGCCGCGAGGTCAACTTCGCTTTGGAAGCTGCCAAGACGCTGGCTGAAGAGGGTATTGATGCGGAAGTGCTGGATCTGCGTTCTCTGGTTCCTCTGGATTGGGATGCCATTGTTGCATCTGTTTCCAAGACCCACAATGTGGTGATCGTATCTGAGGAAGTCAAGCGCGGCAGCTATGCCGGTGAGATCTCTGCCCAGATTGCAGAGGAGCTGCTGGATGAGCTGGATGCACCTGTGGAGCGCGTTTGCGGTCTGAACATCGTTTCTCCCTTCAGCCCCACTCTGGAAGACGAGAACTTCCCCCATCCCGAGACCATCGTCAAGGCGGTCAAGCACGTGCTGAACAAGTAAGGAGAGATCGATATGGCTTATGAAGTAATCATGCCGCAGCTTGGTCTGACCATGGAAGAGGGCACTGTCTCTCAGTGGATCAAGCATGAGGGCGATGAAGTGAAAGTCGGCGATGTGATCCTGGAGATCACCACCGATAAGCTGACCAACGAAGTGGTCAGCGAGTATGAAGGTACTCTGTTGAAGATCGTGGCCCAGGAGGGCGAGGATATCCCCGTCAAGGGCCTGCTGGCTTACATCGGTCAGCCCGGTGAGCAGGTGGGCGATGCCGCTCCTGCTGCCGCTGCACCTGCAGCTGCACCCGAGGCTGCTCCTGTCGCCGCTGCACCCGCAGCCGCTGCTGCGCCCGCACCTGTGTGCGCCAACGGCAAGCGTATCCGCATTTCTCCTCTGGCCCGCAAGACGGCTGCCAAGCTGGGTGTGGACTACAGCAACCTCCAGGGCAGCGGCACCTCTGGCCGCATTGTCCAGAAGGACATTCTGGCCGCTGCTGAGGCTCAGAAGGCTGCTCCCGCAGCTGCTGTTGCTGCTGCACCCGAGGCCAAGAAGGAAGCTGCTCCCGCAGCCGGCTTGGAGCTGATGGAGGGTGACACTGTTGTGAAACTGGCCGGTATGCGCAAGGTTTGTGCCGAGCGTATGCTGCAGTCCCACACGGAGATTCCCCCTGTCACCCAGAACATCAAGGTGGACGTCACCGAGCTGATGAAGTTCCGCAAGATGCTGCTGGAGACCACCGGCAGAAAGTATTCCGTGAACGATCTGGTGCTGAAGGCTACTGCCAAGGCACTGCGCGCTCATCCCGAAATGCTGGTGAGCATGGACGGCAATCAGATCATCCAGCGCGCCCATGTCAATATCGGCATGGCTGTGGCTCTGGATGGCGGCTTGATCGTGCCTGTGATCCGCGATGCGGATAAGATGGGTCTGGAGCAGCTGGCTGATACCGCTAAGGATCTGGCCACCCGCGCCAAGGAGAACAAGCTGACTGCAGACGAGTACAAGGGTTCTACCTTCTCCGTGAGCAATCTGGGTATGTTCGGTATCGAGACCTTTACCCCCATCATCAACCAGCCTGATGCAGCGATCCTGGGCGTTTGCGCCATCGCTGACGAGCTGGCTCTGGACGACGAGGGCAATGTCACCAAGAAGCAGGTCATGCGCCTGTCCGTGACTTTGGATCACCGACTGCTGGATGGCGCTGTTGTTGCCAAATTTGAGATGGATCTGCGGGATCTGCTGCAGAATCCCATGAGCATCTTACTGTAACAGGAGATAAAGAACCATGGCTTATGAATTGAAGATGCCCCAGCTGGGTCTGACGATGGAGGAAGGAACTGTCTCCAAGTGGCTCAAGCATGAGGGCGATAAGGTGAATGTCGGCGATGTTGTGGTGGAGATCACCACCGATAAGCTGACCAACGAAGTGGCCAGCGAGGTGGAGGGTACTCTGCTGAAGATCGTGGCCCAGGAGGACGAGGATGTCCCCGTCAAGGGCCTGCTGGCTTATATCGGCCAGCCCGGCGAGGCCGTGGGCGGCGCAGCCCCTGCCGCAGCACCCGCTGCTGCACCTGCCCCTGCCGCAGCTCCGGCTGCTGCACCCGCTGCCGCACCTGCTAAGTCCGCCAAGGATACCAGCGTTATCGTGGTGGGCGGCGGCCCCGGCGGCTATGTGGCTGCTATCCGTGCCGCACAGCTGGGCGCAAAGGTTACGGTTGTGGAGAAGGAGCATCTGGGCGGTACCTGCCTGAACATCGGCTGCATTCCCACCAAGTGCCTGCTGCACAGCGCTGAGCTGGTCGAGGATATCCGAAACCAGGGCAAGGAGATCGGCGTGGAGGTCGAGGGCGTCAGCGTCAACTTCCCCCAGGTGATTGCCCACAAGAATGATATTTCCAAGAAGCTCACCAGCGGTGTTGCCGGTCTGCTGAAGATGAACCGCGTGAAGAAGGTGGACGGCGAGGCGACCTTTACGGCTCCTAAGGAGCTGCTGGTCAAGAAGCCCGACGGCACCAGCGAGAAGATGACTGCCGACGCCATCATTGTGGCTACCGGTTCTGTGAATGCAGCACCTCCCATTCCCGGCATTAAGGACAACGAGCACTGCATCGATTCCACCGGCGCACTGAGCCTCAAGGAGCTGCCCGAGAGCATGATCGTTATCGGCGGCGGCGTGATCGGTCTGGAGATCGCCTGCGCTTACGCAGCCTTCGGCACCAAGATCACGGTGGTTGAGGCTCTGGATCACATGCTGCCCATGCTGGACGGCGATCTGACCAAGATCGGTATTGCCCATATGAAGAAGATGGGCATTGAGTTCCACACCAGCACCAAGGTGATGAGCGTGGAGCCCTGCGTCAAGGCCAATGTTAAGGTGAAGGTACAGACTGCCGACGGCAAGGAGTCCTATCTGCGTGCAGATAAGGTTCTGGTGGCTACCGGCAGAAAGGCCAACACGGCATCTCTGAACCTGGAGGCCGGCAAGCTGGATCAGGAGCGCGGCTACATCCTCGTCAACGAGAAGATGGAGACCTCTGTTCCCGGCGTGTACGCCATCGGCGACTGCGTCAAGGGCTATGCCCAGCTGGCTCATACCGCTTCTGCCATGGGCGAGGTGGCGGCTGAGAATATCTGCGGCCATGAGGCTGTGTATGATGAGACCACGAACCCCACCTGCGTGTATATTGAGCCGGAGGCCGCTTCTGTGGGCCTGACGGAAGAGCAGTGCAAGGCCAAGGGCATCGACTATGTTGTCGGTAAGTTCCCCATGGCAGCCAACGGCAAGGCACTGATCCTCAATGGCGGCGAGGGCATTGTCAAGATCATTGCCGGCAAGGAGTACGGCGAGATCCTGGGTATGCACATCATTGGGCCTCGTGCGACGGATCTGATCGCTGAGGGCGCACTGGCCATCGGTCAGGAGCTCACACTGGATGAGATCATCGCAACGATCCACTCCCACCCCACGGTGACGGAGACGATGCGCGAAGCTGCGCTGCACGCACAGAATCGTGCTATCCATACTTCCAACAAGAAGTAAAATATGTATATGAAAGGCCTCGGAAGGGAAAACCTTCCGAGGCCTTTTGATGTTGATACTTGTTTTTTTTCTACGAACCATGTATGATAAATGAGTTAGAATTCATCCGGAAACTACGGCTTTTCGCTGTAGTGGGGATCATGTGAGGAAGGTAGAGAGATGAAAGAGAAAATCAGTTTAAAAGAGTATGTGGTGCTGCTGATCGGTATGTTTGTTGTGTCGGCTTCCATTTATTATATTATGATGCCGAACCATTTTGTGGTCGGTTCCCTTTCCGGTTTTGTGATGGTGCTGGCAAATTTTATTCCGCTCAAGGTGTCGGTGCTCACATTTATTTTAAATGCCGTGCTTTTGGTGCTGGGCTTTGTGATGATCGGCAAGGAATTCGGCGGGAAGACGGTGATCACCTCTTTACTGCTTCCCATGTATCTGGCGATTTTTGAGGCGATTACGCCGAACCCTTCGGTGCTGACCAACAATGTGCTGGTGAACCTGCTGTGCTTTATACTGACGTTCAGCTGGGGCCAGGCGATGCTTTTCAATATCAATGCCTCGTCGGGCGGCCTTGATATTGTGGGAAAAATTCTGAATAAATATCTGCACATCGATATTGGACAGAGCATGATGTTTGCGGGCTTTTTCATTGCCGCAACCTCTATTTTTGTCTACGACAGGGATACGCTGATCATGAGCCTTTTGGGCACTTTCATCTCCGGACAGGTGTTGGATCAGTTTATCGATGGCGCTCATATCCGGAAAAAGGTAACCATTATTTCCCCGGAATATAACAAAATACAGGAGTTTGTTGTCAAGAAGCTGGGCCGTGGCGTGACGATGTATAAGGTCATCGGCGGCTGGGGCAATGAGGAGAAAATCGAACTGGAAACGATTTTGCAGAAAAATGAATATGCAAATCTCCTTGAATTTGTGAGCAAGACCGATCCGGCTGCCTTTGTGACGGTCTCTACCGTGGGACAGGTGATCGGACAGTGGAATCCGCACAGAAGAAATGTTAAATAACCAGATGCGCCGCAAGCCGGGAGAGCCGGCTGATTGTGGGTTGCATGGTATAGAAAAATACAGAGAA
>RCNI01000984.1_pt1 | contig 16317 bp, 19 predicted proteins | sample 2041151 | NCBI WGS metagenome assembly RCNI01 (sample SAMN09708214, study PRJNA481090) | feces metagenome | isolation source: feces | place: Antarctica: Albino Rookery | reverse complement strand
TAAAAATTAATAAAGTTTATATATAAAAAATAAATATAAATTTGACTTTTATGTATAAATACCCCCAGTTTTACTGGGGGATTTTTATTAGCTAGATTTTTGTAATATGTAATCAAAATTAAATAAAGTCATTAAATTAAAATTTATTTTTTATAGACTTTTCTTATATATAACTTTAGTTTTTGTTAAAAATTACTATTTCAGTTTATGAAGTTCTTTAAACATCATAGGCAATGTTATAATTACCAAAATAGCGTCTGTAAGGGCAATAGCTAACCATACACCTGTAATGCCTAACCCAGCAACCATAGGAAAGATGACTGCTAATGGAACAAATAAAATAATTTGACGGAAAAGGACAAGTAAGGTAGCTTTATTAGCTTTTCCCAGAGATTGAAATAAAGTTACTGCCATAATAAAACTCCCTTGTAATATGTATGTACTAAACATAATACGGAAATTAGTAACTCCCATAGAAGCAATACCAGGGGTAGTAATAAATAGTGATAGTATTTGTTCTGGAAATAGTTCTACTGGAATATAGAAAATCAAAGAAAGCATTGTAGCACCAAATACGAATATATATGTCAATTTTTTTACACGCTCATATTTTTTAGCATCAAAATTAGTCCCAACTACAGGTTGAAAACCTTGGCTCATTCCCCATAGAGGGACAAATGCAAAGTTCCATACACGTAAAGCTACACCTAATAAAATTTGTGAAGTTTCACCACCATATTTAGATGCGACACGGTAAATCACCATTTGCTGAACTAATGTTAAAACTTGCATTAAGAGAGCAGAAATACCAACAGATAAAACACTAGGAAGTATTGTAGTATCAATACATATACGACCAATTTTCACATAATTACTTTTATATTTGAAATACCATAATGTAATTACTGCTTGAATAAATTGTGAAAAAACAGTAGCATAAGCAGCTGCCTCAATTCCTAAACCATAGGGCTTTAATATTGTAATAAAAATTGGGTCTAGAAGAATATTCAAAACAGATCCACTAGTAATTATAAGCATAGCCTTTTTTAACTGTCCTTCTCCACGAATTACCATATTTGCACTTTGGAAGAAGTTTACAAAAAGAGAACCTGCAAATATAATTTTTAAATATTTTTCAGCACAATTTAAAATATCTCCACTAGCACCAGCCAATGTCAATAATTGACGAGTAAAAATCATACCTATAATTGTATAAATAATAGATATTAAAAGAATAGCTGCAATTAGATTACCCATAATTTTTTTTATTGTAGATTCATCTTTCTTCCCAATAGCACGAGATAAAACAGAAGCAGAACCTACACCTAACATAGCAGCAGAACCTGCATTTATAAGAGTAAATGGATATGATACTGATATAGCAGCCATTTGTACTGTACCTACCATTTGACCTACAAAAATTGAATCCATCATATTATAAAGTCCGACAACTACCATTCCTAAAATACCTGGTATGCTTAAAGATAACATAAGTTTTTTAGGGGATTCAGTAAGTAGCTTATTTCTTGTGTTAATTTCTGTATTCATAAGTACTCCTTTGCGATTATATTATTTTTCGCCCGAACATTTTTTCTGTATTCTAATGGAGTCATACCAAAGATTTCTTTAAATTTAATTGCAAACTTACTCTGACTTTCATATCCAACATCATAAGCAACTTGAGAAATAGAATTATTAGTAGTACGCAATATTTCGCTTGCTTTTTTCATTCGGTAATTTATAAGATAAGATGAAATATTAGTACCATAAACTTCTTTAAAATACAATTTTAATGTTGTAGGGCTAATACAAAATTCTTTTGATAACTCGTCAATTGTATATCGCTTCGAAAAGTTTTCTGTTATTTTAAAGTGTATTGCTTTGATAGTTTCTACGTGAAATTTTGAAAAATGTTCTTTCTTTTCTTGTTTATCGGGATCAAGCACACTAAGAAAAAGAAGTAATTCTAAAACTTTGATTTTTAGATAAGCACCTTTTATACTTTCAGGAATATTATATAATTCAGAAAAAATATGTTCGATCCTTTCTGTCGCTCTTATAACAAAGCAACTAGAATTACTACATAGCTTTTTCTTTATATTATATATATTTATATTTGTATCATTTAATAAATAAGGTATATTCTTATCTATAATATCTAAATACAAATTTATTGAAATTCCTTCATAAAAATTAGTTGGAAAATTCATTTTGCTAGTATAATTATTTAACATATTAATACCTAAATCACCTTCGCCAAGAAAAAGATATGTACCATCTTTTGAATCACATTCTACTCTACCTTTTCTACAATGACTAATTTCCATAATATTATCTGTAATGTACTTATTTGTAATGTATTTATCTACATTGACATTAGGTGAATTGAAATTATTATAAATCAACTCAATACCAGAAAAGACTTCAAAGACACTCATTTGACGAATATCATTTACGTTAGTTTTACTTTGTTTCATTATCTCACCTCTTTATTTTATATTAGCATATATCGATTTATAGCTAAATAAAACTAACTATATTTAGTATATAGTGTATATTTAAGAAAGTCTGTTCCACAATGACAAACTTTAGTCCTAAATAGACAATGATTATTTGGACTAAAAATTTAATTAATGTCAATTTTAAAGGTTATACAAAGCTGTGTTTATACACTAATTTTATATAAAGATATTTGTTATAGATATTTTCTATATTGAAATTTAGAAATTATTATGGAAAGATGATAAATAAAATGATATAAATAAAAAATAGAAAAAGATGATAAATAAAAAATAGAAAGTCAAATAGATGATAATTAATCGAGGAGAATAAAAAATGGAAAAAAATATTATATTAGTATCACACTGTATGTTGAATATATTTTCAAAAGTGGAAAATTTTGGAGAAGAAGAAGGTAGAGAAGATGCTAGAAAAAAGATAATAAAAACGATTATAGATAATGAAATAGGAATAATACAATTACCATGTCCCGAGCTAATTATGTATGGAAGTAAAAGATGGGGTCATGTAAAAGATCAATTTGATACACCGTATTTTAGAAATACTTGTAAAAAAGAGCTTGAAACTTATATTCTTCAAATAGAAGAATATATAAATAATGGGTATAATATAATTGGTATTTTAGGAATAGATGGAAGTCCATCTTGTGGAATAAATCTTACTTGTAGGGGAAATTGGAAAGGAGAAATAGGAAGTAATCCAAATCTTAAAGATACAATAAATACAATTTCATATACAAAAGAAATGGGAGTTATGATGGAAGAATTAAAAAAATTAATCAAAGAAAAAAATATTGATATAGATATGTTTGGCTTTACAACTGAAAATGCAGAAGAAATTTGTAAATATATAGAGAATAAAATTGTCTGTAAAAAATAAATTTTACATAAATTTTAAAATTTTCAGAAAATGGCTTGCATTTATTAAAATAATATGATTTAATATACTTATCGAAAAAAAGAATAATAAACCAAGGTAGAGGAGCTATAATTCAATAGTATCTAAATGAGTTGGCAAACAGAGATTTTAGAGAAAGGGAATGTAGCCGAAGAAAAGATTATGGCAATAGTTTTTTCTGGGTCTGTATATAATATATGCAGGACTGTCGCTTTAATAAGTGTTGAGCTACAAGGTTACTTTGTATAGAAATTATTTACAGTCCAAAGTTTCCTTTGGACTGTTTTTTATTTTGTAAATAAAGTAATAATTTATATAAATTAATAAAGATTAATAGATTTATTGAAAGCAAGATTGAGTTTTATTATTCATAAGGAGGTAAAAAATGAGTGTAATTGTACAAAAATATGGTGGAAGTTCTGTTGCAGATACTGAAAAAATTAGAACTATAGCAGAAGGAATAATAGAAAGAAAAAAATTGATGATAAGATTGTTGTAGTTGTTTCAGCTATGGGGAAAACTACTGATAAGTATATAAATATGGCAAAATCAGTAACAGATAAACCATGTAAAAGAGAATTAGATGCTCTATTATCTACTGGAGAAATGATATCAGCATCAATGCTTGCTATAACTTTAGAATCTTTAGGATGTAAAGCTATAAGTTATAATGCTTATCAACTAGATATACATACTAGTGGTAATCATGGGAAATCTCTTATAGATGATATAAATGTGGATAGAATACAAGAAAGTTTAGATGAAGGATATGTTGTTGTAGTTACTGGTTTCCAAGGTATAAATAATGAAGGAGATGTAACTACTCTAGGAAGAGGTGGATCAGATACATCAGCAGTTGCTTTGGCAGTAAAATTAGATGGAAAATGTGAAATATATACAGATGTAGATGGGATATATTTTACAGACCCTAGAACATATAAAGATGCAAAAAAACTTGATGAAATAGAATATGAAGAAATGTTAGAACTTGCAAGTCTTGGTGCGAAAGTAATGCATTCTAGAAGTATAGAACTAGCTCAAAAATACGGTATAGAAGTTTATGTAGGACGTACATGTGGAAAAGTAAAAGGAACATACATTAGAGGAGGAAAAAACATGAAATTAGAAGATAAAGTAATAACAGGAATAGCAACTAGCGATGCAGATAGCTCAATAACAATAAAAGAATTAGAAATGGATAATATATCAGCATTATTTGAAGATATAGCAAATAAATCAATAAGTGTAGATATGATAAGTCAAACAGCACCAATAGATGGAAAATTAAGTGTATCATTTACAATACCAAAAGATGAAGTAGAAGAATGTATAGAATTAGCAAAAAAATATACATCAGATGAAAAAATTGCAGTGGATAATGATATAACAAAATTCTCTTTAGTTGGACTTGGAATGAAACATACATCTGGAGTTGCATCAAAAGTATTTAGAATATTTAAAGAAAATAATATAAGAGTAAAATTAATAACAACATCAGAAATAAGAATAACTTGTGCAATAAATACATCAGATAAAGAAGTAGCTATACAAAAAATGTGCGAAGAGTTTAATTTATAAAAATAATTTAGAATAGAGGAAAGAAAATGAAACTTCATGGAAGTATGGAAATAAATAATGATGAACTTTACATTGGTGGAGTAAGCTGTTTAAAAATGGTTGAAGAATATAAAACTCCATTATATGTATTTGACGAAGAATTAATAAGAAAAAATTGTAGAGATTATAGAAAATATTTTAAAGTAGACGAAAATAAAAATAGAGTTGCATATGCAGGGAAAGCATTTTTACCAGGATATATGTGTAGATTGATAAAAGAAGAAAACATGTGCCTTGATGTAGTTTCAGGTGGGGAATTATATACAGCTTATAAATCAGGTTTTCCTATGGAAAATATATTTTTCCATGGAAATAATAAAACAAAAGAAGAAGTTGAGATGGGCGTAAAATACGGAGTTGGAAAATTTGTAGTAGATAATTTCTATGAACTTGAATTACTTGAAGATATTTGTGAAAAAAAAGATAAAATTCAAGAAATTTATTTTAGAATAACACCTGGAATAGAAGCTCATACTCATGAATATATAAAAACAGGGCAAATAGATTCAAAATTTGGTTTTGCTTTAGTAAATGGAGATTTATATAATGCTATTGAAAAATTAAAAAATTATAGCAGAGTAAAATTAGTAGGATTACATGCTCACATAGGGTCTCAGATATTTGATGAAGAACCATTTTTAGATGAAGTAGATATAATGATGAAATTGGTTAAAGAAATAAAAGAAAAATATAATATAGAGCTTACAGATGTCGATTTAGGTGGAGGAGTAGGAGTATATTATACAGATGAAGATAAACCAAAGGCAATAAAAGAATTTTGTAGTGCTATCATAGATAGAGCAGAAAAAACTTGCTCTAATTTAGGTATAGAAGTTCCAAAATTAATTATTGAACCAGGAAGATCTATAATAGCAAATGCAGGAAGTACACTTTATACAATAGGTTCTATAAAAGATATAAAAGATGTTAGAGTATATGTAAGTGTAGATGGAGGAATGACAGATAATATAAGACCTTCTCTTTATCATGCAGGATATGAATGTAGCATTGTTAATAAAATGAATAAAAATGTAGAAAATGAAGTTACAATAGCTGGTAAATGTTGTGAAAGTGGAGATATACTTATAAATAATGTATCTATATCAGAAATAGAAAGTGGAGATACTTTAATTACAACATCTACAGGTGCTTATGGTTATTCAATGGCGTCTAACTATAATAAAATACAAAAACCAGCTGTTATAGCAGTTAAAGACGGAGAAATAACACCTGTTTGTAGAAGACAAACTTATGAAGATGTTATATCATTAGAATTATAATAGATTATATGTAGAAATAATTAGAAGTCAATTTTCTATGTAGCAATATAGTAATTTAAATAAATATAATAAAGGGAAAGTTCATAAATTAATTTTTTAAAATTAGTTTATGGACTTTTATTTTATATTTTTAAGAATTAGTAACACCTTGTATATACTTATTAATCTATGTTAAAATTATATAAAGTAAATAGGAGGTATATCATGAAGTCTAAAATAAAAATAATAGCACTTAGTATGGTACTAGCATTTAGTTTAACAGCATGTAAGTCTAATGGAGATTCAGAAAATTTTAATGAAGGTCAAATTGCATTAGAAAGACATGATTATAGAGAAGCTATGGAAAAATTTTCTGATGTATTAGAAGGTGATGATTCAAATAAAGTTGCGAGAGATATGTATATTCAAGCGATGAGAATGATAAAGATAGAAGATTATGAAAAAAATGAAGATTATGAAAAAGCATTAAAAGAAGTAGAAAAAGTTCTTCGGTTAAAAAATGGTTCATCTAAAATAAGAAAAGAAGCTGAACGGAAAAAATCACAACTTGAAACAAGAGTTGAAAATTTAATAGAAGAACAAAAAGAAAGAAAGCAAAACGCTAAAGAATCAGCTGAAAATAATAAAGACAAAGTAGAATCAGATGCTCTTCATTCAAATTCATCAAGTTCACATAGACCAAGTCACTCTAAACCAGATGATGATGAAGATGATAAAAAGCCAGATGAAGGAACTTCTAATAGAGGAGAAAATTCTGAAAACAACCAATCAGGAGAATCTACTAATGGAGGAAATTCTGGAAATAATCAATCAGGAGGAACTTCTAATGGAGGTTCTGACAACTCAGCACAATAAAATATAAAATTTTACTTAGATTAGAAAGGTATAAATATGAGAATAAATAAATATATAGCTTCATGTGGAGTAGCATCTAGAAGAAAAGCAGAAGAACTGATAATTTCTGGAAGAGTTACTATAAATGGAGAATTAGTTACAGATTTATCTACAAAAATCGATGAAATAAAAGATATAGTGGAAGTTGATGGAAAAGTTATAAATCAAGAAGAAAAGAAAGTTTACTTATTATTAAATAAACCAGAAGGATATATAACAACAGTAAAAGACCAATTTGATAGACCAAGTGTATTAGATATTTTAAAAGATATTGAGGAAATGGTGTATCCAGTTGGTAGACTAGATTATGAAACAAGTGGTCTTTTAATACTTACTAATGATGGAGAGTTGACATATAAATTGACACATCCAAAACATGAGGTTGAAAAAACATACCTAGCAAGTGTAAATGGAATATTTACTCCAGAAGAAAAAAAAATTTTTGAAAATGGATTAAAAATAGAAGATTACACCACAGCAAAAGCAAAACTAAAAATTATAAAAACAGATGTAGAAAAAAATTATTCTGTATGCAAAATAACTATACACGAAGGAAAAAATAGACAGGTAAGAAAAATGTGTAAAGCTGTTGGACATCCAGTAAGAAACCTTAGAAGAATACAAATGGGACGAATAAATATAAGAGGTCTTGAAATAGGTGAATATAGAAATCTAACAGAAGATGAAGTAAAATATTTAAAAAGTTTGAAATAAGTTAATATAATTATAAAAATGCTCAAATAATAAATTTGGGCATTTTTTATTAATATAATTTTTTATGAATAGAGATAATTTTTATTAAAAAATAAAAAAGAGATTAAATAATTGTATTAAATATACAATTTGGTTATAATAGATAAGGGCAAAATGAAGTTACAAAATTTAGAAGTTGAATTTTAAATTTATTGTTTATGAAAAGAGATGAGATTATGAAAAATAATAATTTTGACAATGTAAATAGTATAGTTAAGATGTATTTACAAGAAATACTACAAGAAGGAGATATATGTATAGATGCAACTATGGGAAATGGTTATGATACAGTATATCTTGCTGAAAAAGTAGGGGTAAATGGATTTGTATATGCTTTTGATGTACAAAAAGAAGCTATAGAGTCTACTAAAAAGAAAATTGAAAAATTAGATTTTGAAAAAAGAGTGAGCCTTATTTTAGATGGACATGAAAATATAGATAAGTATGTAGATAAAAATATAAAATGTGCTGTTTTTAATTTAGGTTATTTGCCAAGATGTGAACATAAAATTATAACAAAGCCAGAAACTACATTAAAAGCAATAAAAGAATCATTAAATCTACTTGAAGAAAATGGTATAATTTGTATTTCTATTTATACAGGTCATGATGGTGGAATAGAAGAAAGAAATGCAATATTTGATTTTGCAATGAACTTAGAACAAAAAAAATATAATGTTTTTGAATCAAAGTTTATAAATCAAAAAAATAACCCTCCATCAATAATAGTAATAGAAAAGAAAAAACAAATAAAGAATAAATAAATTATGTTTATTTATTTTTATAAAAATATAATACAAATAAAGGTTGGATTTTTGTTATAAAAAATAATATAATATAGGTATAAATGAGGGAAAATGAAATATTCAGTTGGTGTATGTGTAATATACAGAAAATTATAATATATGTATATAAAAATTCATCAAATGAAAAATGTAGGGTAAAAGGAGAAAAAAATGGATGAAACTTTAAAAGATAGTAAAAAACTTATATCAGATATACAAACTCAGTATACTAGATTGAGTAAGGGGCAAAAATTAATCGCACAGTATATATTAAATAACTACGATAAGGTTGCGTTTATGACAGCTTGTAAATTAGGCGAAACAGTTGGAGTTAGTGAATCTACAGTAGTTAGATTTGCAAATGCTTTAGGATATTCTGGATACCCTAAACTTCAAGCAGCACTTCAAGAGCTTATAAAAAATAAATTAACAACTGTTCAAAGAGTTGAGATGGCAAATGATTATTCAGATGAAAATGCTATTGTAAATAAAATATTAAAAAGTGATATAGATAATATTAGAGAAACTTTAGATGATATAGATGAAGAAGCTTTTCAAGAAGCTACAAAAAGCTTATTAAAAGCGAGAAAAATATATATATTAGGTATGAGAACATCTTTTGTTGTTGCACAGTACTTAGGATTTTACTTAGGAATAATTTTAGATAATGTTCATACAGTTAGAATGGATATGGGAGATGCATTTGAACAAATAGTTAGAATAGGTGAGGATGATGTTGTTATAGCGTTTAGTTTCCCTAGATATTCAAAAAAATCTTTCCAATTAGTAAAATATGCTAAAGAAAAAGGAGCTCATGTAATATCAATAACAGATAGTTTGTTTGCTCCTATAGCATCAGTTTCAGATAATACGCTAATTGTTAAGAGTAATATGGCATCATTTGTAGACTCTTTAGTACCTGCTATGAGTGTAGCAAATGCACTTGCAGTATCAGTTGGTATGAAAGAAAAAGAAGATATAAAAGAGCATTTTGACGATTTAGAACAAATGTGGGATAAATACGGAATGTTTGAATAAAAATTTTTTAAAAGGGCTGGAATCTTTGATTTTCAGTCCTCAATTTATATAAAAATAATTTTGGAGGTAGTGTTATGAAAAATTTTGACTATAGTATACCTACTAAAGTACATTTTGGGAAAGGACAAATATCTAAACTCAGAAAGGAAATTAAAAATTTTGGTTCAAATGTTTTATTGGTATATGGTGGAAATAGTATAAAAAGAAATGGAATCTATGATCAAGTTATGAAACAACTATGTGATGATGAGATAAACGTTTTTGAACTTTCAAAAATAGATCCAAACCCTAGAATAACATCTGCTAGAAAAGGAGCAGAATTATGTAAAAGCAAAAAAATAGATGTTATACTTGCTGTTGGAGGTGGAAGTGTAATAGATTGTAGTAAATTAATTGCAGCTTCAGCCTTTTATAAAGGAGATCCTTGGGAACTAGTGTTAGATAGTTCAAAAATAACAAAAGCTCTTCCTATTATATCAGTACTTACTCTTTCTGCAACTGGTTCAGAAATGGATGCATTTGCAGTTATATCTAATATGGAAACAAATGAAAAACTTGGTATGGGAAATGAACTATTAAAACCGAAAGTATCTATATTAGATCCAGAATATACATATACAGTTCCAGCTATTCAAACTGCTGCAGGAACAGCTGATATAATGAGTCATATATTTGAAACATATTTCCATAATGAAAAAGGAGCATATTTACAAGATAGATTTGCTGAATCATTGTTAAAAACATGTATAAAATATGGTGAAATAGCATTAAAAGAACCAAACAACTATGAAGCTAGAGCGAATTTAATGTGGGCAAGTTCACATGCTATAAATGGTCTAATTTCTTATGGAACAGATGGAGGTTGGTCAGTATATCCAATGGAGCATGAACTTAGTGCTTATTACGATATAACTCATGGTGTAGGACTTGCAATACTTACTCCAAACTGGATGGAATATGTATTAAATGAAAAGACAGTAGATAAATTTGCAGAATATGGTATAAATGTTTGGGGAATTGATTCATCTAAAGATAAATTTGAGATAGCAAAAGAAGCTATAAAAGCAACAAGAGGATATTTTGAAAAATTAGAAATACCAATGTTTCTTAAAGAAGTTGGTGTTGATGATAAAAACTTAGAAATAATGGCAGAATTGGCATCAAAACGAGGAGCTAAGTATGGATATATGCCATTAGAAAAAGAAGATGTCTTAAATATATACAAAATGTCTATGTAATAAAATTTTTGTTATTTTATCCATATATTAATATGAAAAAGATAGATTCTCATATATAATTATATATGGAAGGGGTGGATCATTTTGGAAAAAGAAAATTTAAGACTAGGATTTAGTGATATTTTTATACTAGTCATCGGATGTATAATGATGGCTATTTCTCTAAATCTATTTTTCAATCCTTATGGGATTGCATCAGGTGGAATAACAGGTCTAGCAGTTGTTCTTAATATGTTATTTGGTATTCCTCTTTGGATAGTAAACCTTGTTTTGAATGTTCCTTTATTTGTGGCAGCATACAAGATACTAAGCAAAAGAGACTGTATAAAAACAGTTTTAGGAATAATACTTTTAACAGTTGCATTAAAAATGACAGAAAGTATGTCTTCTATATTTATAACAGAGGATATATACCTTATAATTATTCTTGGTTCAATACTTATGGGTGTTGGTCAAGGGCTAATATTAAGAATAAACGGTTCAACTGGTGGTACAGACTTAATGGCTTTATTAATAAATAAAGTGTTCCCAACATTAAGTATACCAATTTTACTTGGAATAATAGACTGTTCAGTTATTGTAATGTCAGGATTTGCAACAGGTCAAATAGAAGTTGCCCTTTATTCTTCTGTATCTTTATACATAATAATAAAGGTAAGTGACCTTATGATTGAAGGATTTAATTATTCAAAATCATTTATGATAATATCTGACAACTCTAAAGAAATTACAAATAAGATAATGCAAGAATTAGACAGAGGTGCAACATTTCTTAAAGGAGAAGGGGCTTATACAGGAAACGATAAAAAGGTTATATTAGTTGTCGTTGAAAAGAAAGAAGTTGTAGCTTTAAAAAGACTTGTAAGAGAGGTAGATCCTAAAGCATTTATCATAATAACAGATATTCATGAAGCATTAGGAAATGGATTTAAACCGGTAACAGAATTTGAATAAATAAAATTTTGAACAAAGAAAATAAAAGACTGTTATATTGAAAATAATATCAATTAGCAGTCTTTTTTTATGTAAAAATTAATATACTTTTAGTCTTTTTTTACTAGTTATTAGTATATGAAAGTTTATTGTATTGTTTATTTTAATAATTTATTGTTGTATAATTATAACGTTAGAGAGAATTAAATAAATTATGGAGGAAAAAATGGGAAATACTTATTATATAGTTAGACACGGACAAACAGAATGGAATATATTAGGTAAAACACAAGGACAAGGTAATTCTAAGCTAACAGAAAAAGGAATATTACAAGCAAAAGAATTATCAGTTGGTATGGAAAAATATCCTATAGATATGATATTTTCTAGTGACTTAGGAAGAGCTGTTCAAACAGCAGAAATAGTTGGGGAAAAATTCGGAATAGAAGTACAGAAAACAGAAGCCTTAAGAGAGATGGGGTTTGGAGAATGGGAAGGAAAATTAATCCCAGAAATAACAGAAAAATATGCTGATATATATAAAACTTGGAGAAATGAACCTCATCTAGCTAAAATACCAGGTGGAGAAACATTAGATACAATAAAAAAAAGATTGGAAATTTTCATAAATGATTTAAATGAAAAATATGATAATAAAAATATTTTATTAGTTAGTCATTCAGTAACAGTTAGAGTATTTTTATTATTGATGTTAGATTCAGATATGAAAAATATATATAGAATAAAACAAGATAATACAGCATTAAATATAGTAGAGTGGAGAAATTATGGACCAGTTGTTACAAAAATGAATGATACATCTCATATAACTGGCGATTACAAACTTAATAATTCGGCTCTTGAATAAAAGGAGATTACAAATTTATGGCAAAAATAGTTATAGTTGGTGGGGGAGCAGCAGGAATGATGGCAGCTATTTCTGCCAGTCAAAATAGTAAAAATGAAGTATTTCTACTTGAAAGAAATGGAGAACTTGGAAGAAAGATTAAACTTACAGGTGGTGGAAGATGTAATTTAACCAATGCAAGAGAAATAGATGATTTTTTTGAAAAAGTAGTTACAAATAAAAGATTTCTTTATAGTAGTTTTGATGCTTTTTCAAATAAAGATTTATTGGAATTTTTTGATAGAATTGGTTTAAAATATAAAATAGAAAAAGACAACGATTTTAAAGTATATACAGAAAATGATAGAGCAGAAGAGCTTATAGATTCTTTAAATAAAGAATTATTAAAAAGAGATGTTAAAATTCTTTATAATAAAAAAGTTGTAGATTTAGAAATAAATATGTTTCCAAAAGAAGAAATTTTATCAAAAAAAGATAAAATAGGGGAAGTTAAAGGAGTTATTTTAGATAATGGAGATAGAATAGATTGCGATAAGTTAATATTAACTACTGGAGGAAGAAGTTTTTCAAGTACAGGTTCTGATGGGAATATGTATAAAATATTAAAAAAATATGGACATAAAATACTACCTCCTATTCCAGCATTAGTTCCTTTAAAAATAGAAGAATCTTGGATTATGAATATGCAGGGAATTTCACTAAAAGATGTAGAAATTTCTTGCAAAATAAAAAAGAAAAAACTAAAACAAAATGGAGATATTATATTTACTCATTTTGGAATAAGTGGACCTGCTGTTTTAATTTTATCTTCTTACATAAATAAAACATTAGAAAATGAAAATGTAGAATTAAGTATAGACTTTTTACCAAATAGCACTAGGGAAGATATATCAGAAGCGATAAGAGAATTTCCAAATAGAAATGTAATAACAAACCTAAAAGAAATATTACCTCAAAGCTTTTTAAAAGCTATAGCACAACAAGCTGGTGTTTATGAAATGAAGGTAAACGAGCTCCCTAAAAAATTAGAAAATAAGATAATATCTTTAATAAAAGAAATGAAATTAACATCTACTTCTACACTAGGAATTGAACCTGCAATAGTAACATCAGGAGGAGTATCTGTAAAAGATATAAATTCTACAACAATGGAATCTAAAAAAATAAAAAATTTACATGTAGCAGGTGAAATTTTAGATGTTGATGCTGAAACAGGTGGATACAATCTACAAATTGCATTTTCTACAGGGTTTGCAGCAGGAAAAAGTGAATTTTAAAAATTATAAAAATTTTAATTAGAAAGGAAAATATTATGATAATAGCAATAGATGGACCAGCAGGAGCAGGTAAAAGTACAATTTCAAAATTAGTAGCAAAAAAATTAAATATAAATTATATAGATACAGGTGCAATGTATAGAGCAGTAACATATAAATGTCTTTCTAATGGAATAGATATAAATAATGAAGAAGAGGTTATAAAAATAGCTAAAAATTCAGAAATAGATTTTAAAGATAATAATATATATTTAGATTCAAAAATAATAAATGAAGAAATAAGAACAAGAGAAGTAAGTTCTAATGTATCTCAAGTAGCGAAAATAAAAGAAGTAAGATTTTTAATGGTAGATGTTCAAAGAGAGATTGGTAAAAGAAATTCTGTTATATTAGATGGAAGGGATATAGGTTCATATGTTTTCCCAAATGCAGATTATAAATTCTTTTTAGTAGCCACACCTGAAGAAAGAGGGAAAAGAAGATATAAAGAGTTAGTTGAAAAAGGATACGAAACAACTATTGATGAAATTATAAAGGATATTAAAAAAAGAGATGAAATAGATTCTAATAGAGAATTTGCACCTCTTAAAAAAGCTGATGATGCTATAGAAATAGACACAACAGGTTTAAATATAGAAGAGGTAGTTGAAAAAGTGATATCGAAAATAAAATAATGAAAGAGGGAGATATAAATAATGAAATTCTATGATTTTGCTATAAAAGTACTTAGAGTTTTTTGTAAAGTATTTTTTAGATATGAAGTAATAGGGTTAGAAAATATACCTAAAGAAGGTAATATTATAATAGCTGCTAATCATAAATCTAACTTAGACCCAATATTTGTAGCATCTGCTATAACAACAAGAGAGGTAGCAGCGATTGCTAAGAAGGAATTGTTTGAAAATAAATTTTTAGGATTTATATTAAAAAAATTAAATGTAATACCTATAGATAGAGAAAATACAGGAATCTCAACGGTAAAACATATCTTAAGAGCTATAAAAAGTGGGTATATACTAGGACTTTTCCCAGAAGGAACAAGAGTTAAAGGTAAACAATTTGGAGATGCAAAAGCAGGATTAGCATTATTTGCAACTAAAGGAAAAGCTGATGTAGTACCAATATCTGTAATATCAACATACAAATTATTTAGTAAGGTAAAAATATATATAGACAAACCTATAAAAATGGACGAATATTTCAAAATGAAACTTACAAATGATGATTATGAAAAAATATCAAAGGACGTTATGCAAGTTATAATTAAAAATTATTGTGAACAATCAGATGGAATAGTTGATATTGAAGGAATAGAATATAAATAAATATATAAAGAATAGAATGTAAATATATAAGGAGGAGTAATATGAATTTAAAAATTTCTGAAAAAGCAGGATTTTGCTTTGGTGTAAAAAGAGCAATGGGTCTTGCTTGGAAAGAACTTTGTGAAGAAGATGAAAAAAAATTGTATGCTTTAGGACCTCTTATACACAATAAACAAGCAGTTGAAAAATATGAACAAAGAGGATTAATAACATCAAATGATATAGAAGAAGTTCCAAATGATGTAAGAATGATAATAAGATCTCACGGGGTATCAAAAAGTATATATGAAAGAGCAGAAGAAAAAAGTTTAGAGGTAATAGATACAACTTGTCCTTTTGTAAAAAAAATACATGATATAGTTCAAAAAAATTATAATGAAGGTAAAATAATAATTTTAATAGGTGATAAGAATCATCCAGAAGTAATTGGAATAAATGGTTGGTGTAAAAACACTTCTATAATAATAAAAACAGAAGAAGAAGCAAAAAACTTAAATTTAGACGCTGAAAATGAATACTGTGTTGTAGCACAGACGACTATGAATTTAGAAGTATATGGAAGAATAGTTGAAATCTTAAAATCAAAATCAGATAAAATATTTTTCCATAATACAATATGTTCTTCAACAAAAGCAAGACAAGAAGCAGCTAGAGATTTAGCAAAAGAAATGGATTGTATGGTTGTAATAGGCGGTAAGCATAGTTCTAATACTCAAAAACTAGTTGGTATTTGTAAAGAAATATGTCCAACATTTTCTATAGAAGTAAAAGAAGATTTAAATGTAGAAGAAATTAAAAAATTTGAAAATATAGGAATAACAGCAGGGGCATCAACACCAGATTGGATTATAGAAGATATAATCTCTTTTTTAGAAAGCATATAGAATATAAA
>RCNI01000983.1_pt1 | contig 16323 bp, 10 predicted proteins | sample 2041151 | NCBI WGS metagenome assembly RCNI01 (sample SAMN09708214, study PRJNA481090) | feces metagenome | isolation source: feces | place: Antarctica: Albino Rookery | reverse complement strand
GCTTTTGTCAATGTAATTATGGGCATGAATGTAAACTTCAGAATGGCACTTACCGAGCTGGCTTGGGAGGAGACAGAGCCTCAGAAGCCCGAGAAGCCCGAGCCCAATCCCACTCATCCTGCAGTGGATGCCGTGGACGAGGCTACCGGTATTAAAGTTCATGCAGATGAGAATGTATTCACCGAGACCGTTACTCTGGTAGTTGACCCCATCCTGAAGGGAGAAGACGGTTACGATGCAGCCGCTAAGGTTGTAGAGAGCGCCGGCAAGAAGTTCCAGCTGTACAATATCCATTTTGTAAATGAGAATGGCGAAGAAGTTCAGCCCAATGGCAAGGTAAGCATTTCTTATCCTGTCCCCGAGGGCTTCGATGAAGCCAAGCTGGCTGTTTATCGTATCAACGAGGACGGCACCAAGACAAAGATCGGCGGAACGGTGGAAAACGGTTACTACACCGTGATTCAGAAGAATCTGAGCACTTATGCAGTTGTGGAGGAAAGCTCCGAAGCTCCTGAGACAACTCCCGTGGCTCCTGAGAAGCCTTCTGATTCCAACAGCAAAAATCCTCAGACCGGCGACAGCATGAATATGGCTGCACTGGTTTCCCTGATGCTGGTATCCTGCGCAGCACTTGCCGTGCTGGCATTGGGTAAAAAGCACAGATCTGTAATTTAAAGGAGATAAATTCATGCATACCACGGCAAAAAGAATTTTAGCGCTGTGGGGCATGGCGGTGATGCTCGTCCTTGTGGCGAGCATTACTGCTATTCCCGCGTTTGCGGCTAATCATGGTATCTATATTGCAACGGCTCGCCCCAGTTACAAAAATCCCACCACAGGTGTGATTGAAGACTCCGGCGGAGAGAGTTCTCAGGCTTTGGGTCAGGCTATGACCGAATCCGCTACCGGAAAGAAAGCACTTGTAGAAGTGGACAAGGATGGAAAAGTCTATGTGACGCTCCGCCTGAATCTGATGGATAATATTACAAATCCCAGATTCCAAGTGGACGGAGCACCTGTTTCCGCTACTTGTATGCAGGAAAACTTCAGCGCCAACACCGCTGACTACCGTATGCGTGTGAACAGCGAGAATTCTGTGATTCGATGCAGCTTAAATGTGGCGGCCATGGGGCGTGATGTTATCTACTTCGTGACGCTATCTAATCTGCAGCCCGGCTCCGGAGATTTTATCACCAGCATTGAGGCAGTGTCCCCGGAAACGGAAGCACCGACACAGCCGAAGCCAACGGAGCCGAAGCCGACAGAGCCGAAACCTACCACCCCCCAGCCCACAGCACCCGAAGTTACAGAACCGAACGATACGGAACCCAGCGCAACGGAAGCTCCCACGGAGACTCCTACTGCTGCCCCTGCGGAAGATACCACAGAGCCGGAGGAAACCCGGAAGCCTGCCGAGGCATTGGGCTTGCAGGAGTTTGACGCTTCCGGCAATCTGGTGGAGGAGACGAAGCCTGCTGCCGAAAAGCAGGGAAGCAGTATGGGTACCTTCCTGTGGGTGATTCTTGGCGCTGCTGCCGTGGGCGGTGTCGGTTTCTGCGTGTGGTATTTTGGTTTCTTCAAAAAGAAATAAGGTGAGCGTTTTATGAAAAAGATTCTTTCTCTGCTGCTGGCGGCGCTGCTCGTATTATCCATGGCGGCCTGCGTCAATCAGCATCCCGAGGCAACGAAAGCGCCTGCGGATACAGAAAATCCCAGACTGATTGCCACATCTCCTGCCATTGCGCAGATCTGCAACAAGCTGAATCTGGAGCTGGTGGGCGTGTGCAAGACCATGGGTGCGCTCCCGGAGCGCTATCAGGATCTGCCTCAGGTAGGAATGCCTATGAATCCCGATCTCGAAATCGTAAAGTCTTTGAATCCGGACTATATTCTTTCACCTGCAACCTTGCAGCACGATCTGCAGCCGAAATATGCAGGTGCCGGAGAAGCATCTATTTTCCTGAATCTCAAGAGTGTGGAGGGAATGTACGCCTCTATTGAGGGACTGGGCAAGAAGTTCCACCGGGAAAAGGAAGCCAAAGTCCTGCTGGATGAATTTGATGCTTTCATGGAGGAATACAAGAAGACGGTAGACGGAAAGGAAGCTCCCCGTGTGCTGATCCTCATGGGACTTCCCGGCTCCTATATCGTGGCTACCGAATCCAGCTATGTGGGTAACCTTGTAAAGCTGGCGGGCGGTGAAAATATCTACGGTGACGGCAACGGTCAGGAATTTCTGACTGCCAACACCGAAGACATGAAAGCAAAAGAGCCGGATGTGATTCTGAGAACGGCCCATGCACTTCCCGACGAAGTGATGGCTATGTTTGAAGAGGAATTCAAAACCAACGATATCTGGAAGCACTTTGAAGCTGTTAAAAACGGCAAAGTTTACAACCTTGACCCCAGTATGTTTAACATGAGCGCAAACTTCAGCTACCCGGAGGCACTGAGTTATCTGCAGCCCCTGCTGTACGGCAAATAAATAAAGCACCGCCGGAGTGCGGATGTCACTCCGGCGGTATCCGAAAAGGGAGGGAGATCCTTTTGATTTCCACAAGAAAAAAAGTCATATCCTTTATTGTGACTGCTGTTGGCCTTTTGGGCCTGTTTCTGCTTGCAGTTAACACCGGATCGTTAAAGGTAACGCCGGCAGAGCTGTTCAGAGGGCTGTTTGTAGAATATAACCCCAATGTCGCAACCATCTACGATCTGCGCTTTCCCCGAATTCTCATTGCGATTCTGGGCGGTGCGGCTATGTCTGTGTCCGGCGTTCTGCTGCAGGCGGTTATGAAAAATCCTCTGGCTGACCCCGGCATTATCGGCATCAGCTCCGGCGCCAGTCTGGCAGCTGTGCTTGTCACTGCATTTTTCCCGGCGCTTTACTTCTTTACACCGCTGTTCGCATTCATCGGCGGTATGCTGGCATTCTTTCTGGTGTACAGCCTTTCCTATAAGGGCGGCCTGTCACCGCTTCGCATCATTCTGGTGGGTGTTGCAGTCAATGCCATGTTTACGGGATTGATGGGAGCGCTTAATTCCGGCACCGGCTCCAATTTTTCCGGTGTTGCAAGCATTGTAAATGCCAATATTACGATGAAAACATGGGACGATTTTCAGACCCTTTTCATATATTCGGTCATTGGCCTGATTCTTAGCTTCTTTGTAACAAACCAGTGCAATCTTTTACAGCTGGAGGACAAAACCGCCCGCTCTTTGGGTGTCAATGTCACCAGAAGCCGGATCCTGATTTCGGTGGTGGCCGTCCTGCTGGCGGGTATTTCCACCGCCATTATCGGCCCCATCAGCTTTCTGGGACTGATTGTTCCCCATATCGCAAGACTTTTGGTGGGCAGCAATCACAAATTGCTGATTCCCTATTCCATCCTCTTGGGCGGGTTCACATTCCTGCTTGCCGATACGGTGGGCAGAACCATTGCCTATCCTTATGAAATCAATGCAACGGTGATCATGTCCGTGATTGGCGGCCCGTTCTTTATTCTTTTGCTGAGGAGGTCAAAGAATTCTTATGGCAACTGATGTTTTTAAGATTAACGGCCTTTCTTTTGCCTACGGGAAGCACGAAGTATTAAAGGGGCTGAATCTGACCATTCACGAAGGCGCAATCACCACCCTCATCGGTGCCAATGGCTGCGGCAAAAGCACCCTTTTCAACTTGATGACTAAGAACTTAAAGCCGGATGCAGGCGAGATTTCCCTGTACGGGGAAAATATATCCGCCTGCCGCATTAAGGACTTTGCAAAGCAGGTGGCCATCGTCCACCAGTATAATACAGCACCGTCTGACCTGAGCGTGGAAAAACTGATTTCCTACGGAAGAACCCCTTACCACACCATGGGGCTTTCTTCCGACCCTGCGGAAGATGAGGAGAAGGTAAAGTGGGCCATGGAAATCACCAATACCGTCAAAATCAAGGACAAGCCTGTGGCAGAGCTGTCCGGCGGTCAGAAGCAGCGTGTCTGGATTGCCATGGCTCTTGCGCAGGATACCAAAGTCCTGTTTCTGGATGAGCCCACCACCTATCTGGATGTGCGCTACCAGCTGGACATTCTGCGGCTCATTAAGCGGCTGAACCGGGAGTACGGCATTACCGTAATCATGGTGCTCCATGATATTAACCAGTCCCTCTATTACAGCGATGAGATTGTCGCCATGAAAGACGGCAGAATCCTTGCGCAGGGGCTTCCGGAAGAAGTCATTACCACGGAGCTTGTGAAGCAGGTCTACGATGTGGATTTGCAGATTCGGAAGGTAGACGGAAAGCCTTTTGTGATTCCTGTGTAAACCGACCGCTCCCCGGTGTGCGGAAATTCTTTGCAAAATATTCAATTAGAGCGTAATGAAAAGGAAAAGTGTATGAGTATTAAGAGAATTATTTTTGTAGTATTGGGCTGCATCTGTCTGGCCCTTGGCTGTATTGGCATAGCGCTGCCGGTGCTGCCGACAGTGCCGTTTTTTCTGGCTACGGTTTTCTTCTTTGCAAACAGCTCCCAGAAACTCCATGACTGGTTTGTAGGCACAAAGATGTACAAAAAACATTTGGAGTCCTATGTGCAGAAAAAGGGTATGCTGATGAAAACAAAGCTCACCATTTTGTCTACCGTGACACTTATGATGGCAATTGGTTTTATCCTTATGCTGCGCAAGCAGGTTTACATTCCGTGTGCCATTCTGGCAGTGGTCTGGATCTGCCATGTGGTGTATTTCTTTTTCGGTGTCAAAACCATCCGGGAAGGTGAGGAAATACCCTGTGAACAGGAATCCGGTGCAGCTGTCGCTGAATTCTGAAGCAAAATATCCCCCGTTTACCTGATGATGTAAAATGCTGTCAGGCAGACGGGGGATACTGCATATTGAGTTGTTTTTCCGGCTGCGAAGGGAGATCAGACAAATTCAGTGTGGGCAACTTTCCACTTCTTGAGCTTGATGCTCAGCCAGAAGCCGTAGATTCCCAGCGTGATAACGGTCAGCAAGAACCACTTGATCCAGTTGCCGAACAGACCGACTGCGGTGCCGGTGAAACGAAGCCGCCGCCCGTTTATTACCGTGTGCTTGATTTCCCAGCGGTAGACCATGCAGCAGGCCCACGGATAGCAGATGCCCAGCGTCAGAAAAGTGACGAGGCCACCCAGTATATGCCAGCCGACTAACTGCAGCAGGCTGCCGTCAAAATAGGATTTTCCTTCTGTGATACCCATGCGATGTACCTCCCGATATTGTGATTTTCCAAGACAAGTATAGCCTAGAAAAGCGCGGCTTGCAAGCCTTTTGTGCCACTGAGCCAACATTCACAGATTTTGCCAAATGGCATTTTGGAGCGACACTGTACTTAAGACAATGCCGGTCTGCCGTTTCTCAAAATATTACCCCAAAGCCAGAGTAAATACTGCGGCCTGCTGCCGGTATCGAAATGAGGGCCTTTGGGTGCGGTAAAGACGGTACTGCTGTGTAAGAAAACGCCGGAACCGGATGACAAGCAGCGGGGCCGGAATCCTATGGGATTCCGGCCCCGCTGTTTGCGCTATACCATGACGCTCATGGCGATTATTCAATTTCCAGTCTGCGGCTTTCGGGAATTGCTTCCTGAAGCTTAGGCAGATTCAGCTTCAGCACACCGTTTTCGTACTGGGCATGGATATGGTTGGTGTCGATCTGGGACACATTGAAGGAACGCTGATAGCTGCCGTAGGAACGCTCCATGCGGACTACCTTACCGTCCTTGTTCTTTTCCTCTGCATTGCTGTGACGCTCTGCGGAGATTACCAGATTGTCACCCTGAAGATCCAGACGGATGTCCTTCTTATCGAAGCCGGGCAGGTCGGCTTCCAGCAGGAAATGGTCGCCTTCGTCCAGAACATCGGTCTTGAACTCGGCCAAATCGTTGCTGCCGAAGAAGTCACGGAACGCATTGCGCTCGAAGTTTTCCATTTCACGGAAGGGATTATAAGCATTCATAGAGCCATTACGATTCATCAGATCAAACATAACAATTGCCTCCAAAAACTGAAATTATTCGCCGCCCTATTTTTTATCCGATCTGGCCGGCAAGGATCAGATATCTTTGATAGCCCATCGGTCATCATCTCCGTCTCTTTTTTTCTGATTTCATTATACGGGGAAATATTGCACTTTCTGTGATTTTCCTATGAACAGAATGTTAATTTTAGCACTCTGCTAATAAGAGTGCTAAAATGACGGCATAGCCTTTGAAGCAGGGATCATATTTCACCGGAGAGAAAAAAGACCAGCCGCCTTATGAAGAAGGCGGCTGATATGGATAGCGTATGATCGTTTGGAATTTGGAGAAGCAATCTGCTTATGCGAGGACATCCCAGGGAGCCAGAACCACAGGCTCCTGCTCATAGAGATTCTTCTGTTCCTCAGTCAGGAACTTTTTGTCAATGCTGGCGAAGTAGACGAACTTATCGAACCAGTCGTCGCTCATGATGAAGTAGCCCTTGTCGGCCTTTTCGGAGCCCCAGCTGTTCTGAATTTTCCACTTGTCGGGCTTGCCGTCTACCAGATTGACACCGGTCAGAACCATGGCATGATTGGGAGCGCTCTGGCGGAATTCCAGCATTTCGCCCTTATCCATCTTGAGATCCAGCCCAAAGGGAGTTTCGTAGTCATAGATGCCGGTATCCCAGATGCCTTCATCCCGGTTGCCGTAGGGATGGCAGTCGCAGCTGAACCACACCAGATCGCCTGCCTGCAGCTGCCGGATCACGGCGGCCTTGAATTCGTCCATGGGGATGTTTAGTGCCTTCACAGGACTGCAGCCATAGACACTTTCCTCGTGGGAGATCAGATAGGTCTTGTTGAAGGGCTTGGAGGGGGCAGGAGCGTTGAGAATACTCACGATATTTTCAATATCTCTGCCGATGTACTTGCCGTAGAAGGCGCAGGGGGTCAGGTCACGGTCAGCGTGATACTTTCCGTCCTTGTCCACATACTCAAAGTCAAAGGTCTCGGGAGGATTCCCCAGACAGATGGCAATGATGTTGTAGGCACGCTTCAGCATCTCATTTTTCAGGCTGCGGATGGACTGGGCATCCTTTCCGGCAGCAATTTCCCGCCGCAGAACCATGGCATCCTCACGCAGCTGCATATTGAGCAGCATATTCATGGAAGCGGTGTTGCTGCTCTGCTGGGTTTCCGGCATGGCGTCCTTGGGGACAGCGCCGTACTTCTTGCACAGACCCACGAAGAACTCCCACCAGCCGCCGTCACCTACGGGGGTGGAGAGAATATGAGCAACATACCGGTCATCGGTAGGCATCTCAGCGGTCTCAATCACATGCTCCAGAAAAGAGTTGGCCTTTTCCAGATGGTCGTAGAAAGAGATGTAGCTCTGAGAAAGTTCAAAGTTCGCAAGGTTCAGATCCTTGGCGACCTTTTCTCTCAAAATATTGAGGGCGGCAAAAATCCAGCATCTTCCGCTGGACTTCTGGTTTGTAGCGGGCATGGTGGGAACATCCACAGAAAACTTGTGGTTCATTTTCTTGGCATGCTCTGTGTCGTAGCAGATGTCGTTCACACTGGTTTTGGATACGGCCTTTGTGGCAATTTTAGAAATGGGATTAGACTGATAGCTGCTGCAAAATTCTTTAATATTTTCCAAGCTGATTGACTGTGAAATATCCATTTTGTTTCTCCTTTTTATTTTTGTAAGTACAGAATGCGGGATTTTAAGGAACTTTTTCCCGGAATCCGTTTGTGCGATGGCGCTGCCGGCTGAATCGGGAAAAGTGCATATATTGCTGTAACACGCCAATTATACCATCTCTTCCGGAGACTGTCCAGAGCTGCAGACCGTACTTTGTCATATAAATCTGTGCCGGTGAATTTTGCGGGAAATAGAAAAGCACCCCTTTGGATGGGCGCTCATTGCTTTTGCGGCATAAGGTATTATTATACAAATTTGAAAAATGAAATGTATGCAATTCACCCAATAGTGCAGTTATCCCGCCCCTTCCTGCAGGGATTTGTTGAAACTATTATGTTTTGGCGATATAATGAAACTGCATTTGTACAGGGCAGGCTGTTTGCGGTGGCCGCCGGTGCAAAATGCGGACGGACAATATGACATGAAAGCAATCATATCAATATAGAAAGTGGCTTTTGAAGATAGGGAAACTCGTAACGACATACGACAAAGGAGAGATGGGAATGGGTTCTAATTTTGAGTTTTTGGCAAAGTATTGGCCGGATATGGCTCAGATTGGAAAGATGGCAGAGCTGTATTTATACACGGATCCCAATGCATGTGTATATAAGACCGGCTTGCTCGCAGAGCGTGTGGCGCAGGAAATCTGCGGCTTTGAAAACATGGAACTGCCCGCAGAAATCAGCCATGCAGACAGAATACGGCGCCTTAAATATGCAGATTTGCTGCCAAAGCGTATTGATGATATGTTTTACACGCTGCGGAAAGCCAGAAATGATGCGGTTCATTCCGGCCTGAATTCCCGGGAACGGGCGGATCTCCTGCTGCATATGGCGTTCAACCTGTGCTGCTGGTTTATGGAAGTATATGGGGACTGGAACTTTGCAGCGCCTGAGTATCGGACACCTGAGGATACCTCAAAGGCAAGCGATTATGCCCAGAGACTGAATGAACAGGAAAAGAAAATTCAGGAACTGCTGGAAGCAGTCGAAGAAATCAAGACAGCCGCATCTTCCGCCTCTAAAGACGACAGAAATCAGAAGGCAGAGGAAGCGGCGCAGAAACTGCCTCTGACACAGGAAGAAGCAGAATGTATTGCGCAAAATCCTGTACGCATTGATATGGCAGTTCTTCCGGTGATCAACTATGCTTTGCAGCAGAACGGAATCGATGCGGTACAATCCGTTACGCTGATCAATGACACGGATCAGGATGTGGAAAATGCAGATCTTCGCATCTGGTCCACACCTGAATTTACGCTGCCCTTTGTGCGACATGTGGAATGTCTGCCGGCCCATAAATCGGTGGAGCTGAACCGTATTAAGCTCACTCTGAACGCAGAATATCTGGCGGCAACTACGGAGCGGATATCCGGCGTTATGGAAATCAGTCTGAGCGGTGCAGACGGAGTCATTGCCAATGACACGGTGGAAACGGCGGTTTTGCCCTTCGATCAGTGGCACGGAACATCATTTTATCCGGAGCTGCTGGCCTCTTTCGTAACTCCCAACCATCCGGAAACAGCTAAAATCATTGCAAGAGCAACAGAGTTTTTGGGTCAATGGACGGGAGATACCTCTATGGATGCATACCAGACGCAGGACCCCAACCGGGTGCTCAGTCAGGCGGCTGCCATTTTTACGGCCATCAAGGAACAGGGAATTGCGTATGCAGTGCCTCCGGCCAGTTTTGAAGCAATTGGGCAGAGGGTCAGAATGTGCGATACGATTATGCAGCAAAAGCTGGGAACCTGTCTGGATTTAACACTGTTTTATGCAGCCTGTCTGGAAGCCGCAGGATTGTACCCGCTTTTGATTACGACACCAAACCATATTTTTACCGGTGTATGGATTCAGAATCGGATGTTTTCGGAATCTGTGCAGGATGATGTATCCCTGATTACGAAGAGACTGGCATCCGGAGTCAATGAAATTGCCGTGGTGGAGACCACCTGCGTGACCACCGGCAGGGATGTATCTTTTGATGATGCCCGGATGAGCGCAGAACATACCCTGATAGCAGATCCTGTCGAATACATCATTGATGTGCACAGAGCCCGGTTAAGCGGAGTCCATCCGCTTCCCCAGCGAGTGCATACCGATTCCGGGTGGCAGATTCAGCATGCGGTTTCTTTCCGGGAGGATACGATGACAGCTCCCAGAAAGCTGAACGAAACGGTGGAAGTGGAGCCTGCTGTGCAGGAAGGCAGTATTCCCAAAATGGTTCAGTGGGAGAGAAAACTTCTGGATCTCGGTATGCGAAATACCCTGATTAACCTGCGCCTCAGCAAAACGCAGCTCCCGATTTTAACCACATCTTTGGACGAACTGGAAAATGCGCTGTCCGATGGCAGTGATTTTGCCATTATGCCCCGTCCTTCAGACTGGCGAGTGCCTGAAATTTCCTTTGAAGCCATGGGCGAGATGGGGGCTGACAGCCTGATTCAGGCGGAATTCCAAAATAAGCGATTGCGTTCGGTTTATACCGATGCAGAACTGGAAAAAGCACTGAAAAACCTGTATCGCACAGCAAAGACCGCAATGGAAGAAAACGGTGCGAACACATTATATCTTGCGCTTGGTATGCTGCGCTGGTATGAAAATAAGCGCAGTACGCAGCCACGCTATGCACCGATTATTCTGCTTCCGGTTGATCTGATTCGAAAATCTGCGGCACAGGGATATGTGATTCGGCTTCGGGACGATGATCCCCAGATGAATATTACACTTCTTGAAAAATTAAAGCAGGATTTTGGCATTGTTGTAGCAGGACTGGATCCTCTGCCGCTGGATGAGCACGGGATTAACATCCGAAAAGTGCTGACGATTATGCGCAAAGCCGTTATGGAGCAGACCCACTGGGATGTGCTGGAGACGGCTACCATCGGTATTTTTTCCTTCTCTCAATTTGTGATGTGGAATGATATCCGCAACCGCACCGATGATCTGGTGAATAATAAGATCGTGCGAAGCCTGATGGAGGGAAAACTTGCATGGGAAGCAAAGCCTCTGGAAATGGGGGATCGTGTCCCGGAAAAAGATGTGCTGCTGCCCATGCCGGCAGATGCCTCTCAGCTTTTTGCAATCGAAGCGGCCTGTGAAGGGGAGAGCTTTGTGCTGCATGGGCCTCCCGGTACAGGCAAGTCTCAGACCATAACCTCTTTGATTGCCAATGCGCTGGCAAAGGGAAAAAGTGTGCTGTTCGTAGCGGAGAAGATGGCCGCACTGGAAGTTGTGCAGAAACGACTGGATAAAATCGGTATTGGCCCCTTCTGTCTGGAACTTCACTCCAACAAGTCGAAGAAAAGGGATGTTCTTGAGCAATTAAGACAGGCAACAGAGGTTACGAAAACAACCACTGCTCAGGAATTTGCACAGAAAGCGCAACAGCTTGCCAATATGCGGGCAGAACTGGATGCATACGCAGAGCAGCTTCATAAAGAGCGTACTTGCGGCAGCTCTTTATATGAACTGATGAACGCGTATGAACTCTATAAGGATGCGCCGGAAATGGAACCTTTCAGCAGGCAATTCGTGGGAAGCCTGACAAAGAGCGATATTGAGAAGCAAACAATTGTGCTGGAGCGCATGATTGCTGCGGCAAAGGCAATCGGACACCCTCACAACCATCCGCTGGAAGCGGTGGGGTGCGTCCAATATTCACAGCAGTTAAAGAATGATCTGGCACCTGCTGCGAAGGCATATCTGGCGGAAATTAAACGCATTTCTTCTTATGCAGAGAAATTAACCGGAGTGTGGGAACAGCCGGGAATTTCTGATTTTGCAGGGCTGCAGCGTTTAAGCCAAATTGCCGATAATATGGTGTGCTGGTATCAGATGCCCGGCAGCTGGGCACAGACGGATGCCCCGGAACTGTATTTCCGCAAGGTGACGGAAATGGCACAGCATTTCCTGAATGCCGACAAGCTCAAGACCGAGTTGATGGAAATTTTCGGAGAGGATATTCTGACGCAAAGCGGCGAGCAGCTGCTTGCGGAATATGTAGAGGTGTCCGGAAAGTGGTTCCTGCCCAAGCTGCTTGGTACCAACAAGCTGAGAAAACAGCTGAATCTTTTTGCAAAATCTCCCATCCAAAAGGACTCTTTGCAGGCATATATTACACTGCTGCGGGATTATCAGCAGGAAAACAATGCGGGAACAGTGCTTCTGGAGGAATACGGCAGATCGCTGGAATTCCTGAACAAGGGAAATGATTCTGACTGGAATCAGATCAGACTTTTGGCGGAGCAGGCACAAAGCAGTACGCAGATGCTTCGCAGTACATTTGGAAATTGTGATTTTCAGCATACGCACTGCGGAAATCCGCAGGAACGGGATGCGGTATATGGATTACAGGAAAGTTTTCCTGTGTTCCAAAAGGCAAAAACGGATTTTGAAACCCTGCTGAGCATCGGAGAAAGCACAGCGGAACATTGGCTTTCTCAGCAGGCAGAGCAGTGCTGCCGAATTTTAAATCATGCGGGTGAGCTGAAGGAATGGATTGCGTTCCGGAATGCGTCTCAGGAAGCAGAAGCTGTGGGCCTGAAAGCAGTCGCAGATTGCTATCGGTCCGGAGAAAGTCACGAAAATATTTTGCCGATATATCGAAAAGCACTTCTGTACGGCCTGATTTCGGATGCAATTGACAGCAGCGATGTGCTTAACGCATTCTCCGGTGCTGTTTTCAATGAAAAAATTGAGCAGTACAGGAGAGCAGATCAGCAGTGGCGGGAGCTGTCCCAGCAGGAGGCGTACTGCCGACTGGCCAGTAAAGTCCCTGATTTTACCAGAGAAGCGGCTCACAGCTCGGAACTGGGAATCCTGCAGCGCTGCATTAAAAGCGGCGGAAGAGGCGTCAGCATTCGTAAACTGTTTGACCAGATTCCCAATCTGCTCCCAAGACTTTGCCCGTGTATGCTTATGAGCCCCATTTCGGCGGCTCAGTATCTGGACCCCAAGCGGGAGCCTTTCGACATTGTTGTGTTCGATGAGGCGTCTCAGCTGCCTACCTGCAAAGCGGTTGGCGTTCTGGCAAGAGGCAAAAACGCAGTCGTGGTGGGAGATCCCAAGCAGATGCCGCCTACTTCCTTCTTTGCGGTTAACACGGTAGACGAAGATCATATTGAGGAAGAGGATCTGGAAAGTATTCTGGATGACTGCCTGGCTCTTAATATGCCGCAGGCTCATTTGCTGTGGCACTATCGCAGCAGACACGAAAGCCTGATTGCATTCAGCAACAGCCATTTCTATGAGAACAAACTGTTTACCTTCCCGTCTGTCAATGATCGGGAATCCAAGGTAAGGCTGATCCATGTGGACGGTGTGTTTGAACGGGGAAAGACCCGAACCAACCGTGCGGAAGCGGAAGCAGTGATAGAAGAACTGAAGCGCAGATGCGCTGACGGAACAGGCCAGAGTGTGGGCGTTGTTACCTTCAACAGTTCTCAGCAGAACCTCATTGATGATCTTCTGAACGAGGCCTGCGCAAAAGATCCGGAACTGGAAAAATGGGCTTACGAATCCGAAGAGCCGGTATTTATCAAGAACCTTGAGAATGTTCAGGGTGACGAGCGGGATGTGATCCTGTTTTCCGTTGGCTATGGCCCTGATGAAAGCGGCAAGGTCTATATGAACTTTGGCCCGCTGAACCGGGACGGCGGCTGGCGCCGATTGAATGTTGCGGTATCCCGGGCACGCTCAGAGATGATGGTATTTTCTACTTTGCGGGCGGATCAGATTGATCTCAGCAGAACCAAGGCGGAAGGTGTAGCCGCATTGCGGGCATTTTTGGAGTATGCAGATGGCAAAGAACTTGCAATGTCTGAAGATGCTGTTCAAAGCCGGGCTTACGGCTATAACGGAATTGCGGATTCCATATGCAGGGCTTTGAATGAAAAAGGATACGACACGGAATTGTCGGTGGGACGGTCACAGTATCGGATTGATATAGGCATTGTGAATCCCCAAAATCCGGATGAGTATCTTCTGGGCATTATGCTGGATGGAACCAGCTATGGTGCGGCCAAAACCACGAGAGACCGTGAATTGGCGCAGGTAGGTGTTCTGAGGGGACTGGGATGGAACATTATGCGCATCTGGTGTATGGATTGGTGGGACAATCCGAGTAAGGAATTGAACCGCATTTTCTTAAAGCTCAGTGAAATTGAAAAAGAACCACAGAATCCGGGTAAAGGAAGTACCTGTAAAAAGGAAAAAGTCTCTGAAAGCGTGAATCTGCAGCAAAAAGCGGCAAGACCGCAAGTGATTGCAGAGAATAAAAACAACATGGCAGTCCGCAGCGCTCCTGTTTACCGGGCGGCGGCATTGCAGGAAGTGCTGATTTCTTCGGATGAGTTTACAGATTACCGGTACGAAAGAGGTATTCAGTCGAAAATCCTGCAAGTGCTCAATGCGGAGGCTCCCGTCAGCGAATCTGCACTCATAAGGCGTGTGGTACAGAGCTATGGCATTGCCCGTGCCGGCAGCCGTATCCAAAGTCACATGGACAACATACTGAAGAAGATGTCCCTGAACCAAACCCGACAGGAGGATACGCTGTTCTACTGGCGGGCAGATCAAAATCCAAATGCATACAGCGGATACCGGGTCAGCGGCGAAGAGGACAGCCGCAGAGATGTACGAGATGTTCCGATTCAGGAAATTGCAAATGCGGTATGTGTAGTTCTCTATGAACAATTTAGCATGGAACAGGAAGATTTGCTGAGAGAAACCGCCAAGAAGCTGGGCTACACAAGACTGGGAGGAAATGTCCTTGCGGCGCTGAACACAGGAATAGGCTATGCTCAAAAGAAGGGCGAAATTGCGGAAGGCAGCAATGGAGCCCTTACCCTGACAAAGGAAGGTACTGTAAGAGCAGAAGAAACGATAGCGGCTTTTCAGAATTGAACAGTGCTTTTTTCGGATAATCCGGCATCCTGATGTGTTCCGGTTCCTCGAAAACTGCGCCCTGCCGACGCTGCACAGCTGCCGGCGGGGCGGCTGGTTCCTTCAAAAATCAAAACATGGACAACCTGCATAAAGCCCAAAAATAGTAGTTGCTTTTTTTAGTAAAATGTGCGATTATAATCGTGGCGATTTCTATCGCACAATTTATATTACGGAGGAAAAGAGAATGAAGAAGTTTTTGGCACTTCTGCTTGCATCCATTATGGTAATGGGCGTATTTGCCGGCTGCGCTTCTAAGGACGACCCCAAGAAAAACGACGGCAAATTTGATTACGATGCAATCCCTGACACTATGGAAGCAGAACAGTACGAGATTGCCTTCATTACCGATGTGGGCGACCTCAAGGACAAATCCTTTAACCAGGGCACCTGGGAAGGCGTAAAGCGTTACGCATCCGAAAATAAGAAGTCCTACAAGTATTATCAGCCTGCCAATGGATCTTCTGCTACCGATGATGATCGATATGGCGCTATGAAGGCAGCAGTCGACGGCGGCGGCAAGCTGGTGTTTGCGGCTGGCTTTATGCAGGAAAAGGCTCTGAAGAAGGCAGCTGCCGAGTTCCCCGATGTTAAGTTCGTATTTATCGACGGTTGGCCTCTTGGTCTGCCGAATGTTGCCGCTATTGACTTCAGCGAAGAGCAGGCCGGTTATCTGGCAGGCTACGCAGCTGTTGTTGAAGGCTACACCAAGCTGGGCTTCTCCGGCGGTGGCGGCGGCGGTGTTCCCGCAGTTCCCAGATTTGGCTACGGCTATGTGCAGGGCGCTGAGCAGGCTGCAAAGGACCTGAAGATTGAAAGCATCGATATGAAGTATACATACGAGTACGGTGCCAACTTCCAGGCTTCTGCCGATCTGCAGGCTATGCTGAATGGCTGGTTTGTAAACGGAACACAGGTTATCTTTATGTGCGGCGGCGCTATCTGCCAGTCCGGCTTTGCAGCAGCTGCTGCAAATGACGGCTTCATCATCGGCGTGGATGTTGACCAGTCCGGTATGTCCGATACCGTTATCACTTCCGCAGAGAAGAAGCTGCGTGAGGCAGTTATGCAGGCTTGCGGATGGTTCTACAACAACGAATGGGAAGCCCATGCAGATAAGCAGAACACTCTGGGTGCTGCTGATAATGCCATCGGCCTGCCCATGGACACCTCCAAGCTGGAAAAGTTCACCCAGGAAAAATACGATGAACTCTACAAGAAGCTGCAGGACGGCACCCTGAAGGTAGACAAGGACTACGCTACGGGTCTGAAGCCTGAAAACTTCGAACATGTTCAGCTGAACATTGTGTAAATAATTTCAGAAAGGAAGCCCTTCGGGGCTTCCTTTTTTGCTCATAATAGGCAACAAGTTCTATAAGTGATGAATAGTTTCTGTTGAATAACTTGTACAAATATGCTATACTTAGCGCATACTTTCGTAAGTATCTCAGACAGGAAGGAGGGCGGTCAATTATGGAATCGGAATACATAATTGAAATGCTCAACATAAGGAAGGAATTTCCCGGTATCGTCGCCAACGATGATATCACACTCCAGCTGCGCCGCGGCGAGATTCATGCGCTGCTGGGCGAAAATGGTGCCGGTAAATCCACATTGATGAGCGTCCTTTTCGGACTGTATCAGCCGGAAAAGGGTGTCATTCGTAAAAATGGGCAGGAGGTGCAGATCAA
>RCNI01000978.1_pt1 | contig 16370 bp, 13 predicted proteins | sample 2041151 | NCBI WGS metagenome assembly RCNI01 (sample SAMN09708214, study PRJNA481090) | feces metagenome | isolation source: feces | place: Antarctica: Albino Rookery | reverse complement strand
AATACACTCAGTACACTTTTTGCATTAGCTATAATATTTTCATTTTTATTTTTCTTTTCAATCGTTATCTTACATACAAATTGCATTGCTGTTCTGCAAAATAATCCTGCAGGTCTTAAATGAAGTCCTGTTGGATTTTTAATACTTACTTCTCTGCTAACCATATTTCAAGCCTCTCTTTCCAAAGTTAATCTCCTGATTCTGTCTGTCCAGATCTATTTTCTACCTCTTCTTTTTCTGTGATTCGAACCTTTATTTTCGGCTGTTCTACTAATGTAACTCCCGCTGCTTCTCCAAGATCTACATTGACCAAAACTTCATATGTTCCTGGTTTGGTATAGTTCTTTAAATCAACAGACACCGCATTGACAATATTAATCGCATCAAGCTGTTCCTTCATTCCTCTAAATTGAAGTTCTAAATCTGCGCTTGTTTCAAAGGATGCAGTAAACTCTTCATGCAGATTTTTAATTTGTATCGATTCTGGTTGAAATTCTATCGTTCTTAACCCTTCTTGTTCTATAAATACCGTGACCACAGCATTGCTGATTGTTTTATCTACCAATCTGACTCCATCAGGCAGGAATGCTGTAATGTCAATTGTTTTTTCTGTTTTTTCTGTAAGATTTGTAATATCCAATTCTGATCCTGGTATAACAATTTCTGTAATCTTATCCAGTATTTCTTTTGTTCCACATATCTGAATCTTTGTAGGCTCATATGTGATTTTACTCACTGCATAACCTTCTTTGGGCTGGCTGTCTAATTCAAATCTAACACCCACACTTTTTGTATTCAATACTGTAACATCTACTGTGATACCATCTTCACCGATATTATCCGTAAGCTGACTTCTATCAATTGGATTTCCATGGCTATCATAATAAACCAATTCTGCAGGGACTTCTCCATTTTTGGAAATTCCTGAAACATCAACTTTTGCTACAACCATATCTATATCATCAATTAATGATTTTGGACCTTTTGCCTCTACTTTTTCCGGATTTGCCTTCAGGCTATACTGATCAATCACATATCCATCTCTTGGAGTTCCTGACGTCATAACAGTTATCGGGAATACTCTCTTTTCACGCTCTTCTATCTTTACATGAAGATTTCCCGGAAGAGCCTCCGCTGTATACCTTCCTTCATATCCTGGAATGGAAACCTTTATCGGAACCAGAGAATTTAACTGCATTTCCTGCATATTCGCAATTGCATTAATTTTATCAGTGGTAATCTTTGAAAGAACTTTTCTTTTCGCTTTCACTATTACAGTAACCGACTGTGTGTCATCTATAACTTTGTATATTTTTCCCTGCTGAGTTACGATTTCTGGATTCTGTACGGACACCGGAATTCCACGAAATGTAGCTACTTCCACAGGCTCATCAATATTCACAACAATTACCCATAAGAAGAATGCAATAACAAGCGCAGATATTTTTAGTCCTAAATTTGCAGTAAGATTATACTTCTTCATCCTGACGCCGTCCTTTCTTAAATACAAACTTCTTCTTTTCCGTTTTCCTTTGCTGAATCTGTACAAGCCTTTCTTTCAAATACTCCGGAGTAACGCCCCTTGTAAGTCTTCCTCCCATAGCCACCGATACCTGACCTGTTTCTTCAGAAACTGATATCACCAGCGCATCACACACCTCACTCATACCAAGTGCTGCACGATGTCTTGTGCCTAATTCTTTGCTGATCTGCATATTATCAGAAAGCGGAAGATAACACGTTGCTGAAGTGATTCTGTCTCCACGTACAATTACCGCTCCATCATGAAGCGGCGTATTATGCTCAAATATGTTTAAAAGCACCTGCGATGATACCTTACAATCTAATGAAATTCCTGTCATTTCATATTCTGTAAGATGAATCGCCTGCTCAACAACAATCAATGCTCCTGTACAGACCCTTCCCATATCAAAGCATGCTTTTACTATACTTTCAATTGTCTCATCTGAAAATCTTTGATTTTCTTTGTTACGATCAAATGGATTTATGTTGCTTAGTATATTTCTTTCTCCTAACTTCTCAAGTGCCCGTCGAAGTTCCGGCTGAAAAACGACAACAGTGGCAATTGCAAGAACATTAATCGATTTTCTTGCAATAAACAAGATTGTATGCATTCTGAATATTGCTGCAACAAGTATAAAAACACCTAAAACAATCAAACCTTTCAAAAGCATCCATGCTTTTGTATTTTTGATCCAAAGCATAATTTCGTATACAATTAATGCAACAATCAGAATCTCTATAATATCAGTAAAATGAATCGTCGGGATGTATTTATCTGTAATATAATCTGCAAAAAACATTTGCATCCACTGCTTCATTTTGCCACCTCCTGTCAATATCTTTTATAAATTTATCGATGTCTCCTCTGATTTCTTTTCATCATCCAATATTTTTCTAACTTCATCTGTTCCAATAACTGTAGTAGCCTTGCTTTGAAACTGGTCTTCTTGTTCTGTTTCATTTTGATTCTCTTCAGACTGCTCTTTTCTCTAATTAATATGCTTTACACTTACTTCTGGAGCAGCAACGCCTAATTTAGGTACTGCCTTTACATAATAATAATACTCGTCATCTTCAAACTGAAGTCTTTCTGTCTGTGCATAATCCACTGAAAAAAACAAAATTTCAAGTATTAACCCAACAATAATAGCGATGCCTCCACTGATTACCATTGAAATATATGATATTTGCGTATTGAAACTAATGTTTCCTGCTGTCACAATTACAATTGCTGTTGCTGCTCCAAAAGCTGATGCAAGCTTCCATGAATGTGCAACTGAGCTTCTATGTACTGCGTAAACAACTAAAAGGCTAATTCCCATAGCTATAACCATAATCCACATTTCTTTATTCACCATGATCTGATGTAAATAAATCATGATATTTTCCGAAAGTCCCTGAGTCTCAGAGCCTTTGTACACAGATGCATTCATTTTAATAAAATTAAGCATATAAAATACAATCGTTCCAGAAACCGCTGGCATAACTCCAGCTGGATGACCTAAAAGTCCAAAGGCAACCGGAATAACCAATGGTACCTTCAAAGCAAATGCAATTGGTGTAAGTAAAATAAGCCAACTCATTTTAGGTGTGAAACGAAAGTAAAAAATGTACATAATCAAAAATATGACGAAAACAACAGCTGACAATGGTGCTGACAAGGCATATAAATGCATAAGCACAAGTATGGATGCACATATCACCATAATTGTTAATGGTAAAAATGTACATACTGCTGCCAATATAACTGTATATACCATCGTCGCATATTGTTTCATAAATCCCAAATTTGAATTAATAAGTCCAAATACAAGCAGTCCCAGAACAAACTGCATGGCCCAAATAATATTCTTTGAATGTTTTGCATATATACTTTGAATTTGTTCTTTCCAAACAAGTAACGTGCTCATATTCTATCTCTTCTCCTTCATATAGCTTTTTCCTAAATGAGACAATTCTTTATAATATTTTTTGACACGTCGATGAGCCTTGTCATACTTATTCTCATAAAATCCTTTTGTATAAACACAATAAGAAACAAGAATAAAAATATAAATAACCACTATTGCCATAGCTATGGCCGTTAACTTTCTTATATTCAAACTATCAAATATTGTGTTTGACATAGAAAAAAGTACAATTCCCACTACAAGAGCATACCCGATCGTAATCCATATTGCTGTAATCCAAGTATTAAAACTTGCATAATCTTTTTTGCGATAACTTACAATTTTCAAATCTTCTTCTGCTTTTGTATCTTCATACTTAGCCATTTTTGTCATCAATCTGATTCGGTCTTTATCCAACATACCTTTCACCTCAGAATCTTTTATCAAAAATATATCTCTAAACACTTGCTTTAGTATAACATATATTCATCTTTCTTGTCCAATGCTTATAGTCAAAAAGTACACTTCATGTGCACCATTTTCTTTTAAAATTTGTGCAATTCTATGAATTGTACTTCCTGTAGTATAAATATCATCCACTATTAAAATGATACCACATGGGTTGTAGTCTGGAGAAATTTCAAACGCATTTTTCAAATTTTCTGCTCGTTGAACACTTGTAAGCTTCTTTTGTGGTGTTGTATTTCGTATGCGTAAAACTGCTTTTTTATTTACTGGTATGTCAACCCATTTTCCAAGTTCATCTGCAAGAATTTCCGACTGATTATATCCTCTCTTTTTTCTTCTCTTTCTATGTATAGGAACCGGTATGATCTCTTGTACTCCCCATTGCTTTATTTGAACGCTATATTTTTTTGCCATTTCTTTCGCAAAAATCCGACCATAATTTCTTTTGTTTTTATATTTAAATCGGTAGATTGCTTTCGAAACAGAATCTTTATGAACCCATATGCTCTTTCCCTGATCAAATGCAAGATTATGTTTTGTACAATCTTCACAATACTCTATTTCTTCTTTTTCAATTGGTTTTCCACACTTCATACAGCATGGTTCTTCCACATATATAATTGTTTTCCTGCATTTTTCACAAATTCCATCTGGCTCAATTTTACCGCAAAAAGGGCAAACTTGTGGATATAGTAAATTTAAAATTCTTGTATGCGCTCCGCTAAACTTGTATAACGATTTTGTTCGTTTTTGTTTTGTATCATTTCCTGAAATGTAGTTTCACTCCCTATAATTGTGAGGCATTTTTTCGCCCTGGTAACTGCTGTGTATAAAAGATTTCTGTTATACAGCATTTTAGGTCCTGGTAAAAGAGGAATTAATACTGCCGGATACTCACTCCCCTGAGATTTATGAACCGTAATTGCATAAGCAAGCTCAAGTTCATCTAAAAGATCGTGTGTATATTTCACTTTGCGTCCTTCATCAAATTCCACCTCTACTGTATCGTCATATGTATTAATTTCTGTTATGATCCCGGTATCTCCATTAAAGATTCCTTTACCTGAGTCCACTGTCAGACCAAATTTTGTACATACTTCCCATTCTAACTGGTAATTGTTTTTGATCTGCATGACTTTATCACCTGTTCGGAACTTTTTATCTCCAATCTCTCTCTCTGATTTATTTTTAGAAGGAGGATTTAAATACTGTTGTAAAATTGTATTTAATCTTTCCACTCCTAACAGTCCTTTTCTCGTCGGTGTCATCACCTGTATATCCATAGGAGATGCATTTACATACTTTGGGAGATTTTTCTGAATTAACATAATCATGACGCCAATGATCACATTTGCATCATCTCGTTTTAAAAAGAAGAAATCTTTGCTTTTATTATTCAGCACAACCGGCTGACCAGCATTTATTTTATGTGCGTTGACAACGATATCACTCTCTCCGGCCTGTCTAAAAATCTTAGTTAATGTTACAACCGGAAATTTTTTTGAGGCAATAATATCTTTTAACACACTTCCAGGCCCTACAGACGGAAGCTGATTCACATCTCCAACTAGAATCAATCTTGTTCCTTCTACTACAGCTGACAACAAAGAATGCATAAGAGATACATCAACCATCGACATCTCATCGATAATAATCACATCTGTTTCCAATGGATTTTGCCGATTTCTTAGAAATCCATTTACATTGCCTTCCTCTTCTGGATTTCCGCTCACTTCTAAAAGTCTGTGAATTGTCTGTGCTTCATATCCCGTTGCTTCTGACATTCTTTTGGCTGCTCTTCCTGTAGGTGCAGCCAGAAGAACACTCATTCCTTCACTCTCGAAAAACTGAATCATAGTATTGATCGTAGTTGTCTTGCCGGTTCCCGGTCCACCTGTCAAGACAAGAAGTCCATGCTTTATTGATTCTATGACAGCTCTATGCTGCATTGGATCAAGACTGATTTTTTCGTTCTTTTCTACCTTTTTTAATCTCTTTTCCATAAGATCTTCTGGCATTTCACAGTCAATATTAAGGTCATGAAGCATACGTGCTATATTTAATTCCATATAATAAAAATGTGCCAGATATATTCTCTTTTCGTCATCTTTTTCTTTACAGATCACTTTATGTTCCATGCTAAGATCCATAATGTATTTATCTATATTTTCAACTTCTACACCCAAAAGTGAAGACGCTCTTCGCACCAGAACTTCTTGTGGAAGATAAATATGTCCTTCAGCCAAAGATTGCGACAATGTGTAGAATATGCCACTTTTAATTCTGAAATCTGAATCTGAATGAATCCCTATGCGCGTCGCAATCTCATCTGCCGTCTTAAAACCGACACCATCAATATTATCTGCAAGCTGATATGGATTCTCTTCCAGTACTCTATAAAGTTTAGATCCATAGTATTTATATATTTTTACAGCAAGTGAAGTAGTAATTCCATAATTTTGTAGATAAATCATAGCTTTTCGCATATCTTTCTTATTTTCAACCTGCTCTGCTATTTCACACGCCTTTCGATCACTTATTCCTTTTACTTCAGCTAATCTTTCCGGCTCTTCTTCTATAATTCGAAACGTGTCTTCTCCAAATTTTCTTACAATTCTGCCTGCCAGAGCTGCTCCAACCCCTTTTATAGCCCCCGATCCAAGATAGCGTTCAATAGAAATTGTATCTTCAGGTGTTTTTTCTTTGTGTGAGTATATTTTGAGCTGACTTCCATAAACATTGTGATTTACATACTCACCTTCTACCTCCATAAATTCCCCTTCGCTTATATAATGAAAAGTACCTACGCAGGTTATTTCACCGTCATCACATTCCATATTAAATACTGTGTATCCATTTTCTTCATTTCTAAATACGATATGTTCCACATATCCTGTGATTTTTTCCAAAGTTTCCTCCTGTGTCATTCAAACACATTTTTTAATATTCCGAATGACCACTCATAAATTCTACAAACTGCCCTGTTCCAATGGCCACAACTTTCATTGGTTCTTCCGCTGTCATTGTATGAATTCCTGTTTTTTCTTGAATAAGCTGTTCCACACCACGTAACATAGAACCTCCACCTGTAAGAATAATTCCACGGTCTAAAATATCTGCAGATAATTCAGGTGGCGTTTGTTCCAAAACAGAAATCACCGCTTCTACAATCTGACTCATTGCTTCCTGAAGTGCTTCTTCTGTTTCAGATGATGTAACAATTACGGTTTTGGGAAGTCCTGTAATAAGATTTCTACCTTTCACTTCCATTTCCATTTCTTCATCCAGATGATATGTTGTACCAATCTTGATTTTTATATCCTCTGCTGTTCTATCACCAATCAGTAGATTGTGTTTTTTTCTCATGTAGCGGACGATTGCTTCATCAAAATCATCCCCGGCAACTTTAATCGAGGCATGAACAACCGTGCCTCCAAGAGAAATAACCGCGATATCAGAAGTACCACCTCCAATATCTACAATCATATTTCCATAAGGTCTTGAAATATCTATTCCTGCACCAATTGCCGCTGCTACCGGTTCTTCAATCAGATGTATTTCTCGGCCTCCTGCTGCGTATGCTGCTTCTTCTACCGCTTTTTTTTCAACTTCTGTAACACCACTTGGAACACAGATACTAATTCTTGGCTTTTGAAACATTCTTTTTCCCATGGCCTTCTGTACAAAATATTTTATCATTTTTTCTGTAACTGTGTAATCCGATATTACTCCTTTGCGTAGTGGACGCACAGCAACAATATTTCCTGGTGTCCTTCCTAGCATTTGACACGCTTCCTCTCCTATAGCCTTAATAACATTTGTATTTCGGTCATAAGCTACAACTGAAGGTTCTTTTAAAACAACCCCTTTTCCTTCTACATAAACAAGCACACTGGCAGTCCCTAAATCTATACCGATATCCAAAGACATGTTTGAATCTCCCTTCTTAACCCCTTACATTATTATATATTTTACTCTTATTATTTCTGTAACATAGCAGCGATATATTTTCCTGTATAAGAATTTTTATTCTCCGCCACTTCTTCTGGAGTACCTTCTGCCACAATCATGCCACCTTTATCTCCACCTTCTGGCCCTATGTCTATGATGTAATCCGCTGTTTTAATAACATCCAGATTATGCTCGATTACGATCACCGTATTTCCATCGTTTGCAAGACGCTGTAATATTTCTGTCAGTTTGTGTACATCTGCAAAATGCAGCCCTGTAGTTGGTTCATCTAATATATAAACCGTTTTTCCTGTACTTCTTTTACTTAATTCTGATGCCAGTTTAATACGCTGTGCCTCTCCACCCGAAAGTTCCGTTGATGGTTGTCCAAGTCTTATATATGACAACCCAACATCATATAACGTCTCCATTTTTCTTCGAATACTTGGAACATTTTCAAAGAAATGCATTGCTTCTTCAACCGTCATATTTAAAACATCATATATCGTCTTGCCTTTATATTTTACTTCCAGTGTTTCTCTATTATACCTTTTTCCTCCACATACTTCACATGGGACATAAACATCTGGGAGGAAATGCATCTCTATCTTGATAATTCCATCACCTTTACATGCCTCGCATCGTCCACCTTTCACATTGAAACTAAAGCGTCCTTTTTTATACCCACGCGCTTTCGCATCTGCTGTAGCCGCAAAAAGATCACGGATCAAGTCAAACACACCTGTATACGTGGCCGGATTTGACCTAGGTGTACGTCCGATTGGTGACTGATCAATGTTGATGACCTTATCTAATTTTTCAATTCCTTCAATTCTTTTGTGCTTTCCAGGAATCGTTCTTGCACGATTTAATTCTTTTGCCAGTTTTTTATAAAGAATCTGATTGATCAGAGAACTTTTCCCTGAACCTGAAACGCCTGTAACACATGTCATTACTCCAAGTGGTATTTTAACATCTATATTTTTGAGATTATTCTCTGCCGCCCCTACAATCCGCAAATATCCAGTCGGTGTTTTTCTTACATCTGGCACCGGTATCTTTAATTCACCACTTAAATATTTTCCTGTAATAGAATCCGGATTTTTCATGATCTCCTGTGCCGTTCCAATAGCAACTACATTTCCTCCATGTTCTCCGGCTCCCGGTCCAATATCCACAATACAATCTGCAGCAAACATCGTATCCTCGTCATGTTCTACAACAATCAAGGAGTTTCCTAAATCCCTTAAATGTTTTAATGTGGCAAGTAATTTGTCATTATCTCTTTGATGAAGGCCGATACTAGGTTCATCTAAAATATACGCAACTCCAACAAGTCCGGAACCAATCTGCGTTGCCAGACGTATTCTCTGTGCCTCGCCACCTGATAGTGTTCCTGTAGCTCTTGACAACGTCAGATAGTCAAGTCCCACATCCATGAGGAAGGAGATTCTTGCCTTGATTTCTTTTAAGATCTGATTTCCAATCATTTCCTGAGCTGGTGTCAGCTTAAGTGTTTCCAAAAACTGTTGAAGTTTTTCTATAGACATAGCTGTAACTTCCGCAATGTTCTTATCTCCGACAGTAACAGCAAGTGCTCCTTTTTTTAATCTTTGGCCTTTACATACCGGACATGGCGTAATATTCATAAAGGACTCATATTCTGCCTTCATTGTATCGGAACCGGTCTCTCGATATCGTCTTTCAACATTTTTAATAAGACCTTCAAACGCAACATCGTAAATTCCTTCTCCACGTTGTCCTTTATAATAAACCTTCACAGATTTTCCATTTGTACCATGTATAAGCACATCATGCACTTCTTTAGAATACTCTTTAAAAGGTGTATCAAGATCAAAGTTATATTCTTTTGCAAGTGCATCAAGGATTGCTCTTGTAAAACTGTTTTTATCTGTACATGACTGCCAGCCAATAACGGCAATTGCACCCTCATTAATACTAAGAGATGAATCTGGAATCATAAGTTCTTCTGAAAATTCCATAGTGTATCCAAGGCCGAAACATTCTGGGCAGGCGCCAAATGGATTATTAAAAGAAAAACTTCTAGGTTCGATTTCTTCTATGCTGATATCACAATCTGGACATGAGAAACTCTGACTGAAATTCATAGATTCGCCATCAATAACATCCACTAGAAGTAACCCTTCTGAAAGTTCAAGCACACTTTCCACCGAATCTGTTAGTCTTTTCTCAATTCCTTCTTTAACAACGAGACGATCCACTATTATTTCTATGCTGTGTTTAATATTTTTATCCAGAGTAATTTCCTCTGACAATTCGTAAAGATTTCCATCGATCCTTACCCTTACATATCCACTTCTTTTTGCTTTTTCAAGAAGTTTTGCATGTGTCCCTTTTCGCCCTCGTACCACTGGTGCAAGAAGCTGGATTTTGGTTCGCTCTGGAAGTTCCATGATTCGATCTACCATCTGATCTACCGTAAGTTTTTTTATTTCTTTTCCACATTTTGGACAATGTGGAATCCCTATTCTTGCATAGAGGAGACGAAAGTAATCATAAATTTCAGTTACAGTTCCAACTGTTGATCTCGGATTATGATTTGTTGATTTCTGATCAATAGAAATTGCCGGAGATAGACCTTCTATACTTTCTACATCAGGCTTTTCCATCTGTCCCAAAAATTGTCTGGCATAGGAAGATAAGGATTCCATATATCTTCTTTGCCCCTCAGCATAAATTGTATCAAATGCCAGAGAAGATTTTCCGGATCCACTTAAACCAGTCAATACAACTAACTCATCTCTTGGGATATCCACATCTATGTTTTTCAGATTGTTTTCATTCGCTCCTCGTATTTTTATATATTTACGTGCATCTTTTTTCTCTGTCATTTTGTTTCCTTCCTGCTTATGATTATTGATCTGTCTTCACTAGTATTCCTTTAATTTTCTAATTCATTTAAAGTTTTTCTAAGCTCAACTAAATAATCTCTTAACTGGGCCGCTGTCTCGAAATCAAGTTCTGCTGCCGCTTTTTTCATCTTCTTTGTGGTTTCATTTATATTCTTTTCCAGTTCTTGTCTACTCATAGACTCTGGATCTTTTGCAATTTCTTTTTCTTTGGACGAATCTTTCTTAAAAATCGAAATGGCATCCCTTACTGATTTCTGAATTGTCTTTGGTGTAATGCCATGTTCTTCATTATATTTCATCTGTATCTTACGTCTTCTCTTTGTTTCATCAATGGCAAGACGCATAGAATCTGTGATTGTATCTGCATACATGATAACATGACCTTCTGCGTTTCTTGCAGCACGTCCTATAGTCTGTACCAACGATGTCTCTGAACGAAGAAATCCCTCTTTATCTGCATCTAATATAGCAACCAGTGTTATTTCCGGAATATCCAAACCTTCTCGTAAAAGATTGATTCCTACAAGAACATCAAATACATCCAGACGCATATCTCTTATAATCTGTGTACGTTCCAACGTATCAATATCCGAATGAAGATACCTTACCCTTATTCCGACTTCTCTCATATATTCTGTAAGATCTTCTGCCATACGTTTCGTCAATGTAGTAATCAGTACTTTGTTTTTCTTCTGAATCTCCTTGTTTACCTCACCGATAAGATCATCAATCTGCCCTTCCACCGGTCGAACTTCCACCTCTGGATCTAAAAGTCCTGTAGGGCGGATCACCTGTTCTGCTCGAAGTAATTCATGATCTTCCTCATATGGTCCCGGAGTCGCAGACACAAACATAATCTGATCGATCCGGTCTTCAAATTCCGAAAAACTAAGTGGTCTGTTATCCTTTGCAGATGGCAATCTGAATCCATAGTCTACAAGCGTTCCTTTTCGTGACTGGTCACCTGCATACATTGCTCCAATCTGTGGAATTGTCTTGTGGGACTCATCTATAATAATAAGAAAGTCGTCCTTAAAGAAATCCATCAATGTATATGGAGGCTGTCCTGGTTTGAGTCCAGACAAATATCTAGAATAATTTTCTATCCCGGAACAAAATCCAGTTTCTTTGAGCATTTCTATATCAAAATTAGTACGTTCTTCTATTCTTTGTGCTTCCAGGAGTTTGTCTTCTTTTTTGAAATATTTTACTCTGTCATCTAACTCTTTTTCAATATCTCCTGCTGCCTCAAGTATTCTCTCCATTGGAACAACATAATGGGATGCCGGTGCAATGGCTACAAAAGAGACTTCACTTTTAATCTCGCCTGTAAGCACGTCAATCTCTGAAATTCGATCGATCTCATCCCCAAAGAATTCAACACGCACAGCCATATCACTTTCCTGCGCCGGAATAATCTCAACTACATCTCCACGTACACGGAATGTACCACGAAAGAAATCCATTTCATTTCTTGTATACTGAATATTAATAAGCTGGCCGATCAATTCATCTCTGTCTTTGATCATACCCGGGCGTAACGGAATCATCATATTAATGAAATCATCCGGACATCCCAAACCATAAATACAGGAAACGCTTGAAATAACAATGACATCTCTTCTTTCACACAATGATGCTGTGGCTGAAAGTCTTAATTTATCTATTTCATCATTAACAGAAGAGTCTTTTGCAATATAAGTATCTGTAGAAGGAACATAAGCCTCCGGCTGATAATAATCATAGTAGGATACAAAATATTCCACTGCATTCTCAGGGAAGAATTCTTTGAATTCTCCATATAACTGTGCAGCCAGTGTCTTATTATGAGCAATGATCAGTGTCGGTTTATTCAACTCCTGAATAACATTTGCCATAGTAAAAGTTTTACCTGAACCTGTTACTCCAAGTAATGTCTGACACTGATTGCCTTCTTTGAATCCTTTCACCAGTTCTTCAATAGCCTGTGGCTGATCTCCTGTTGGTTTATATGGGGAATGTAATACAAATTTATCCATGAAAATGCACCTCTCTTCTACTATTTATTCTCTTCATTTACTTCCCGATTATAGCATTAAAAAAAGAAAAAGTACAGTGGACAAATGAACATTTGTTCTGTACCTTTTTCCTTTATTTAATGACATACCTCTATGATTTTGTAAACTCATTCGTCAAATAGCTTTCTAAGCAATTGTTCTCCATTATTAATAAATAATTCTGTAATAATATAGCTTTCTGTTTCCTTGTAATCAATCCTGTGAATTTCTCCATCATCAAATGACAATATATCTGCCCCTGGCATTCCAAGCAAAATCGGAGAATGGCTGACAATAATAAACTGTGCTCCTGCCTTCGAAAGTCTGTTAAGTTCGATCAGAAGTGTAAGTTGTCTTTGTGGTGATAAAGCTGCCTCAGGCTCGTCTAGAATAAACAAACCTTCAGACGAAAAACTCTCCTGTGCAATAGTAAGAAAGCTTTCTCCATGAGACTTTTCGTGTAGTTTTATAGAAGGATGTCTTTCATCTACATATTCCATTTCTTTTGTTGCGACATTATAAAAACTCTCTGCACGTAAAAAATATCCATACTTTTTCTTACCTGTACCTTTTATCAAACGAACAGCGTCATATAATTCCGAATGAGAATCGTGCGTTGAAAAGTTGTAATTAAGAGAACCACCTTCCGGATTAAATCCATATGATACTGCTATAGCTTCTAGCAAGGTTGATTTTCCAGTACCATTTTCTCCACAGAAAAAAGTAATTGGACTTTTAAAATTCACCTCAGTAATATCTTTTATGGCAGATATTTCCCTAAGATAACTGTCTTCTTCGATTCTCGACCAATCTATGATTAATTTTTCTATATGCATTCTTTTCATTTGAACATCCTCATCTTTCACGTTTCTAAAAAAACATTAACGACTCTATGTATAATATTGTAATTCTCTTCATCCATAAAATCAAACATACTTATAATTGAGTGTTCAAATCTAGATGCGTTAAAAGCAAAAATTTCTACAATATGAATACTTGTTTTTACTAATTTTGACAATTATAATATAGAAAAAACACTAGTAGGAAGGAGGTTATCTAAATGAAAATGACGCGTTTAGGACAGCTGCAAAACCAGATAGCTAACCACTTTGATGAAGAGCAAGGGACTCGGATTACTACATATATGCAAAATGAATATGATAAACTTTGTAGAGAATTTGTGAACCAGCCAAAAGCACTGAAAACTCATACGCATAAGAATATCTTTCCTGTAGTTGCAGCATTTCATGCACTACTTGCAGAAGGAATAGAACGGAAAAAAGCCGCGGAACTTGCACAAAGTTGTTTTCTTAGACTGATGGATACACCTGCAGATTCAATTCGTATAATGCTAAAATTTCCTGGCTTATATAAATTAGTTCCATGGTTATGGGAAAAAATGGTAACAAAACTATTTACTGAAGATGCAGGATTTGAATTTAAATTTTATCCAACCGATAAAAAGCATGTAAAATTTGATATAATCACCTGCCCATATCTTCAAGTATGTGAAAAACTGGATTGTCTCGAATTGGCACCCACATTTTGTATAACTGATGATATCTGTTATGGAAACATGCACCCGAAATTAATCTGGAATAGAACTAAAACACTTGCCATAAATAAAGAACCTTGTAACTTTGATTTGTATGTCAAAAAATAAAAAGGAGGACTAAGTTTTGAAATTGATTGAACTCAAAAAAAAATGTAGGACGTTAAATATTATTAATACCATAATTGTAATTTTGATTATTATAGCCTCTGCAATTAGTATATTGATGACAATTCAGTCTGGTCTTGACTCGGACACATATATTTTTGCCATTATAAGTTTAGTTCTAGGGTTTGTTGCTCTGATTATCGGAAGATTTTTACCTTCTAAAGAAGCTAATGTATATATGTCAAGTAAACAAAAAGCAGGGATGGCCGCTGCTAATCTGATTCTCAATAAAAAGATGGTGTCGCCATCTGTATTAAAGGAAGGACCTATTGTTAGATCCTGGAACTTTCTGGCATTCCTGATTATATCTGTTTTTATGGCGTTACTTACCGGAATGGGTGCAATGCTTTGTTATTTTACTAATGCAAAACTTGCTGCAGTAGCATACGCCGCAGCTGCTTTACTCTGGTTGAGTTTATTGCCGTTTTGTTGGTTCTGGACTTATTATGATAGCTGTATTGAGGAAATCGAAGAACATGGAGAGTCTTTTGAAGACTTAGGAAAAAAGATTCTGCATCAAATCAAATGTGGAAGTATAGCTTTTGCTCTAATTGTAGGAATTCCATTTTTAATTGTTTCTATTAATGGAATTCTTGCATATAAAAATACACCGACTTTCAACACCAGGAAAATCACTAAACAACTTCAAAACGTAAATAAAAAACTAGAAGACATCAAATCTCAAGATTTTTACCCTTCACCAGAATATGATACTCTTGATGAAGCTTTAGCTGATATTCAAAATAGCCATGACAATAAAACAATGTATTATCGCATTCAGAATGTTCAGGAAAATGTTATTTATATTGCTACCTGGAACGATGAATCGGATGATGTTTTTGTAGACACTTTTAATGTCATTGAAAATGACAGACTTAAACGTTCAACTTCTTTTGTTTCTTCTTCATTAAAAAAGAGTGAGCTACAAGGGCAAGAAACCGGTATTCTAGAAGAAAAACAATAAGCTAAAATAAAAAAGCCCAGCATTTAGCTGGGTTTTTTCTAACTTCTGAAATCTACATTATAAAGAACTTTATCTATAAAAAATAATAATTCTTTAATGTGTGTACTGCAATATATGTAAATGCTTACATTTTTCCAGTTTGATTATTATAAATGCTATAGCCGTTGTTACAGCTGCCGTCATAATAAATCCTGTTATTCCCGCAGGATTAGGTATTCCAAATTTGTCTACATAAATGATCAATGTTTCATATATAGGTATATGTATACAATATATAATAGTGCTCATGTTTCTAAACATTTTCGCATGCGACACATTTACGTGAATATTCATAACCAACAGTACCAAAAAAACTACTGCTGGTGCAATAAACATCAAACAATCACTTGTATATGCAAAAAAATCATATCTTCTCATAAAGAAATATTCACCTAGAAGAATCACCATTGCTCCAGCAAAACCATATCCATATGTTTTTGCTGTTTTATTTCCTATTTTCCCATCGGCAATTATTTTTCCTATAACAATATACATTATTGCAACAACTCCATTGAAACAAGGCTCACCAAACACCCCTACTATTTTCATGAAAATATCATACAAATCTGATGGAAATATATTCGGAAGAGCATAACGAAATTCCGAATAAACTGTAGCAATCAGATAACATGGAACTGACAGCAATAACAGACTCTTATTAGACAACTTTCTTGAAAGAAGATATACTGCTGCAATTCCATAAACACTTGCCATAAGATACCACGATGCTGGAAAAGTAGATCTTGTAAGAATGGCATGTATAATAGCTTTTATTCCGTTTCCAAACCCATAAGCAAAATATTTTCTGTAACCTATTGTATATGGTAATAGAATTATAGAGTGTGTGAAATTTTTTCTGTAAATTAAGATCTTCTATGATAATTA
>RCNI01000977.1_pt1 | contig 16373 bp, 20 predicted proteins | sample 2041151 | NCBI WGS metagenome assembly RCNI01 (sample SAMN09708214, study PRJNA481090) | feces metagenome | isolation source: feces | place: Antarctica: Albino Rookery | reverse complement strand
GCATGAACTGGATTGGGCAATTTAAAAGCACCGACTTACTCGGTGCTAATGTTATACTTTTTTTAGGACATTTTCAAAAACGCTTGACATAAATGTAAGAAAAACACCATTGTATGTTTTCTCAATAAATGGTAAAATAACATATCTTGTTAGAGAGGTAAAGGAGGACAGATAAGGTGAACGAAGAGAATAAAAGATATAACACGTATGCCCCTGAAGATTTAAAACCAAAGAAACCTAAGATGCCGATCTGGAAAAAAGGAATAATTATATTTGTCCTTATTATTATAGGAATCGTTTTATTAGGTGCTGGTTGCTCTAAATTTGTTAATTCCGGAATCAATGAAGATTACGTTTATACAGATGATTATATAGGCGTTCTTGAAGTAAATGGAGTTATGGGAGAAGAAGGTGGACAGAGCCTTTACAATCAGGAATGGCTATTAGAACGCATTAATCAGATGATGGAGGATACTTCCAATAAGGGACTGATGCTCAGTATAAATACACCTGGTGGAAGTGTATATGCCATAGACGAATTATATTTAAAAATTATGGAATATAAAAAAGTTACAGGAAGACCGGTGTACACTTATATGAGAGATATGGCGGCATCAGGTGGATATTATATTGCGGCAGCATCAGATAAAATTTATGCAAACCGTAATACGTGGACCGGTTCAATAGGCGTTACTGTCGGAACATTTATGGATGTTTCCGGCTTTCTGGATAAGATGGGTATTCGTACAGTAACTATTACAGCAGGTGCAAATAAAGCTATGGGATCAACAGTAACTCCAATGACCGAGGAACAGAAAGGAATTTTCCAAAGCCTCGTAGACGATGCGTATGAGCAGTTTACAGGAGTTGTGGCCGAAGGCAGGAAAATGAATATAGAGAAAGTAAAGAAACTTGCAGATGGAAGAGTTTATACAGCAAAACAGGCTTTGAATAATGGTCTGGTTGATGAAATCAGCACATTGGATAATGCTTTGGCAGATATGAAAAAAAGATATGAACTCGGGGACTGCGATACACCTGTTATGGCGTACCAGCCGGATACAAGTCTTTTGTCGGTGCTTACAGGAAAAATTTCAGATAATGCAGAACCTAAATCCGAAGTAGAACAGGTTATGGCGCTTATGGAAAAAAATAATAAATTCAGCATAAGTTATTTGTCAAACATAAGTAAATAATAAAAATGACCGTGTTAAGTAAAAAAACTTGACATGGTCTTTTTTTTATGGTAACTTATTTATGTTAAGTAAATTACCTTGACAGAAGAGGTGTTGGATTGATAGAAAATGTAAAAGAAGCAAGTTTGTTATACGACTTTTATGGACAGTTATTAACCAAAAGAAAACAAGAGGTTATGGAACTTTATCATGAAGAAAATTATACTCTTGCAGAAATTGCAGAAGAATTCGGAATTTCAAGAGCAGCAGTTTATGACTCTTTAAAATCTGCAGAGAAATCCCTACTGGGATATGAAGAAAAGCTTGGACTTGTTGCAAAGTTTATGGAAACAGATTCTGTAATTCGCAAGGTGGATGCAATGCTCACCGAAATGAAAGACACATACAGAGATAATCCACAGATTGTTAAAAATTTAGAAGAAATTCAGCTTGTCATTGACGAGCTTGAGAATATGTAAAGAAGAGGTTTTTATGGCATTTGAGAGCTTATCGGATAAATTACAGAATGCATTTAAAAAGCTGAAAGGCAAAGGCGTACTTACTGAGGCTGACATCAACGATGCAATGAGAGAAGTTAAACTTGCACTTTTAGAAGCGGATGTTAACTTCAAAGTTGTTAAAGAATTTGTCAGTGAAGTTAAAGAAAAATGTCTTGGTGCAGAGGTTTTAGAAAGTCTGACACCAGCACAGCAGATTATCAAAATTGTTAATCAGGAACTTGTTGATCTTATGGGAGGAACAAGCAGTAAGCTGACTTATTCCCCTTCAGGATTTACTACACTGATGATGGTAGGACTTCAGGGTACAGGTAAAACAACGAGTTGTGGAAAACTTGCAAATTATCTAAAGCAGGCTGGGAAAAAACCTATGCTTTGTGCATGTGATATTTACAGACCTGCGGCAATCGATCAGTTGGAAGTTGTCGGCAAAGCAGTAAATACACCTGTATTTACAATGAGGGACTGCAAAGATCCGACAAAGATTGCTTTAGAAGCAAAAAAGGAAGCAGAGCTAAAAGGTTATAATGTACTTATCGTGGATACAGCTGGTCGTCTTCAAATTGACGAACCACTTATGGAAGAACTTGTAAATATAAAGAAAACGGTTAAAGCACACGAAATTCTACTTGTTGTGGATGCCCTTACCGGTCAGGATGCAGTTAATGTAGCATCAGGGTTTAATGAAAAGCTTGGCATTGATGGAATCATCATGACCAAGATGGATGGTGACTCACGAGGTGGTGCAGCGCTTTCAGCAAAGAAAGTAACGGGCAAACCCATTAAGTTTATGGGTGTAGGCGAAAAATTCGATGCACTGGAACTTTTCCATCCAGAGAGAATGGCAAGCCGTATTCTTGGAATGGGAGATATGCTGACGTTAATTGAACAGGCGGAAGCAAATTTTGACCAGGAAAAAGCGGAAAAACTGGAACAACAGTTAAAAAAGAATCAGTTTACTTTAGAGGACTTCTTAGATCAGATGGGTCAGGTAAAGAATATGGGCGGTGTTGGAAAAATTCTGGAAATGCTTCCGGGATTAAGCCCTGCACAGATGAAAGGTATTGACGTTGAAGCAGGAGAAAAAGAATTTATGCAGATGGAAGCGATTATTCAGTCAATGACTATTGAAGAAAGAAGAAATCCGTCAATCCTTAATGCAAGTCGCAGAAAGAGAATTGCTGCAGGATGCGGTCAGCCTGTAAGTAAGATTAATAATCTTATAAAGAAATATGAAGAGATGAAAAAAATGCTGAAGCAATTCTCAAATCCAAAGAAGATGAAGAAAAATAAAATGTTCAGAGGATTGTTTTAAGTTATCGAATTCAGCAAATGACTGATTTGAAATATATTAAATAATAAGAAAGATAATAAGGAGGAATTTTATAATGGTTAAGATTAGATTAAAGAGAATGGGTGCACACAAGAGACCTTTTTACAGAGTAGTAGTTGCAGATTCCCGTACACCAAGAGATGGTAAATTCATCGAAGAAATCGGTTACTACAACCCACTTGTTGAACCGCCAGTAATCAAAATTGACGATGAAAAAGCTAAGAACTGGTTAGCAAACGGAGCTCAGCCTACAGAAGTTGTTAAGAGCTTATTCAAAAAATCCGGCATCATCGAATAAGAAAGTGGTGAACAAAATTGACTAAATTAGTTGAATTAATTGCAAAAGCTCTTGTCGACTTTCCAGACAAAGTTGCTGTAAGTGAAAGAGAAGACGAGCAAGGTAGCGTTTTGCAGTTACAGGTTGCAGCTGATGATATGGGTAAAGTCATTGGTAAACAGGGAAGAATCGCGAAAGCGCTCAGAACTGTAGTTAAAGCGGCAGCAACAAAACAGAATAAGAAGGTAATAGTTGAAATCGTTTCAGAAGACGAATAATTTATTACGAACTAAGAGGCACATGGATTTACTAAAGTTTTTTCATGTGCCTAAGTAATATAGGAGAAAGATGGAAAAAATAAAAATCGGAAGAATCGTTAATGCAGTAGCATTAAAAGGTGAAGTAAAAGTATACAACTATTCTGGATATACAGAAAGATATGAAGAACTAGATCGTATAATTGTAGATAATAAAGAATATGGAATTGAAAAAGTCAGATATCAGCAGGAAATGGTTATTCTGAAACTTGAAGGCGTTAATGACCGTAACGGAGCAGAAGCTCTAAAGACAAAAGACGTTTTTATTACAGAAGATGATTTAAAAGAGCTTCCTGAAGATACCTTTTATATAAGAGATTTAATTGGAATGTCAGTAGTTGATGAAGAGACTGGGGATGAAATCGGAACTATTAAGGATGTTATACAGAACAGTGCACAGGACATATATGTTGTAAAGAGCAGACAGGGAGCAGATGGGTTCATTCCTGCTGTTTCCGAGTTTGTCAAAGAAGTAAATCTTGAAGATAAAATTGTAAGAGTAAAACTTATCGAAGGACTGATTGAACAATGAAAATCAATGTTTTAACTTTATTCCCCGAAATGTTCGTACCGGTTACAGGAAGTATTCTTGGACGCGCAGAAGAAAAGGGGCTCCTTGAATTTAATTTTATTAATATAAGAGATTTCAGCCTTGATAAGCATAAAAAAGTAGATGATTATCCTTATGGTGGAGGTCAGGGTATGGTAATGGCTGCGCAGCCTATTTCAGATGCCCTTCGTTCAGTTAAAGCAGAGGGCAAAAAAGTTTTATATATGTCACCGAGAGGAAAAGTAATTGACAAAAAGAAAATTCAGGAATTTTCTTTTGAAGAAGAGATTACCATTCTGTGTGGACACTATGAAGGTGTAGACCAGAGAGTTATAGACTATTGGAATATGGAAGAAGTTTCTATAGGTGACTATATTTTAACAGGCGGAGAACTTCCGGCGATGGTTCTGATTGATGCCGTCGCAAGACTTATCCCGGGAGTACTTTCCGGAGAGGCGTCAGCTATGGAAGAATCCATTTATTCAGGACTGCTGGAATACCCTCAATATACAAAACCGCGGGAATATGACGGTATGGAGGTACCGGAGGTTCTTGTAAGCGGAAATCATAAGTTTATACATTTATGGAAGTTTGAAAACGCTTTAAAGTTAACACAAAAAAACAGGCCGGATTTATTTGAAGTTTTTGTAAAAAATTCAAATGATTTAACAAAAGATGAACAGAAAGTATTGGAAAAAATACTGAAATGATGTAAAATATTTTTATGGATAAGATAAAAAATAAACCGATAAAATACTTTGTTATTGCAATATTAATGCTGGTAGTAATCATCTATATATTTCCGAGGATTATAAATCTTTTTGAAGCATCTTATACACTCGAGTATGGAGAATTAAAGCTCAATGATGAAGCAGAAGTCTGTATTATTCGTGATGAAAAAGTGTATTTCTCAGAGTATGGAGGAAAAGCTAATTATTATATCGACGAAGGAACTCTTGTACGCCGTGGAACAACCGTAATGGATTTTTCGGAGAGCAGAGAAGAGGAAACTTCAGAAGAATATAGTGAGATGAAGCGTAACATAGGGAAAAATATTGTATCAACAAGTGATTTTATAACACAAAATGTAGGTATTGTTTCATACTATGCTGACGGATATGAAGGCAAGCTGACACCAAAAACAAAGAATAAGCTTTCTTACGAAGCTTTTAGCGACATAAAGAAAAACGATGTAACAAATCTTAAGCGCGATATTATTGCGCAGGGAGAACCTGTGTTTAAAGTGGTGGACAGAACTAAATGGTATCTTGTCTGCTTTACAAATGCTAAGAGCATTGAACGATATAGAGAGGGACAGACTGTACAGGTTGAGTTTGAAGATGACGATGTTGAAGCAACTGTTACGGACGTTGAAAAGAAAGATGGTAAATTAAGAGTTATTCTTGAAACGGATTATTATTATGAACAGTTTAACAAAAAACGTACACAAGATGTTATACTGACAACATATGATGAGAAAGGACTTATTATCAATAATAGCAGTATTGCAGAAAAGAAGAACCGTAAAGGTGTCTATGTAAGAAACAAAACAGGAGATTATAATTTTGTTCCAATACAAATCTCTCTGACTGATGGAAAACAGTCAATTGTTGCAGATACTTTTTATTATGATAAAAATGGTAACAGAGTAGATACTGTAGAGATATACGATGAAGTCTTAAAGAAAGCAAAATAAATGCAGAGGTGGTGAGGATATGTCAATTAAGTCAAATATCGAGTATATTAATGAGCTTAAAGATAAAGCAGCAGTTAAATCCGGAAGATGCGGAGAAGATGTTCTACTTGTAGCAGTAACAAAGCTGCATACTGCAGAAGAAATTAATGAAGCTATTGATGCAGGAATTACCGATATCGGTGAAAATAAAGTCCAGGAAATTATGGACAAATATGATAATGTTAAACCTGTAAGATGGCATTTAATTGGACATTTACAGACAAATAAAGTAAAGTACATTATAGATAAAGTTTCAATGATTCATTCTGTGGATTCATTAAAACTTGCAAAAGAGATTAATAAGCGTGCAGAACAGCATAATCTTGTAATGGACATTCTCATTCAGGTTAATTCCGCTAATGAAGATTCAAAATTCGGAATTACAACAGAAGAAACGAATCAGCTGATAAAGGATATTGATGAGCAGTGTTCCAATATCAGGATCAGAGGGCTGATGTGCATTGCACCTTATGCAGAAGATCCAACAGAAATCAAAGGATATTTTGCAGAAGTAAAACAAATTTACGATCAATATGCACAGCATAAAACTGAACATATTGATTTTGAATACTTATCTATGGGTATGACAAATGATTTTGAAGTAGCAATAGAAGAAGGGTCTAACCTTATCAGGGTGGGGACTGCAATTTTTGGCTATAGAGATTACAGAAAAGAAGAATTATAAAAAAACAGGAGGACAAAAAATGAGCATAACAGATTCCATGAAAAAATGGATTGGACTTGAAGAAATAGAGGATGATGAAATGATTACGGAAGAGGAGGTTAATGCTGCAAAAGAAAAAATTGCAAAGGAAAAACCTGTAAGAGAAGTAGATTCATTTGAACCACTGGCACCACTTCCTAAAAAGAAAGTTACATCATCAAGATCTGCTGAAAAATCTTTTTCAACAATGCATACAGGTGCATTTAAGATGGTTCTTATTGAGCCAAAGAACTTCGAAGAGTGTCCTAAGCTGGTAGACAGCCTTAAGGGAAAAAGACCGGTCATCATTAATCTTGAAAAAATTGAAACTGATGAAGCTAGAAAAATCTTTGACTTTATGAGCGGTGCAACCTATGCACTTAATGGAAATGTTCAGAAAGTGGCAAATAATATTTTTATATTTGCACCTGAAAACGTTGATATTGCGGCAAGCCAGGATGATCGCTCCGCTTTCAGTTCTGAAATGAATGATGGAATTTCCTGGAGGTAGTAGAGTTTGGGTATGATATTAGCACGTGCAATTAATCTTTTTGCACAGGTAATTACGTTATTTTTAGTATTAAGGGCAATCTTCAGCTGGTTTGCACAGAATCCATATTCTACAATCGGCAAGATATATCGGTTTTTAATTGATTTTACAGAACCGATAGTAATACCATGCAGAAACTTGCTTGCAAGATTAAACTTCAACACTGGAATGCTGGATTTCTCAGTATTCTTAGCTTTTATTCTTGTAGAATTTATTGCAAGAATTTTAATAAGATTAGTTTTTATTATTTTTTAAACAAGAAAGGATTGAGATATGTTAACTCCTTTAGATATAGAAAACAAAGCCTTTTCAAAATCTATGCGTGGCTATAATGTAGATGAAGTAGATGAGTTTTTAGATCAGATTATCGTTGATTTACAAAATATTATGGCGGAAAACAGCAACCTCGAAAAGAAGAATAAACGTTTAGAAGAAGAACTTTACAATTTTAAACAATCTGAAACTTCAATGCTAAGTACGATTGAATCTGCCCAAAAGCTTATGACAGATATATCAGAAAGTGTTGAAAAGCGTGCAGAGGTTATTATCAAAAATGCTCATTTGGATGCGGAAGTGATTCAAAGAGATGCAAAGGAATCTGTAGCACGTCTGGCTGAGGAAAATCGTCAGATGAAACAGAAACTAAAGAGAATGAAAGATCGCTACAGACAGATGCTGGAAGACGAATTAAAATCTCTTGATAATGATTCAATGGGATTTCTTGACGAGCTTGAAAAGGAATTTATTCCTGCATCTATGACTGAGAATACGCAGGAGCCTGTAAGAGAAGAAACAAGGAAAAAAGAGGAATCTACAAGCAGGGATACTATCGTTGTCGGAGAAAAAGCAATAGAAGAAATGCTTATGGAGGATTTTAGTAATATAGGTGATTCTATTCCTCTTGATTCCAATGATAGAAAAAAAACAATTATATTATAAGATAGGAGGCGGGGCACAAGTTGCTCCGTAATTTATATGAGATATTGGATTATCGGCATTATTCTGGTTCTTGTGGATCAGATAGCAAAAGCAATGGTAAGACTTAATATGGAATTAGGAGAAGCCATAAGTGTTATCGGTGATTTTTTCAGAATTACTTATGTACAGAATACAGGGGCTGCTTTTAATTCTCTGGCAGGTAACAGAGTGATTTTGATTGTCATACCGATAGTCTTTATTACAATTTGCAGCCTTTATATGCAAAAGCACAAAGATGAACACTGGTCTTTTTATCTAAGTATGGCTATGATTATATCTGGAGGAATCGGGAATCTTATAGACCGAATCTTATATGGATTTGTCACAGACATGCTTGATTTTAGTGTATTTCCTCCAGTGTTTAATGTTGCAGATATCGGCGTGACAGCAGGATGTGCACTGTTAATTTTCAGTATCCTTATAGAAGAAAAGTTGAAAAAACAAAATGGGAAATAACCGTATTTACAAATTTGTTATAGAAGATAATGAAAACATGCGCCTTGATCAGTTTCTTGCAACAAAGTTGTCGGATTTATCAAGGAATTATATTCAAAAGTTAATAGATGATGAGAGGGTAATGGTTAATGGCACCCTTTGTACAACGAAAAAGTATAAAGTACTAAAAGAGGATAAGATTGAAATTAATATACCGGAACCGAAAGACCTCAGCGTTGAAGCCGAAAATATTCCACTTTGCATTGTTTATGAAGATGATCAGATTATGGTGGTAAATAAACCGAAGGGTATGGTTGTTCACCCGGCTGTAGGTAATTATACCGGAACTTTGGTTAACGCTATTATGTATCATTGTGGAGAACGGCTGTCTTCAATTAATGGTGTAGTCAGACCGGGGATTGTTCATCGTATTGATAAGGACACCAGCGGACTGCTTATGATTGCAAAAACAAATCTTGCACATGAGTCTCTTTCGATGCAACTTGCGGAACATTCAATAACAAGGAGATATCAGGCACTCGTTTATCATAATTTTAAAGAAGATGGAGGAGTTATAGATGCGCCTATAGGGAGAGATCCTAAAGACAGATTGAAAATGGCAGTTACAGAGAAGAACTCGAAACATGCGGTTACGCATTATCGGGTTCTTGAAAGATTTGGAAAATATACACTGATGGAACTTGAGTTGGAAACGGGAAGGACACATCAGATAAGAGTGCATATGTCTTATCTTAAACATCCACTGGTTGGCGATATGGTTTACGGACCTAAGAAGCATACTTTACCTGTAGAGGGTCAGATGCTTCATGCAAAAGTGATAGGATTTATTCATCCTGTTACCGGCAAGTATATGGAATTTGATAGTGAACTTCCAGAGTATTTTACAGATATACTCAACAAACTCAGAAAGGAAAAATAGATGGCTAAAGTTACAATGAAACCCGGAACGATGTTAAACCCTGTTCCGGCAGTTATGGTTTCCTGTGGAAATAAAGATGAGCAGAATATTATTACTATTGCCTGGACAGGAATTATAAATTCGGAGCCACCGATGACTTACGTTTCTGTCAGAAAGTCAAGACATTCACATCATTTAATCAGTGAAAGTGGAGAATTTGTAATTAATTTAACGACAGAAGCTCTTGCAAAGGCAACGGATTTCTGTGGTGTAAAATCCGGACGGGATATGGATAAATATAAAATGACCGGACTTACTCAGGAAGATGCGGAAATTGTTAGTTGCAAAATGATAAAAGAGTCTCCTGTTAATCTGGAGTGTAAAGTTGTTGAAGTGAAGGAATATCCTTCGCATGATATGTTTATTGCAGAAATTGTAAAGGTTCATGCGGATGAAAAGTATTTTGATGAAAATGGAAGAATCTGCCTGGATCGTGCAGGAATGCTCTGCTATAATCATGGAGAATATTTTGGATTAAAACGTGCGCCAATAGGACAATTCGGATTTTCCATAATGAAACCAAAAACAAGAAAGCGAATTAACCGCGAAAAGCAGGAAATAAAGAGTAAAAAGAAGAAAAGGATTAAATAGAGATATCTTTGCAGATCATTATGTGGTTATACCGGATAATTAAGTTACTTGATTTAGATATTCGTTAGTGATTTTATGTATTTTAAACACTTTTCGCAAATATAGCCGTTTTTAAATACTGTATTGTGATATGTGTTGCCGCATAAGGAGCAATGTTTTGTCATGTGATTACCTCCCTTGTTGTTCTGCAAAGATATCTTATATATACTGTAAAACCGTTGTATGGGGAATGCAAGCACTGTTTTTGTAATGTATTAATTTGAGTATAAAAACGAGCGTTCCTACTACAAAATGTCTGATGTTAAACAATATGTGCGTATATGCACACAATGAAAATGGAGAAAAAATGAGAGATGAAGAAAAAGCACGCGAGTTGCTAAAACAATTTTTACCGGAAAATCCTAAAGCAGCCATTCAGAATCTTGAAGATTTTGATTTACTTATGATGAGGTATGATTCAGCTATTCGTGAAGTTAGAACAAAATTAGAAATTCTTAACGATGAGCTTTCCGTCTTAAGAGAAGAAAGTCCTATTTCTTCAATTATTTCCAGACGTAAAAAGGCATGCAGCATTATGGAAAAACTTGAACGACAGCATAATGAACTTACATTGGAGTCTATAGAGAAGAATCTTAATGATGTTGCCGGAATCAGAGTTATCTGTTCCTTTGTCGATGATATCTACAAAGTTGCAAAAATGCTTGCACAGCAGGATGATATTACGCTGATTCAGATTAAAGACTACATCAAAAATCCAAAACCTAATGGTTACAGAAGTTTTCACATGATTGTAGAGGTTCCTGTATTCTTTTCCAATGAAAAAAGACCTATGCGTGTTGAGATACAGATTCGTACAGTTGCTATGGACTTCTGGGCAAGTCTGGAACATCAGATGAAATACAAACAGGATGTGGAAAATGCAGAAAAAATTATGTCAGAACTTAAAGAGTGCGCTGATGTTATTGCAGAAACCGATATGAGAATGTTAAAAATCAGAGAAAGCATTCATGTTGCAAAACAGGATGAAGAGTAAGATTATGAGTAATAAAATTAAAAAACTGATTTCTCTTTTATTAGCTATGTGTATTATGGGGCTCAGCGGCAAAACTATATTTGCGGCAAAAATCGATGAAGTTAAAATAAATGCGGAAGGTGCCATTGTATATTGTGAAAATACTGGAGAAGTTGTTTATTCAAAAAATGAAAAAGAAAAATTAAATCCGCTTAGTATTACAAAGCTGATGACAACACTTTTGGCTATTCAGAACTTGTCACTGGACCAGGAAGTTACAATTTCCCCAGATGCGGTAAAGCAAAAAGGCTCTTCGATGGGATTAAAGGAAGGGGAAATCGTTACCGTAAGAGACTTAATTTATGGAGCATTATTATGTTCCGGAAATGATGCAGCGTATGCTTTAGGTGAAGCAGTATCTGGAAGTATGGAAAATTTCATCGGCTTAATGAATACAACGGCAAAGAACATAGGCTGTAAAGATACACATTTTGCAAATGTCAATGGATTACCTGATAAAAATCATTATTCTACTGCATATGATATGCTTCAAATTACTAAAATTGCACTTACTAATGATATTATTAAAGAAGCTGCAGGTACAGATGAATATGATTTAAAGGCTACAAATAAGAATAAAGAAAGAACCATCAAGAGTTCAATGACGGAAATAAAAGAAAGATTTCCGGGAATATATACGGGGGAAAAGGGCTATTCTGATGATAATGATTGCGGGATAGCTTTTGCGTATAGAAAAGCAGGTTTGAATTTATGGGTCGTTCTTCTTAATGATACTGCAGAGGGAAGGAAGAGTGATATCGAAGCCCTTCTTAAACATGCAGAAAAGAAAATTGAGGGGAAAAAGATTATCTCTAAGGGTAAGGAAGTAGGTAAGGCAAGGATTAAACACGGAGAAAAAACCAGTATTCCGGCATTTACCTCCGAAATAGGATATGCATATCTGCCTAAGCAGGCATCGGACACATTAATCAGCACAAAAGTTGCTATGAAGAATAATCTGGAGGCGCCCATAAAAAAAGGTGATTTACTGGGCACTTATCAGATTTATGTAGCGGGAGAACTGGTAAATGAAGTGACGCTTGTTGCAAATGAGAATGTTGATATCGGATGGTTTACTTCTTATCTTGGCATTTCGAATTTTGCAGCAATAATTATTGCCGTTGTTCTTCTTATTTTTGCTGTTATGGTGATATGGCTAATACTTCTAAAGGCAAGATATAAAAGACGTAAGAAATTACTTCGTAAGCAAATGATTCTGCAACGCGCACAGGAAGAACTTCGTAAAGAGCAGGAATACAGAGACAGAGGCTGGAAATTCTGATGTTTGATATTAAGGAAAATTTAAAAAAACTCCCGAACTCTCCGGGAGTTTATATGCATAAGGACAAAATGGGTGAGGTAATTTATGTAGGAAAAGCAATTTCTTTACGTAACAGGGTTCGTCAATATTTTCAGAGTTCTGCTAAACTTCACCCAAAAGTAAGGGCAATGGTTTCACATATTGCGGAATTTGAGTATATTACCTGTAGTACAGAAATGGAAGCCCTTATTCTTGAATGCAACCTGATAAAGAAATATATGCCGAAGTATAATGTACTGCTTCGTGATGATAAAACCTATCCCTATATCAAGGTTACGGTTAATGAGGATTTTCCAAGGGTTCTAAAGACAAGACTTATTGAGAAAGATGGGAGCAGGTATTTCGGACCTTACAGTGATGCAGGTGCAGTAAACCGTATTGTGGAATTATTATCGGACTTATATGCTCTCAAACGGTGCAATATTAAGGCTTTTCACGATAATCACAGACCATGCCTGAATTATCATATTCAGCAGTGTAAAGGTGTGTGTTGTGGAAAAATCAGTAAAGCGGAATACAATAAATCTATTGAGAAAATATTGGAATTCCTTGGCGGTAAAGAAAAAACGATGATTAAGATGCTGGAAGAAAAAATGTATGCGGCATCTGAAGAATTGCAATATGAAGAGGCTGCAAAATACAGGGATTATATAAACTCCGTAAAAGCAATTTCCGAAACACAGAGAGTTTCACTTGTTCATGATGACGACATAGATATTGTTTTACCTGTTAAAGACAATAGAAATTCATTTATTGCTTTGTTTACTGTAAGAGAGGGAAACCTCACAGGGCGTGAGACTTTTGAAATTCAGACAGGCGAGTATGATGCTGAAGAGGAAATGGTCTCAGAATTTCTGAAGCAGTATTACAGCCAGTGGGCAAATGTACCGCCGGAAATACTTGTAGAAAAACGACCGGAGGGAATTGAACTCATTGAAGAATATTTAAGCAGGGAATATCGACGTGTAAAGATTTTTGTACCTCAGAAAGGTAAGAAAAAGGCACTGCTTGACCTTGCAAAACATGATTGTATTGAAATGGTAAAAACTCTGGATCAGAAAGCCAGACTTAATGAAGAAAAGCGTAATACCGTAAAAAAACAGATGGAATTTCTGATAAGAGAAGCCGGATATGAACCGCAGGAAAAGGCCGCATACAGAGTTGAATCTTACGACATATCAAATACTAACGGAGTGGATTCTGTTGGCGCTATGGTTGTATTTGAAGGCTTAAAACGTGTAAGAAAAGATTACCGCCGGTTTAAAATCAAGACTATTGAAGGTCCGGATGACTACGGTAGCCTTCAGGAGATGCTATATCGAAGATTTAAAAGAGCACTGGAAGGCGATAAATCCTTTACGACACTGCCTGATGCAATCTTAATGGATGGCGGGCAAGGTCAGGTTAATGCTGCAAAGAAAATTTTAAATGCTATGAAAATAGAAATTCCTGTAGTAGGAATGGCAAAAGATGATCATCATAGAACAAGAGCTGTTGTTTTTGATGATGGCAGAGAGATCCTTTTAAAACAGTATCCGATACTATTTAGTTATCTGGGTACAGTACAAGAGGAAGTACACCGTTTTGCTATTGAGTATCATAGGAATCTGCGTAATCGTAATGCAATTCATTCAATACTTGATAATATAAACGGTATAGGTCCTACTCGCCGTAATGCCCTGCTTAACTATTTTAAAACTGTAGAAGCAATAAAAAAGGCAGGCAAAGATGAACTTATGGAAGTCCAGGGAATTACCGAGGGAATTGCGGAAAATATAATAAAATATTTTAGTTGATAATTTTCCAGAATAATGATATATTAAATACGTTAACAGTAAAATAAAGGGAGGATTTTGACATGGCAGAGAACAAGACTAATGTACCTGAAGAAGAAGTGGATATCATCACTTTAGAATTTGATGACGGTGCAGAAGTAGAATGCGAAATCATGGGAGTTTTTGAATGTGACGGAAGTGATTACATTGCATTAATTCCTCTTGATGATTCTGATGATGTTTATCTATATGGTTACAAAGAAGTTGGAGAAGAAGAATTCGAACTTATCGATATCGATGACGATGCACTTTTCGAAAAGGTAGTAGCAGAATTCGAAGCAATTATGGCTGAAGATTCAGATGCTAACTAATAGATAGCATATAATAATTTATGACTTTTTATTTTAAAGTCTTTAAATGGATGTTATTTTACCGGGTTAGTTTCTAATCCGGGTTAGTTTCTAATCCGGTAAAATACTGTAGATTTTCATAACGAAATATACGAATGACTTTGAACTTTTATGACATACCTTATTGGGCATGTCTTATTGTTGTGTTAAAAAAGATTTGCGAGAAGGAGAATTTGCATGAAAAAATATGATATTATTATTGCAGGTGCAGGTGCCAGTGGTGTATTCATGTCTTATGAATTAACAAAAGAGCAGAATAATGCCAGTGTACTTATGATTGATAAAGGAGCACCGCTGGAGAAAAGAGTCTGTCCTATTAAAACAGGAAAAACAAAGGCGTGCATTAAATGTTCTCCTTGCCATATTATGAACGGTTATGGCGGGGCAGGAACCTTATCTGATGGTAAATATAATATCACAACACAGTTTGGTGGAGATCTGCATAAATATGTAGGTACTGAAGAGGCAATGGAACTTATGGAGTATGTGGACAGTGTTCTTTGTGATATGGGAGGCTCGGATGCAAAACTTTACTCTACAGGCGATTCTGATTTGAAAACAAGATGTTTACAGAATAATTTACACCTGTTAGAAGCAAAAGTGCGTCATCTGGGTACTGATCGTAATGTGCAGATTTTACATAGAATGTTTGACTATATTACAGATAAAGTGGATACAGAATTTTATACAACAATTGAAGATGTAGACAGACAGGAAGACGGAAGCTTTGTTGTTAAGACGAACAAAGGCGATTATGCCTGTGACAGACTGGTGCTTGCAACAGGGCGCTCAGGCTCAAAATGGATTGCAAAAGTATGTGACAAGATGGGAATTGAGCAGAAAAAGAACCGTGTTGATATTGGTGTCCGTGTAGAACTTCCTGCAGAAGTATTTAAGCATATTACAGATGCTGTGTACGAAAGTAAAATTGTCTATAAGACAGAAAGATATAACGACCTTGTACGAACTTTCTGTATGAATCCTTATGGAGAAGTGGTTTCTGAAAATACTAACGGTATTGTAACAGTAAATGGACACAGCTATGCGGATCCTGCACTGCATACAGAAAATACAAACTTTGCGCTACTTGTATCCAATACATTTACAGAACCCTTTGAAGACAGTAATGAATATGGTGAATCTATTGCACGTTTATCAAATATGTTAGGCGGAGGAGTACTTCTTCAGAGATTTGGAGATCTGGTTAAAGGCAGAAGAAGTAGCGAAAGAAGAATGGAAAAGTGTTTTACACGTCCTACACTTAATGCAACCCCGGGCGATTTAAGTCTGGTTATTCCAAAACGCCAACTGGACAGCATTATTGAAATGATTTATGCTCTTGATAAGATTGCACCAGGTACAGCAAATGAAGATACATTGCTGTATGGTGTAGAAGTAAAATTCTATAACTCAAAGGTTAAAGTTGATCATAATCTTGAAACCAGTGTTCCGGGATTATATGCTTTAGGAGACGGATCAGGGGTAACACATTCTTTATCACAGGCTTCAGCCAGTGGAGTGCACGTAGCAAGAATTCTTGCCAATATGTATAAATAAGATTAAGCGGGGCTGTAAAAAAACTCCCCATAAAAAAACCGCTGAAGTCTTATGACATCAGCGATTTTTTGGTATAATTAATGTATGTTAAAAACTA
>RCNI01000976.1_pt1 | contig 16375 bp, 10 predicted proteins | sample 2041151 | NCBI WGS metagenome assembly RCNI01 (sample SAMN09708214, study PRJNA481090) | feces metagenome | isolation source: feces | place: Antarctica: Albino Rookery | reverse complement strand
TATATGGTACCGTGAAGGAAATTTTGGATCGGTGCAAAATGCTGCAATCAGGTGCAAAGCAGGAAAATGCTGCACCGGTGCTGACTGTGGCGGCGTCCAGCGTTCCGGCTCAGTATTTGCTGCCGGGACTGCTGGCGGAATTTTCCAGAGAAAACCCAAACTTCCGCTATTTGCTGCGGCGTGGCGACAGCCTGAAAGTTCACGAAATGCTGCTGTCAGGCGAGGTTCAGCTGGGATTTGCGGGACTTAAAATGGATGAGGAGCAGTTTTCCTACTGCCCGGTTCTGCGGGATCACCTTGTGCTCATTACAGAAAATTCTCCGCGCTTTCGGGCGGCAGCGCCGGACAGCGGAGACAGCCTTTTTTTGCAGGAGCCTGTCGTACTGCGGGAGGAAGATTCCGGCACATGGCAGATGACGGCGGCATGGCTTCGCTCCAAAGAAATTCTGCCGGAGTCTTTACACCTTGTGGCCCGAATGGAGACTCCGGAGGCTATTTGCCGGGCTGTGGCGCAGGGAATGGGAGTTTCCGTGATGTCCTCGCTTGCGGCAGAGGAAGATGTAGCGGCCGGAAAGCTGCTGCAATTTGAGCTGGGGACGGAATATCTCTGGCGGCAGATCTATGCGGTTCGGCTGAAAAATGGCCCTAAACGCTCTTCTGTCGTGAGAAAATTCGACAGCTTCCTTGAAAAGTGGATGGAGAAAATGAAATCGGGAGGCGGCGACCGGAAATGGTAGCCGGGAAGATTATGAAAAAGCATATTTTGTATCTTGCATCCGGCAACAGCCGCCGGTTTGGAAAAAATAAACTTCTGGTGATGCTGGGGGAAAAGCCTCTCTATCGATACGGCTTGGATACCCTGCGGGAAGTGATTGCTGAGGACGGGGATTGCACATTGACTGTGGTTTCCCAGTACCCTGAGATTCGCAGGGCGGCTGAGGCTTTGAACATTCCGGCAGTGGACAGCCCTGAAAGTACCTTGGGAATATCTCACACAATCCGGGCGGGACTTTCCGCTCTCGGGCAGGTGGAAAATGAAGATTTTATTCTGTTTGTGGTGGCAGATCAGCCATACCTGAAGGCAGACTCTGTCCGCAGATTGCTGGCGCAGGCGCATCCCGGCACGGAAACTGCACGGCTGTATGCAAAAAAGCGCCCCGGAAACCCGGTGCTGTTTTCCGGGAAACTACTTCCGGAGCTTATGGCTTTGGAGGGAGACTGCGGCGGCAGTGCGGTGGTGAAAAAGCACGCCTGCACTCCGGTTTTTATTGAGGACGCTGCAGAATTTTCAGACATTGATACCCCGGAAGACCTCTGAGGGATGCACAAAGCGATATTTTGAAAGATGCCCAAACAGATAATAAAAAATATATGCAAACTGCCTACTAAAACCGCTATTTTTTGTTTTACTTTTGTGGATATTTATGGTATGATAGGGGTCAAAGGAGGCATGAGAAATGTCATATAATGAAACATGGTCCGGCATGATCAGTCGTAGGGTAATTGATAAACAGGAAATTATTCAAGTGGCTACCGGCCGCAAAAAGGCTGACCTTGTGCTGAAAAATGCCACATATGTGAATGTGTTTTCCGGGGAGCTGGCAACAGAGGATATTGCTGTCACCGGCGGCCTGATCGTAGGCTTGGGCGAATATGAGGGCAACACCGAAGTGGATATGACCGGGAAAATCGTATGCCCCGGCTTTATTGATGCCCATATCCATCTGGAGTCCAGTCTGGTGAGCCCCACGGAGTTTGCACGGGCAGTTCTGCCCCACGGCACTACCACCGTTATCACCGATCCCCATGAAATCACCAATGTCATGGGTACCGACGGTATTGACTACATGATGGCGGCAACGGAAGACCTTCCGGTGGATGTGCGTTTTATGATTCCGTCCTGCGTTCCGGCCTCTCCCATGGATGAAAGCGGCGCAAATCTCGACTATCGGGATGTGGACAGCTTCTTTGATCATCCCAGAGTGCTGGGTTTGGCGGAAATGATGGATTTCCCCGGCGTCCTCTCTGCCAATGCCGCTACGGTTTCCAAGATCGTGGCTTCCCAGTCTCACCACAAGAAAATCGACGGTCACGCACCCGGCCTCAGCGGCAAGGATCTCAATGCCTATATCGCCGCCGGCGTTTACTCGGATCACGAGTGTGCTGATGTTGAAGATGCTATGCAGAAGCTCCGCAGGGGCCAGTTCATTATGATCCGTGAGGGTACTGCGGCCCGCAATCTGGAAGCACTGATGCCGCTGGTGAAGTCTGACAAGTACTTCGACCGCTGCATGTTCTGCACCGACGACAAGCACCCCAATGACCTGCTGGAGCATGGCCATATTGACTATATCTGCCGCAGAGCTGTGGAAATGGGCGCAGACCCCATTCAAACGGTTCAGGTGGCATGCCTCCACGCTGCACGGTACTTCCTGCTGAATAACCGCGGAGCTATTGCTCCCGGATATCTGGCAGACTTTGCCATTGTGGACAATCTGAAAGATTTCAATGTGCAGACGGTGTATAAGGAAGGCAAGCTGGTATATGATAACGGTCATGTAGCTGACTTCCCGGTGCCTGAAATTCCGGAGCATCTGGCTCAGCTGGCACTGGATACCTTCCACCTGCCGAAGCTCAGCGCTGAGGATTTCCACGAGACCCGCCGCAAGGGCGTAATCGGCATGATCCCCGGGCAGATCGTCACGGAGGATCGTGGCTATGCTGAAGGCGTGGATCTTGAAAAGGATATTCTGAAAATGGCAGTTATTGAGCGCCATAAGCATACCGGCCATATTGGCATTGGCTATATTAACGGCTATGGCCTGAAAGCAGGAGCCGTTGCCACCTCCGTTGCCCATGACAGCCACAACATCATCTGTGTCGGCTGCAATGACGAGGATATGGCCTTTGCAGCCAACCGCATTGCTGAAAATCACGGCGGTATCGTCGTGGTGAAGGATGGCAAGGTGTTGGCTGAACTGCAGCTGGAAATTGCAGGTCTGATGAGCAACAGAAGCTTGACAGAGGTTAACAACACTTTGGAGCACGCCAAGGAAACGGCCCATAATCTGGGCGTCGGAAATGACATCGACCCGTTTATGACCCTGTCCTTTATGAGCTTGCCGGTGATTCCCACTCTGCGGCTCACTACCCGGGGTATTTTCGATGTAATCTCCCAGCAGTATATCTGATTCAGTCAAAATGAAACACCGCCGAACACGAAAGTGTCCGGCGGTGCTTTTTATGAAGTTAAAATTCTGAATTACTTAACGGCGATGCACTCAATCTCAACCAGAGCGTTTTTGGGCAGGCAGGCTACCTGGAAAGCGGCACGGGCGGGGAAAGGAGCTTCAAAGAATTGGGCATAAACCTCGTTCATTGCACCGAAATTGGCAATGTCGGAGAGCAGCACGGTGGTCTTGACCACGGAATGCATATTGGTGCCGGCCTCGGCGAGGATGTTCTGGATGTTCAGCAGGCTCTGACGGGTTTGCTCCTGAATGGTGTCACCGGCAAAAGCACCGGTAGCGGGATCGATGGGCAGCTGACCGGAAACATAGATGGTGTTGCCAGCTTGAATGGCCTGAGAGTAGGGGCCGATGGCGGCGGGAGCCTTGGAAGTGGTGATAGCAGTGTTACTCATTGATAAAATCTCCTTTTCAATAATTTCTTAATTAAGTTTCGGAACGGACAAACTTGCCGGCGACAACGCCGGTGGGCTCGCCGTCTTTGACAGCCAGAACACCGTTCACATAGACATATCTCACCTGACCGGAGGCTTCAAATCCTTCGTAGGGGGTGTAGTCCACATTTTGGTGCTGGTTGGATGCGGAAATGGTCCACTTCTTGTTGGGGTCCCATACGGTGATATCAGCATCGGAACCGGGGAGAAGGGCCCCCTTTCTGGGGTAGAGATGGAAGAGCTTTGCGGGATTTTCACTCATCAGCTGAGACAGCTTTTCATAGGAAAGACTGTCACGGAAGGTGGTGAGCATAACGGTGGGGCGGTGCTCCACGCCGGGGCCGCCGTTAGGAATTTTGGTGAAATCGTGAAGCCCCATTTTCTTTTGCGTCTCGAAATTAAAACTGCAGTGATCGGTGGATACGGTGTCGATTTCGCCGTTTAAGAGAGCCTCACGGATGGCGGCCACATCTTCACGCTTTCTCAGCGGGGGACTCATAACGAACTTTGCCCCTTCAAAATTCGGAAGAGAATACTTGCTGTCGTCAAACAGAAGATACTGCGGGCAGGTTTCGGCATAGACTTCCTGACCACGGGCTCGGGCGTGGCGGATCTCTTCCAGTCCCAGCTTGCTGGAAAGGTGAACCACATGAACCGGGGCGTCTGCCAGCTTGCCCAGCCAGCACAGGCGGTCGATGGCCTCTGCTTCCACCTCGGGAGGTCTGGAAATAGGATGTGCTTCGGGACCGAAATTGCCCTTTGCAAGCTCCCGCTTTTGCAGTTCGTTGATGACAGGACCGTTTTCACAATGGACACCAATAATGCCGTGGATGGGCTTGAGGGCTTCCAGAATTTCCAGAAGCTCATAATCAGTCACTTTCAAATTATCGTAGGCAAAGTATGCCTTAAAGGAAGTAACGCCCTCGGCCTGCATTACGGGAATTTCGGATTTCGTGCGCTCGTTCCAGTCGGTGATGGCCATGTGAAAGGCGTAGTTACAGCTGGACACGCCCTCTGCCATGCCCTTCCAGACATCCAGCGCATGGAGCAGGGTGTTGCCCTTATCCTGCGTTGCAAAATCGATAATAGTGGTTGTGCCGCCGCAGACCGCACCCAGTGTTCCGGTCTGGAAATTATCCGCAGTATCAGTGACACCGTTGTTGAGATCCAAATGGGTGTGACCGTCTATAAAGCCGGGAAAAACGATGCATCCGGTGACATCAACGGTAACATCCCCATCCTTTGCGGGGATGTTTTCTTCGATGGAGATGATTTTTCCGTTATCCATCGAAAGATCTGCTTTGCACAGCCCTGTCGGGGTAACGAGGGTGCCGTTTTTAAGGATTTTCATAATCTGTGTTACCTCCCCGATAGCCCCGACTGCTTATCGCTGCCGGGGCTTAGTTCGAATATATTACTGGTGAATATGGGTGCCGGTTTTGTCTGCGACACCGTCCTTTGCCTTTTCCAGCAAAGTAATCAGCGCAGTACGACCGGACTTGGACTGGGCAAACTCCACGGCGGCCTGTACCTTGGGCAGCATGGAGCCGGGGGCAAATTCGCCTGCCGCGATGTACTCCTGTGCCTTTTCCGGGGTTAGCTCGGAGAGCCACTGCACATCGGGTTTGCCATAGTGAATGGCTACCTTTTCCACGGCGGTCAGAATAATCAGACAGTCGGCATCCAGCTGCTGAGCCAGCTTGGAGGAAGCAAAGTCTTTATCGATAACAGCTGCAGCACCCTTGAGATGGTGGCCGTTGGTCCTAAATACGGGAACACCGCCGCCGCCACAGGCGATAACCACCTGCCCGGCTTCCACCAGTGCCTTGATGGTGTTCAGCTCTACGATGTTCTGGGGACGGGGAGATGCCACAACTCTGCGATAGCCTCTGCCGGCATCTTCTACAACGGTGTAGCCCTGCTTGGAGAGCTTTTCCGCCTCTTCCTTGGTCATAAATGCACCGATGGGCTTGGTGGGATGCTGGAATGCGGGATCTTCGTGATCAACTTCTACCTGCGTCAGTACGGTGGTGACGCCTTTGGTCAAGCCACGATCCAGCATTTCTTCCCGCAGAGCGTTCTGCAGGTCATAGCCGATGTAGCCCTGACTCATGGCAACGCACACGGACAGGGGACAGGGAATATACTTTTCGGGATTTGAACGGGTCAGTTCAGCCATGGCATTTTGAATCATGCCCACCTGAGGACCGTTGCCGTGCGCCACAATTACTTCATGCCCCTCTTCAATCAGGTCAACAATGGCTTTTGCGGTGATTTTGACGGCTTGCATCTGCTCCGGAAGATTTTTTCCCAGAGCATTGCCGCCCAGAGCAATAACAATTCTTTTACCCATGATTATCTAACACCTCAATTTGTAGGGATATCTGAAAAACAACCAACGGCCCGCACACTGCCCCGAATGCAGCGGTGTACGGGCCTGTGAATAGAGGATGGCTGTGCCTGTTAGATCAGCCGAATATTACTTCTGAAACCAACGCTCGGAAGCTCTTTCTTCCAGAGCCTTCAGGGTCGCCTGAGGATCCTTGACCTTGGCCAGGAAAATCATAGCGGCGATGATGTAGGGCTTGAAGGAAGCTTCCTTGTAGAGAGGATCACGATAGCGATCGAATACGGAAGCCTCAACCTCGCCATGCTCGCAGGAGACATCGTTGATGTCGGCGGGCAGGCAGTGCAGGTAAAGTGCCTTGCCGTCCTTGGTGGTCTTCATCAGCTCTTCGGTGCAGCACCAATCCATGTGCTGTGCGTTCTGAGCCAGCAGCTCCTGCTCCAGAGCCTTAATGCCCTCGGTGTCGCCTTCACCGTAGAGCTCGGTGCGCTTTTCCATTGCTGCGAAGGGAGCCCAGGATTTGGGATAAACGATGTCAGCATCCTTGAAGGCCTCTTCCATGGAGTTGACCTTGGTAAAGGAACCACCGGAAGCCTGCGCATTCTTCTTGGCAACTTCCTCGACCTCGGGCATGACTTCGTATCCCTCGGGGTGAGCAAGAACTACATCCATGCCGAAGCGGGTCATCAGACCGATAACGCCCTGAGGAACGGACAGAGGCTTGCCGTAGGAGGGAGAGTAGGCCCAGGTCATAGCGACCTTCTTGCCCTTGAGGTTCTCAACGCCGCCGAACTGGTGAATGATGTGCAGCATATCAGCCATAACCTGAGTGGGATGGTCAATGTCGCACTGCAGGTTTACCAGAGTGGGCTTCTGCTCCAGAACGCCGTCCTTGTGTCCTTGAGTGACAGCGTCCATGAACGCATGCTGGTAAGCGCTGCCCTTGCCGATGTACATATCGTCGCGAATACCGATGACATCAGCCATGAAGGAAACCATGTTAGCGGTCTCACGAACGGTCTCACCGTGAGCAATCTGGCTCTTGCCCTCGTCCAGATCCTGCACTTCCAGACCCAACAGGTTGCAGGCAGAAGCGAAGGAGAAGCGGGTACGGGTGGAGTTGTCACGGAACAGGGAAATGCCCAGACCAGACTCGAAGATCTTGGTGGAGATATTGTTCTCACGCATATAACGCAGAGCGTCGGCTACGGTGAAGACGGCTTCCAGCTCGTCGTCGGTCTTCTCCCAAGTCAGGTAGAAGTCGTTCTCGTACATTTCCTTAAAGTTCAGCTTGTTCAGCTTGTCGATATACATCTGAAGGGTTTTATCCATTACTATTTTCTCCTTTGATAATAAATTGTGATCATTTTTAAGGATACGGAAAATTACAGGATATTGTTGTCGGTCTTACCGGCACGGAACTCGTAAACATCGATTTTCTTGGTCTCGTCATACATATTGACGGCAGCAACATAGAGAGCTGCACAGGTGACCAGATCGGACTTCCAGGTGATCTCGTTGGGGGCGTGAGCCTGAGACTCGGCACCGGGGCCAAAGCCGACGCAGGGAATGCCGTAACGACCCTGAATGGAAACACCGTTGGTGGAGAAAGTCCACTTGTCGGTCAGAGGACGGCCTGCGCGCTTCTCGCGGGCAATCTCAGAGTTGGGACAGGTACGCTCGGCACCGAACAGAGCCAGATGCGCATCTTCCAGAGCCTTAACATGCGCGGACTCCTTCTTATTGATCCAAGTGGGGAAGTAGCACTCTGTCTCGTAGACTTCACCGGTCCAGGAGGGACGGTTGTACATATACATGGAAACCTTCACATCGTCGCCGTACTGCTTCACATGGGGCAGATCCCGGATCTCCTGCAGGCAGGAATCCCAAGTCTCACCGGCGGTCATGCGGCGGTCAACGGAGATGGAGCAGGAGTCAGCAACAGCACAGCGGGAAGGAGAAGTGAAATAAATCTGGCTGGTAGTGCAGGTACCACGGCCCAGAAAACGAGCATCTTCGTAGTGCTCGGGGTTGTACTTGGGATCCAGCATCTTTACAAGACCCTTGATTTCGGTGCCGTCTTCAGCGTCGTTTTCGTTGAGAGCCCGGATATCCTGCAGAATGTCGGCCATTTTGTAGATGGCGTTGTCACCACGCTCAGGAGCAGAACCGTGGCAGGAAGTGCCCTTCACATCCACACGGATTTCCATACGGCCACGATGACCACGGTAGATGCCGCCATCGGTAGGCTCGGTGGAGATAACAAACTCGACCTGCTCTTTACGGATGCCCTTCTGGGGGAAATACTTGTTGACAACATACTGCCAGCACATACCGTCGCAGTCCTCTTCCTGAACGGAGCCGATGACCATGATCTTGTAGCCTTCGGGAATGAGACCCAGATCCTTCATGATCTTAGCACCGTAGGTAGCGGAAGCCATGCCGCCTTCCTGATCGGAGCCGCCGCGGCCGTAGATGACCTCGTCATCCTCATAGCCTTCGTAGGGGTCATGCTCCCAGTTGTCGATGTTGCCGATACCGACCGTGTCGATGTGGGAGTCAATGGCGATGATCTTGTCACCGGTGCCCATCCAACCGATTACATTACCGAGGCCGTCTACTTCTACTTCGTCAAAGCCCAGCTTTTCCATCTCTGCCTTGATGCAGGCGACTACTTCACGCTCTTCACAGCTTTCACTGGGATGGGAAATCATTTTGCGCAGGAAAGCGGTCATATCAGACTTGTAGCCCTCAGCAGCGGCCTTGATCTGATCAAAATCCAAATTAACCATTTTGATGTATCCTCCTCAATCAATTTAGCATTATATGTTGTGGTACAGCGTTCCTAAATTACACGGTTGCATACTCGCCGCCCCAGACGATGCTCTTATATTTGTCAGGGTCGGTGTCTCCTTCGGTGGAGAACAGGAGAACCTTGCTGTTCTCGTTCAGTTCCAGAGCGTCCTTGAGCTCTGCGTACTCGGGATCCTTCATAATGGTGGCAATAAGACCCATACCGACGGCACCGGACTCGCCGGAGCAGACAGCGGGATCGCCCTTCACAGGAGCTGCCAGCATACGCATACCCTTTGCAGCTACCCAGTCGGGGCAGGCGCAGAAGGCGGAAACATGGTTCTTGAGAATCTCCCAGCAGACGATGTTGGGCTCACCACAGGCAAGACCTGCCATGATGGTTTGCAGATCGCCGTCTACGATGCGGTACTTGCCGTCGTTGGCTACAGCGCCCTGATAGAGACAGGCTGCAATTGCAGTCTCGGCAATGACAATCTTGGGGGGATTATCCTTGAAGCGGTTGACAATGTAAGCGCAGATAGCACCGGCCATGCAGCCGACACCTGCCTGCAGAATCACAACATCGGGTCTTTCAATGCCGTAAGCGGCCATCTGATCCAGAGCCTCGCTGCCCATGGTGCCGTAGCCCTGCATAATCCAGCTGGGAATCTCGGTGTAGCCTTCCCAGGCGGTATCCTGAACGATAACTCCGTGCTCGGTTTCGGCGGCTTCTGCGGCGGCGATACGGACGCACTCGTCGTAGTTGACTTCCTCGATGGTCACCTTGGCATTTTCCTTGGCAATGTTGTCAAAACGGGTCTTGGTGCTGCCCTTTGGCATATGCACAACGGCTTTCTGACCCAGTTTGTTGGCGGCCCATGCCACACCACGGCCGTGGTTGCCGTCGGTAGCAGTAAAGAAAGTGGCCTGACCGAAGTCTTTCTTGAGGTCATTGCTGGTGAGATAATCGTAGGTCATTTCGGATACATCCCGACCCAGCTCACCGGCGATGTACTTGGCCATTGCGAAAGAACCGCCCAGAACCTTAAAGGCGTTTAGACCGAAGCGATAGCTTTCGTCTTTAACACAGAGAGAATTGAGCCCCAGATAGTTGGCCATTTTGTCCAGCTTGGCAAGAGGAGTGACAGAATACTGCGGAAAACTCTTGTGGAAAGCACGCGCCTTCGCCACATTTTCAAGAGTCATGATTTCCAGTTCCTTGTCGTCCCCTTTGGGCATGGTGTTTATTTTCCATTGGATCTTTGGCTCCATGAATTCATAGCCTCCTGTTATAAAATATTTACTGAAAAATGCTGTGTACAATACTTTTTGTTTGGCTCGCGATTATCATACCATAGCCCGATAAATAGGTCAAGAGCTTTTTATATAAATTATTGCAGTAAATGTTGAATACTCTGAAAACGAATATCAATATGAAACAAAACAGCGCCATATTTTACGGGGCTACATTGGAAAAACATCTGGTTTTTAGGAAAAAACGGGATGATTTAATTGATTTTGCACTGACGAATATTCTAAAAACATCGCATATTTAGAGAAATGATTTAGTGAAAATCCTAACATGGCCTAACAAATAGTTAGGGAAGGCCGGCAGTGGAAACTGCCGGCCTAAAGCACTATCTGCCGGTAAGAATTCCGCGCAGATCTATAATGGCGCCTCTGGGACAGTTTACGGCACACATGCCGCAGCTGAGGCACTTTTCTTCGTCGATGACTGCCACGGAGTCGATAACATGGATGGCGTCTGCCGTGCAGATCTTTTCACACAGACCGCAGCCGATACAGCTGACTTCGCAGACGGTACGGGCGGCTTTGCCTTTGTCGTGATTGGAACACTTCACAACGATGGGGTTGCCGCAGTCGTGAATATGGATCAGGTTTTGCGGACAGTAAGAAACGCATTTTCCACAGGCGATGCACTTGTTTTCGTCTACCTCTGCGATGCCTAAATCGTTGATATGAATAGCATCAAATTTGCAGGCAATGACACATTGTTCACAGCCAATGCAGCCGTAGACACACTTGGTGTCCTGCGTTTTGCTTGCACGGCATCCGCCGTTGCAGGCAACCACGGCAGCACGGTAGGGGAACTTCTTTTTGATAGCCATGATTTCTTCCCCTCCTTATTTATTGTAGGGCGTGTTTGCAGCGGGCAGGCTGAAACGACGCTCACCGTCATATTGATAGTAGGCTTCGGTAATGGCGGGGGCGGTGGGAATGGAGGTGATCTCACCCAGACCGATGGCACCGCCGGCAACCTTCAGACCGGGCTTATCCACAACGATGGGTACAATCTGCGGCACTTCGTGGGCACGGAAAAGACCCAGAGAACCGTATTTTTCCGTGGGCTTGCAGTTGTCATCGATTTCATACTTCTCACGCAGAGCAAATCCCATGGACATGACTACGCCGCCTTCAATCTGCCCCTCGCAGGACAGGGGATTGACGGCTTTGCCCACATCGTGAGCAGCTACCATTTTTTCAACCTTGCCGGTCTTTTTATCTACGATACACATCTGAGTGGCGTAGCCGTAGGCTACATGGGAAACGGGGTTCGGTACATTGGCACCCAGAGGATCGGTTTTTGCCAGATATTCGCCGTAGAATTCTTCGCCCACCAGATCCGGCAGGCGCTTGCCTTCGTTCCACTTCTCCATAAACTTGCGGCAGGCACGCATACAGGCTTCGCCGGTCACAAGGGTCTGGCGGGAACCGGAGGTAGTACCGGAATCGGGGGAAATCCAAGTATTGGAGCGCTCATAAACGATATCGTCCCGGTGAAGCTCGGTGTTTTCAACGATGATCTGCACCAGCACGGTGCCAAGGCCCTGACCGATGCAGGACGCACCGGTGAAGATATGGAGCTTTTTGTCCTCGCCTACGATCAGCTTTACCCGACCGGTATCGGGAAGACCTACGCCTACGCCGGCATTCTTCATGGCACAGGCAAGACCTACGGGTTTTCCGGCGGCAATGGCTTCGTCATAGTAGGGCTTCACGGCTTCAAGGGTTTCCACAAGACCGGTAGACTCATCTACAATCTGACCGTTGGGAAGGACGCCGTGGGGACGAATGGCGTTGAGGTAACGAATCTGCCAGGGATCGATGCCAATTTTCTCTGCCATCATGTTGAGCAGGGATTCCACGGCAAAGCAGGTTTGTGTGACGCCGAAGCCCCGGAAGGCACCGGCAGGGGGATTGTTGGTATAGTAGGCAGTGCCTTCGATTTCAAAGTTTTCGTAGGCATAGGGACCGGCGGCGTGGGTGCAGGCTCTTTGCAGTACGGGACCGCCCAGAGATGCGAATGCACCGGTGTCGGTTTCTACCTTTGCCTTTACGCCCAGAATCTTACCGTTTTCGTCACAGCCCATGGTAAAGTCCATAACAAAGTGGTGGCGTTTGGGGTGTACCAGCAGGGATTCGGCACGGGTCAGGGTGACCTTCACCGGACGGCGGGTCTTCCATGCCACAAGGGCGGCATGGTGCTGAACGGTCATATCCTCTTTGCCGCCAAAACCGCCGCCAACCAGAGCGTTCTGAACCTTGACCTTTTTGGAGCCCAGCATCAGCTGACACTCGTGGAGGGTTTGGTGGGCCGACTGATCTGTGGAGTAGATGAACACATCGCCGTCATCGTCGATAAATGCGGTTGCTGCTTCCGGTTCCAGAAAAGCGTGTTCTGTCCACGGCGTTTCAAAATGCTGGGAAATCACATGGGTAGCACCACGGATTGCCTCGTCAGCGTTGCCGCGGCTCACATGCTCGTGGGCCTGCACATTGGTGGTTTCCTCGTCGAATACCAGAGGCGCATTGGGAGCCTTGGCTTCTTCGATGCTGTGAACAGCCGGCAGAACTTCGTATTCAACCTTCACAAGTTTTTTTGCCTGCTCCACGATCTCACGGCACTCCGCAACCACCAGACAAATGGCATCGCCCAGATAGTGAGTAAGCCCGCCCACAGGAATCAGAGTGTACTGATCGTGCTTGATGTGGCCGATTTTATTTTCGCCGGGAATGTCGTCAGCGGTGATGACATCCACCACACCGGGCAGCGCCAAGGCCTTGGAGGCATCGATGGAGAGAACTCTTGCTCTGGGGTATTTGCTCCGGAGGGCAGAGGCATAAACCATGCCGTCCAGATAGAAATCATCGGGGTATTTGCCCTGACCAAGGACTTTTTCTTCCACATCCACACGGTGGACGCTGGAGCCCATCTTCCAATCGGTGGAGGAAGCCTCGGGAATTTTGCCCGCACGCATAATCTTGGCAGCCAGCCGCACGGCGTTGAAAATCTTGGCATAGCCTGTGCAGCGGCAGTAGTTGTTGCGCAGAGCGTAGCGAATCTCATCGTCGGTGGGATCTAAGTTCTTGTCCAGCAGGGCTTTGGTACACATGACCATGCCGGGAATGCAGAAGCCGCACTGAACGGCACCGGCCTCGCCGTAGGCATAGACATATACCTGCTTTTCCCAGTCCGTAAGGCCTTCCACGGTGATGATGTTTTTACCATCCAGCTTATCGGTGGTTGGAACGCAGGATTTGCAGGTCTCTCCGTCAATAATGACGGTACAGGCACCACAGGCACCCTGACTGCATCCATCTTTCACGGAGGTGATACGCAGATCATCCCGCAGATAGCGCATCAGAGATTTCTTTTCGGTGACCGTTTGCCGGACACCGTTTACGGTAAAGGTATATTCACTCATAGGGGGATCCTTTCTCGAATAATAGGGTGAAAGGGGAGGGACGATCCCTCCCCTTATTTGCTTATTTCAGCAGGTACGAATAGTCACTTTCCACAGCCAGAATCAGCTGACGCAGGTCCTCGTAAAGACCGCAGGATGCATCATGCTGGTTGTATTCCTTGACCATGTCACCCAGTCGCACCAAGACATTGCCGTTTTCCAGGGGCAGATAGCCGGCGTTCTTGGAGTTTTCAAAGTCCCACTTGGTCCAGAACAGGGTGAACTTATCCTGATAAGGACGGCTCTCGTAGGGACAGAATACTGCGCAGTTGCCGCACTCGTTGCACATTCCGTCCACATGGAGGATCTGGCGCTGACGCTTGCCGGGAACGGCAATGGCGATATTTGCCCGGTTGGGGCAGACGCTGGCGCAGGTCTCACAGACGGTGGCGCAGCCAAGGCAGCGGCTGTCGCTGCAGCTTTCGCAGTCCTCGCAGAGAACAGCTCTCTTGCTCAGAACCTTCTGATAGTCGGGATTTACATTGGACGGTGCATACTTTTCAAAGGATGCGCCGCAGATTGCGGTGGCGGCAGCGGCCGCATCGGCGATGCCCTCCACAACGGTGGCGGGGCCACGGCGGCTGTCACCGATGGCGTAGACATGGGGAACACTGGTTTCCATGTGAACATTCACAACCGGGATGCCCTTGCCGGTAAGCTCGGCACCAATGCCTGTGAAGAGCGTGGTATCGACCTTTTCGCCGACGGCGGTAATTACAGTAGAAGCGGGGATTTCCACCTGCTTGCCGGTAGCAACTACGCTGCGGCGGCCGCTGGCATCGGGAGCGCCCAACTCCATGACATCACAGGTGAGAACGCCGTCGCGAACGCCCACAGGAGACAGAAGCTCCACGAATTCCACGCCGTCCTCCAGAGCCAGAGCCAGCTCTTCTTCGTCGGCAGGCATATAGCGCTTGGTGCGGCGATAGATAAGACGGACATGGGGGGCGTGGCGCTTTGCCACACGGGCGGCATCCATAGCGGTGTTGCCGCCGCCGATGACAACGACATTATCGCCCAGAGCCAGCTTTTCGGGAGCATTCTTTGCAGTATCCAGGAAGCGGATAACATTCAGAGCATCGCCATATTGCAGGTGGGCGGAACCGGCTTTCCATGCGCCTACGGCGACGATCACATCGGTGTAGCCCTGATCCAGCAGCTCCTGAATGGAGTGAACCTCGGTGTTCAGCTGGAACTTGGCACCGAATGCCTTGCAAAGAGCAATATCGTTGTCGATAGCCTGCCTGGAGATACGGAATTCGGGAATTACGTGGCGGACAATGCCGCCCAGAGCATCGGTGCGCTCCAACACGGTGACATCCACGCCCTCACGGGACAGGAAGGAAGCGGCTGCAAGACCTGCGGGGCCACCGCCGATGACAGCTACCTTCTTGCCGGCAACGGGAGACTTGGGCTTCAGGGTGCCAATTACATCAGCAAAAGCGCCTTCTGCAGCGGTGAGCTTGGCATTGCGGATTTTTACGGATTCCTCATAGTAGTTGCGCATGCACTTGTCGGCACAGTGATGAGGACAAATGGTGCCGGTGATGAAGGGCAGGGCATTGCGCTCCAGAATGATGTTCAGAGCGTCTGCAAGACGGCCTTCGCCCACAGCGGTGAGATATCCGGGGATATCCTGATGGATGGGGCATCCGGTGCGGCAGGGCGCATCGAAGCAGTCAATCAGAGGGACTTCCTTGCCATTGTGACGGTTGGGCAGGGGCTTGATGGGCTTGTGATAGAGAGAATCAGAGGCAACTGCCTCGTCCAGCTTGATCACAGCATCCACATCCACGCCGGCAAATGCCTGATCGCCGCAGTCACCGAGAATATTGTAGATTTGTGCCAGACGCTCATATCCGCCGGGCTTCAAAATGGTGGTAGCCATAGTGATGGGCCAGATACCGGCATCAAACAGAGGTTTGATGTTCCGGGCTTCTGCACCGCCGGAATAGGAAATACGCATCTTGCCGCCGAATTCCTCGGAAATCTTCCGGGCCAGAGAAATGGTCAGAGGATAGAGGGAACGGCCGGACATATACATTTCCTCGTTGGGCAGCTCATTGGCGGCCACATCTACGGGGAAAGTGTTGGTGAGTTTCAGACCGAACTCTACGCCTTCCTTGGCGCACAGGTCGATGAGACGGCGGAACATGGGAACGGCATCCTTCCATTGCAGATCCTCCAGGAAGTGGTGATCGTCGAAGGTGACATAGTCGAAGCCCAGATTATCCAGACGCTTCCGGGCGTATTCATAGCCCAAAAGGGTGGGGTTGCACTTAATGTAGGTGTTGAGGTGCTTCTCCCGGATAAGGTAAGAAGCAATCCGCTCGATTTCGTCGGGGGGACAGCCATGCAGGGTGGACTCGGTGATGGAAGCGGAGACCTGCGCAGGAACGGTGTCAATGAAATCGGCGTCAATATTATTAAAGAGGGCCAGATTGGAAAGTGCCCACTGTCTGCATTCATTCCATGCCTTGGTCTTGGAAGCGTCCTTCATATTTTCAATGTAGGTGTCTACCTTAGGAGACTTAATGCCGTCCAAACTGTAGCCGACAGACATATTGAATACGAATCCGTCAGGATCGCCCATGCCAAGCTCCTTAGCCAGCAGGTGGCAGGCCCACCATGCCTTCACATATTCGTCGAAAGCCTGAGGAATGGTCAGCTCGGTGGACCATTCGCAGTTGTAGCACTCGTCACCGGCGGTGATGCAGGGCTTGTTGACGCAGGCGCTCAGTTCTTCACCGTCCATAACCTGAACGGTCTTCAGTTCAAAGAAACGGG